>Ga0308156_1003559_pt1 | contig 11801 bp, 10 predicted proteins | sample PhyAR2_FD_201041 | JGI IMG/M metagenome (GOLD analysis project Ga0308156, IMG submission 201041) | Phyllosphere microbial communities from UC Gill Tract Community Farm, Albany, California, United States - DLSL A.R2 | ecosystem: Host-associated > Plants > Phyllosphere > Unclassified | place: USA... | reverse complement strand
TGCATTATCATGGGCTGATCACCATCAAAGATTTTCCCTCCCAAACTATAAGAAAATAGGAAAGATAAATCTATTCCTTTATAACTAAAGTTGTTACTAATACCTCCATAAAGATTAGGCAATGAACTTCCTTCAAAATAAAATGACGCTTCATTTTGATTCGCTGTCGTCGTGCGCCCGGTTATATTTCCTGATGCATCTTTTACATCCTTATACCAGGTTGCCTTGCCAGTCTCCGGATCTACTCCGGCCCATTCCTTGATATAAAAGTCGTAGATGGAACCTCCTTCAACCATTTTTTTCGTGTTACCATATTGCCCAATGGATCCAGTGAGAATTTCTTTTTGTGGGAGTTTGGTGATTTTATTTTTGTAGTGTCCCACATTTGCCGTAATAGACCATCTGAAATCTTTGTTTCGAATAGGTACGCCTGTAATTTGTCCATCAATTCCACGATTGCTCAGTGAACCGATATTAGCATCGATTCCGCTATAACCCGTAGATGGCGAAAGAGGCTTTTGGAAAAGCAGGTCTTTTGACTGCCGATCATAGACATCAATCTGTGCTACCAACCGATTGTTGAATAAAGCGATATCAGCACCAATGTTGAGATTAAGATTTGTCTCCCATTTTAAGTCAGGCGTGGGCAAATCGGAAGGCAAAAGCCCCAGATTGTCCAAACTGTTATAAATAGAATAAAACCCTCCGTAGGCATAATTACCAACTTTATCATTTCCCTGAGCTCCATAACTAGCCCGTAGATTCAGGTTGTTAATCGTACTGATTTCTTTCAGGAAAGATTCCTTTTTCACGTTCCAGGCCGCACCGACAGACCAGAAATTACCCCATCGTGATTGCTTACTAAACCGGGATGAACCGTCTCTACGGTAGCTCGTTGAAAAATGGTAGCGGTCCAGGTAATCGTAATTTACCTGCCCTAACCAGCTCGCTAGCTTGTAATCGGAAGAAGTCCCGTTAAATACACCACTCAGCGTTCCTGCGGAAGGCTCCGTTTTACCGAGCACTTGGAAGCCTGTGCGGCTACCCGATAGCGAAGAAACTCCTTCCACATAGATTTCGGGACCGACCAAAGCACTAAGGTTATGCTTATTACCAAAGATAGTTGTATAGTTTAGAAAGCTATTGACCGTATAGTTGAGTGTACGGCTCGAACTTCGGTTCGCGGATCCAGCTCCATCTGTAAGGACACCTGTACTATAGTACGAATGCGAATAGGTATGTGAACTCGTGTTTCGGTAGTCGATATTAGCAGAGGTCTTCAGGAACAAATTGTCCGCAAATGATATTTTGATATTGGTCCCCAACAAAACTGACTCATTGTTGGTACCGGAAATTGCATTTTCAGCGCTACCTAAAATATTCGAACCACTCGCAGCTGTGGTTGGGCGCCATAACCCATAGTCCCAGATCTTATTGCCCTGTTCATCCAGCACATAACTCCCATCAGGATTGCGCTGATAGACGGGATAAAGATCAGACACTAAACGCTGAAAGTTAGCGAAGTTGCCGGTATTGCTATCGCTCTGCGTGGGCGCACGTTGAAAGCCTGATGACAAGGCAACATTCCCACCAACTTCAAACCAATTATTGACCTTTGATTGTATATTTGTGCGAAAATTATACCTCTTAAAATCAGCCGTACGAATCCAGCCTTGTTCATTGAGGTAACCGGCAGAAAGATAATAACGTGTACTTGCCCCACCTCCACTCAGACTAAGGTCATACTGCTGGCGAATCCCCCTTCGGGAAATTGCTTTTCCCCAGTTATCGTTCCAGAGTGGTGTTGCTCCGGCAACCAGCTTTCCATCAAGCCCTACAGGCTTTGGATAGTTTGGGCCAAAGATGTTTACTTTAAGCGCTCCATCCACTAGATAATCTGTAGCATACTGGGCAGCATTGCTGGCTGATTTCCCTTGATCGAGCTGTGTATTACGGATTGCTTCCCATTGCAGTTCGTAATACTCCTGCTGGGATAGGTATTCATAATCTTTCACTGCCCTGCCCGTATAACCGTAGTTGGCCGAAAAATTAACGGTAGTCTTACTGTTCAGTTCCCCAGATTTTGTCGTGATCACGATAACTCCATTTGCACCACGCGAGCCATATAGTGCGCTTGCTGTCGCATCTTTTAAGACCGAAATTGAAAGGATATCCTTTGGATTAAGACTATTGGGATTGGCTCCGGGTGTACCATCTACAACATAAAGTGGCGCTGTTGATGCGTTTACAGAGCCTATCCCCCTGACAAATAGTTCGGCGTCACTCCCGGGCTGACCTGCTGCGGCAATGGACTGTAGTCCGGGGACTGTCCCCTGCAACGCTTTCCCTATCGTTGTAATCTGTAAATTGTCCAATTCTTTACCACTTACCGTAGCGACAGACCCAGTGTAACTTGATTTTTTAGCGGTAGTATACCCCACAACGACGGTTTCTTCAAGCGTATGATCCACAGGTTCAAGTTCAATAACCACTGGTGAGTGATCTATGACCAAGGTCCGACTCGCATACCCCACGAAGGAAATCGTAACCGTAAAGGGCAATTTTTGACCGGTTACAAATTGAAATTTCCCAAATTTATCAGTGGTTACATGATGGGTTACATCCTTTAGACTTAAGGTGGCACCAGAAAGAGGCTTTCCGCTGACAGCGTCCTGGACAACGCCACTAAGTACAGCATTTATAATCGATTTTGTTTGCTCCTGTGCGAGGGAAGGTACGACAACGCCGCTCCCTGCAAATGAAAGAAGCAAATAAAACAAGCTTGATTTTCTCATTGTTTTTCTGTTTGATGTTTTTTGATTTTTCTTTACTCGCCGTAGATTTCCTTTAATTTCTGCAATAGGGCATCACCTTTAATATTTCGGGCGACAATAGTCCCATGCTCATCGATAAGAAGGTTGCTCGGGATAAAGCGGACACCATACAAGGCTGCAGCTTCCGTATCCCAGAATGAAAGATCAGAAACCTGAGTCCAATCCAATCCATCGTCTTTAATAGCTTTTAACCAGTCTGCTTTTTTCTTATCCAGTGATACGCCGAATACATTAAATCCCCGGCCTTTATATTTGTGGAAAGCGGCTACAATATTGGGATTTTCCCGACGGCAAGGACCACACCAGGCCGCCCAAAAATCAAGTAGCACATATCCTTTACCAAGATGATCACTGAATCGTATTTTATTTCCATCGGGATCTGTAGACACAAAATCTAAAGCTTTGTTGCCTGGCAAAACGGCACGCTGTTTTAGGATCAAATCGTTCAAGATCCGCACATATTGTGTCTGTTGTAATGATTTATCCAGCAATTTTATATGCTCTTCAAGTTCATCCGGCGACAGATTATAAGAATAGTTGCGGAACAATGCATATGCCGCTACAATAGATTTGGGATCCGCTTCAATAAACTGCTTGGCGGTATACTTACGTTGCTCTTTATTTGCACGCTCAAAATAAGCTTGGGCTTTTGATCCTTTCACCGTAGCATGACCGGTATTTTCTCCAGACTCGATGAGTACTTCAATTGGAGCATCCTCCAAAAAAAGCTGGACAGGGTAGCTTTCTTCACTCAACTTCAGTCCATAGAGTTCAGGCAACTGCACTTTAGTTCCGAAACTAAATTGACCGTTATTGACTGAAGCTGAATCAATCGTCCTAAATACTTTATTATCGTATTTTTGCAGATATATTTTACCTTCCTTCAATCCTGCTATTTTTCCTGTTAAACGTAGTGCTGCTACTTTTTGGGCCGATGCCTGGGTAATAAGAAACAGCATCGAAACTGTAAATAATGTCAGTTTACTTTTCATCTATTTAAATTTTTTAGGAGTTTTTATTTTCATTGATATAAATGAGATCGTTTATCTTCTTATCCCAAATTGGAGAACCTGCCCAAGCAAGACGGCATTAAAAAAACTGCGGGCATTGCCAAAGGAAATACCCCGGAATAAGGGATCGTCAACAAAATATACAATGCGTCCATTCCCACTATTTTCGACGAGAATGCTGGCTGTACCTGTAATTCTCTTCTGGTTTTCGGCCGATGCGTAACCATTTAATAAGGGAGATTTGCTATAAATTGCAACATTATTGTAGGCTTGGTCACCAAGCTCAACAAAGAGAGCGTGGTTGCGATAAACAGGCTTTGTTTTCTGGGTGTAACCGTAACCGATGGGATGGCTTCTGTCAATTTCAGTGCTAAAATAGGTTCCACCAATACGCTTTGTTCCCTCCCTACCTTGAGCGGAAGCATAATCAAAGCGTTCTTTTGTTTTCGCTGTTTTTTCCTCTTTGGGCGAGTCACTACCACTCCTCCCGTCCAGAAATTTGAAAGAAGCAATTTTCTGTTCTGCAAGCCATTGTCCGGTACGTCCAAAAGCAATTAATGTTCCTCCATTTTTTACCCAGGTTCGGATGCGCTCAATAGCTACCGAATCCAGTCCAGTATACTCACCGCTGACCAAAACAAGTACTTGATATTCCTCGAGGTTTACACGATTAAATTGATCCATATTTAACCGTAAAATAGGCTGTTCCAATTGGCGCTCAAATGTATACCACACTTCACCGGCCTCATAGGCACTGATCCCACTTCCAGTCAGAAGTAATGCATTTTGAGGCGCTAGGCTGTTAAATCCACTGCTTCCGAGATCTATTCCCTTCCCGCTGTATCCCGTGGAAGCAGATGTAATGGTGATATTTCCTCTTTTATTCAATTTCTGCAAGAAATCAAATAATTCATCCGCTGAGATGGGCTGGCCATGTATGGGAATCAACAGGCTACCATAATCAAACCCAATAGTCTTGCCCTGATCAGACAGTTCAAAAGGACTGCTAGCAGACTTCACAAAGATGCCGCGCTGTAACAATTGCGATAACAACCAAGCTGCTCCCTCCTGTCGCCAGTCTACGAGATACGCATAATTGCTTCTTGTCAATGCAACAGCAGGTGTATTGATGGAAGAAATCTGATCCATCTCTCCGTTGTCTAATGCTTCTTTTAGCCCTACATAAGAAAAACCATAGAGATAGGCAATGGAATTGCCCGACCCATCGTAAAAAACGCTATCCACATACGTTTTTGTTTCATCAAAAATGACTTTGACCAGCCGATAGTTCGCCTGTGAGGTCGGAATAATAATTGAAGTACCTTTTTCAAAATCTTTACCATCAACCTTACGGTCACGTTTGTTCGTTATGTAACGGATTTGATGTCTGGCAAGAAGTTCTTTAAAATGTACCGCTGTGTTATTATTATATTTTAGATCCACCAAATAACCTTTGACCGGATCTTTTTGGGCCAATTCTAGAGCGGACTGGAAGAATTTCAATTGATTTTCTAAAAGCGCAGCACGATGATCAATAGATGCGCTAATGCTCGCCAAAGCTATTCTGAAGTGATTTCGGATAGCAAAGGGATAAGTTAGATCGCCATTGTTTGTACGCTGAAAGAGACCTCGCGGACTTGCCTGCTCAAAGAGAATTCCGATGCTTCCGGCATGATCAGGATAGGTAGATCCATAAGTTGGATTGATATTGTCAAATTGTTCTTTGGTGAAATATAAAGATCCAATTTCATCCAAAGCATTCGCATAGTAAGCAGCGAATTTTTGATTTAGTTGATAGGTACTTTTAGGTACTAAGGGAGATTCTTGTGCCGCTGGCTTTGTGGGCTCAAAAAAGAAAGAAGATGCTGCTCCCATCTCATGAAAGTCTCCCTGAAAATGGGGTAACCAGTATTGAAAATAACTGACGCGCGCTTTACTTTCAGGATTTACCTGATTGATCCAATCGCGGTTTAAGTCAAACAAATAGTGATTTGTCCGGCCCCCGGGCCAAGCTTCGTTGTGCTCTCTATCCAGGGAGCTTCCGTTTGGTGGATATGTTGCATTGGCATTTACCCAATTGACATAGCGATCATAACCATCAGGATTACGGACCGGATCTATAAAAAATATTCCGTTTGCAAGTGATTTAGCAACGACAGGATCTTGGGACGCTGCCAAGTAATAAGCAGTTAAAATTGAGGCTTCAGCAGCGGAGGTTTCGTTACCATGAACACTGAAACCCAAAAACACCAATGCGGGCTGTGCCTCCTTAGACACTACTATCCGGTTCGCTTTTGCGTTGGTAATCGTTTCAATATGCTGTTGACGGATTTGTTCGCTATTACGGATGTTTTCCGGTGAAGAAGCTTTCAGCACAACTAATAGTCTCCCTTCCCAGGTACGACCAATCGTATCTATCTTTATCCGGTCGGAACGTTGTTCAAGTATCTTAAAATAATCAACAATCTGGTCATAACGGGTATGACTATGACCTATTTGGTAATTGAAAAATTGACTTGGGGCAGGGATGTTTGGTGCAAAAAGGCTTCCCGCCGGAAAATAATAATCTTTCTCCAAGTTCTGTCCGCCGGATTCATTTTGAAACACTTTGGGCACTGAGACTCCTTGGGCAGAAGCGAAAATAATACTGCTCCACAGAAAAAAAATCAATAGCGAGCACTGGAAAAATACTTCGTATTTTTTCATAGGATGAATGAGTTTAATAAGTGAGTACTAACAAGTAGGATGATTCTACTCGCTGCATAAGAAATAATAAGAGGAATACTATCCCCTACTATGCGTTAAAAAAGTCTGGAAGAAAAAACTTAAGCGCAATAGCGCATTCGAAATGGAGTAAGGTTTAATCGAATGTTTTTCATCTTGTGAATGTCGGAAAAGGTTGATCTTTGTTGTTTCATTTAAACTTGCTTTTGTTAGGTAATATCGTAGCCAACGCCAATTGATAAACGATCTGATCACAAATATAAAACATCTCACCAATAAATACTACTAAATTAGTAGTATTTATTTTATTGATGGCCAAAACCGAAATAACTCATTGTATACGAAACTTATATTGTGAAGCTTGTAAACTTTGTTTCCAAGAATTAAAATTATGTGCCACTCACCAATGCTTCTCAGGGTGTAGAACATCTGGCGAAAAATTTACCTTAGAATTCTACGAAAAGCGTCTTGGGATGACGATTAAAGACTATAAGTATACTTTGCAAAGAAAAGTCTTTAAAAATTTCACAACGGAAGACGGACTACAGGCCAATAACGTCAACTCAATCATGGAAGACCGTAAGGGAAAAATGTGATTTGGGTGATATAGACTAGTTTAGAAAGTGTTGTCAATAGAGATTTCAAGCATTCCTCCCGATATAATCAGATGGGGCGAAGCTATGGCAAGCATCAATTCTATATTTCGCTACCGCCATCGCTGCTAGGAATAGGATCGCTTTTTATCGTTAATTCTCTGTGTGTAAGTCCCCATCCAATCATAGCTTCGATAATACCCATCATATTCTTTCCAGATGCCGTCAGATTGTACTCGATAATATGATCTACTTCGGTTCTTTCCACAATACCATTGATCTCTAATTCCTTCAATTCTTTGGAAAGCATTTTAGGCGTTATTTTAAACACGTTATCTTTTAAATCTTTGAAACGGGTATTCTTACGAAAAAGGGAGGCAATGATGGGCAATTTCCATTTACCGCTCACTACATTTAAAGTATCCATTAAAGCCAAAACATAACTGCGTGGACATGCTTCAGATCCACTATTGATTATTTCTTCAAAACTTTTCATTATCAGCTAAAAGATTTGGTATACATATGTATACCGTTAATTGTGTCTCCAAAAGTCGAATAGACGTAATGGCTTTTCTAACTTTGTAAAGTTAAAAAATATATTATTATGATGTTAATAACAGGAGCAACAGGACAATTCGGTGGTAAAGCTGTCGAACATTTACTAAATAAGGGGGTTCAACCTTCCCAAATTACGCTATTGGTTAGAGACGCGGAGAAAGCAAAAAAATTCGAAGCAAAAGGAATAAATATACGTATCGGAGATTATCAGAATGAAGCTTCATTAATGATGGCGATGCAGGATATAGACAAATTGTTTTTGGTATCTAGTAATGATAAACAGGCCTACGAAAACCGCACCGTTCACCACAAAGCAGTAATCGATGCTGCAAAACAAGCAAATGTAAAACACATCTTCTATACCTCTTTTGTTCGTATTCCGGGATATGAACAATCTGCTATTGCAGGTTTTCAGCAATCGCACGTAGATACAGAAGCTACTTTAAAAGATAGCGGCATAACGTACACCATCCTTCAAAATGGTATTTATTTTGAAATGCTTCCCATTTTTACCGGTGCTGATGTTGCAAAAAACGGAACAATATTATTTCCGGCAGGTAATGGAAAAGCAAGTTATGTTTTACGTGAAGAATTGGCAGAGGCCGCAGCTCACGTTTTGACTACCGAAGGACATGAAAACAAAACCTATTCACTAACAAATACGACATCTTTTAACTTTCACGATGTCGCCGAAGCAATAGGGAATACTATAGAAAAGGATATCAGCTATGTTTCGCCTGATGTAGCCGAATATGAGGCTATACTAAAACAGGCAAATGTGCCGGAAGCATTCGCAGGTGTTTTTAGTATGTGGGCGTTGGCTCAAGCACAAGGAACCATGGATGTTGAAGATGATACATTGGAACAATTTTTAGGAAGAAAACCAACTTCACTGCAACAATTCATTAACATACTGTACAAATAATACTCATTTGGCCCCAATTAACTTTAAAGGCTAATTGGGGCTCTGTTCCACAATAGAATTTACTAGATAGATATATGAGTTATTTTAATCCTATTCAAATGGAAGAATGCATTGATTGCATATCAATGGAAACAGTCTAAAATACATTTAACTAAGCTTTGTAGCCCATGTTTCACGTAGATTGCCAATATGTTCTTAAAAACAGAATAAGCATGCAGGATTTAAATAGCGGTAATATTGATAGTATTTTTAAAGATTTTTAGGAAATTCGTCCTTCCACCAAGTGAAGCGCCAATCATCAGCTTCTTCTTCGGTCAACAAACACGATTCCAACTCCTGAAGGTATTTATCCTTCTCCAAATGTTGTCCTATAAAAACTAATTCATTTTTACGATCCTCCCATTCTGGATGCCAACGCTTTAGTAAATCAGCCCTTATCTCGTGATAAATCGGATATTGATAGCGCATTTCTTCGGGCATACTACTCCACCAAGAGCCCGCACTCTCTAGACGGACACTTCCACCGGCCTGACTAAAACTAATTGCCGTATCGGGTCTAGACGCTAACCAAAAAAGACCCTTTGCGCGGATTATATTATGGGGATAATGCTCATTTAAATAGCGATGTAACCGCTGTGGATGAAAGGGCCGTTGCGAACGAAAGACAAATGATGAAATTCCATACTCTTCTGTTTCGGGAACATGATCTGCCTCAAGCTCCTTTAACCAACCTGCTGATGCAGATGCTTCTTCAAAATCGAACCTATCAGTACCCATAATTTCTGTGGGATCGACCTGTCCAAATTGAGTTCTTATTAGCTTGGCCCCAGGATTGAGTTTACCAATAGCTGCTTCTAAAGTTCCTATTGTTTCCTCAGATACAAGATCTGCTTTGTTTAAAACAATAACATTTGCAAACTCTATTTGATCTGTCAATAGATTTACAATTGTCCTATTATCCATATCATCATCAGCCAATTTCCTATCCAACAAAGTGTCTGCACTACCAAAATCCTTAGAAAAATTGAAACAATCTACCACAGTGACCATTGTATCAATATAGCTAAAAGATGAGAGATCAATCCCGTTAGTAGGATCGACGCAACTAAATGTCTGAGCAACAGGAATTGGCTCAGATATCCCTGTACTTTCAATCAAGAGATAATCAAATCGATCTTCTTTTGCTAAGCGCTCAACCTCAATCATCAAATCTTCCCTTAATGTGCAACAGATGCATCCGTTACTCATTTCAACAAGTTTTTCCTCAGTACGGGAAAGAACATTTTCACGCTCAACAGACTGTGCATCTATATTCACTTCACTCATATCATTTACAATCACGGCAACCTTTTTACCTTCCTTATTATGCAACACGTGATTTAACAATGATGTTTTGCCAGCACCCAAGAAGCCGCTTAAGACTGTAACCGGTAATTTATTTTCCATTTTGATCAAAATTAATTTTACTTGTATGCTCCTCTAAGTCAGCAATTACTTTCATCCAGTCTTTGATATTCTCAAGATGTTCTTTCCCGTAATTAGCTACAAAACGTTGCGTTTCGGCATTTGAATAGTCGTTATAGATAGCTAACCGGCTTTTGACAAAATCTACCGTTAATGGAATGCCACATTTCTTTTCGATACACCATTTCCAGTCTTCAAAGTTTTTAGGAATTATATTCATTGTCTTCTATTTATAAACAAAAGTAATTACAATCATTCATAAAAGCAATTTAGTTGCATTTAAAAAATAATAGCGCGATGCTTGTCCATAAAATCCCCGAGTCTCTATCTAAGGGGATATGGATCATGCACGAAAACAAAACTAATTCGCACGTTTCGTAAAACGTCAATGGCGTAGAGGATTAATATTTTTGCAGTATTACTTAAAACATAAAAATAGAACCCAATAAACAAAAACTATTCACCATGCTGAAACCAACTCTTAAATCGTTATTGATCTATGCTCCCCTGCTATCACTCATCTCCTGCAGCAAAGAAAATGGAAGTGCTTACACCGGGGCATACCGGCATAGCATTCGGGTTGTAATAAGAGATGGTAAGAACTTCAACAACAGGGCAATAGAGGTAGAAATTTGCGGTATGCTGCTCCTGAGTTGACTTTTCACTGAGATAACAGAAACCTTTGCAGGTGGCTGCAGGCATATACCGATAGACACATAAATTTTGTTCAATATAACTCCGGTTAGCCTCAAAACCTATGTACACCCACAACAGATTTGTTGACTGTAGGCAAATAGCCCAAGCCATCATGGTACAAAACAACAATCTGATTTTGTGGGTTTTCATAGGTCGATTTATTTCGAAGCGCTACTACGTTCTCTTAAATATTCCAAAATAGCTCTGGCTTCCTCCTGCTGTAGTCCTAAGCTAATCATCGGTGAACTGAAATCTTTGCTCAGGGCTATTGCATCGGCATCTTTTTCAAGCATAGTGGCAGGATCCAACATCATGTTCATAATCCATTCTGGCGTACGCCGCTTCACCACACCATCCAACGATGGCCCCACTAAAGTGCGTTCAAAATTGTGGCACATGGCACATTTGGAAACAAAGAGCTCTACACCTTTATTGGCTAGCTTTGCATCAAATGGTTTGTGTTCGATAGCGGTAACAGGCCCTACTCCTTTGGACCCATCTGATTTGAAGTCCAACATTGCTGCTTCTGTTGATGCTACAGGTTGGTTTGCTGCTGTACTGCTGCTGCTTTCTTTCTTCTTGTCTCCATTCCCACCGCAGGCGATCATTCCGATGATACCGAGACAGGAAAGAATTACGTTGATTCGTTTGTTCATCTCTCTTTTATGTTATGGTGATTAAAAACTATAGGAAATATGCGTAAGCCAGCGGCCGCCCGATTTAGCGCGGCTGTCGGCAAGATCCTGGGACAATAAGGTCTGATAGTTGGCTCCGACGCTAATTTTACCCATATTGACTTCGACACCGCCTATTCCAGCCAGGCTATAGCCTCCTGACTGAGCCACATCATAACGTGCCATGGTGACATCCTTAGGCTGTGTCTCGTACCCCACCCCTAAGTTGGGCGATAGGCGGACTTTATCTTTTATATTGAATTTGTAGTATAGCAATGAATTGACAGAAAATTTGTTACCATACCGGTAATCGTATTTGTTCT
>Ga0308156_1003551_pt1 | contig 11824 bp, 10 predicted proteins | sample PhyAR2_FD_201041 | JGI IMG/M metagenome (GOLD analysis project Ga0308156, IMG submission 201041) | Phyllosphere microbial communities from UC Gill Tract Community Farm, Albany, California, United States - DLSL A.R2 | ecosystem: Host-associated > Plants > Phyllosphere > Unclassified | place: USA... | reverse complement strand
GCTCAACCATATCAACGATCATGATGGACTGTTCTTACGCCAGTAGACAATTTATGTCCTCGCAACGAGGTCTGTCGAAACACCTTTGTAGTGGCGCTAACCAACTCTTCTAGGTGGCACCAGGTGGCCACAGGCAGCTTTTACGAAGTGTAGTGGTCAACAAAAACTGGCCACAGCGTTAGAGTTTTTCCAGTATCGATTTTCCGATTCGTTTGGTGGTAACCCACCATTATATTCATGCGGCCTGAGTGCGCTGTAATATCCAACGATATAGTCCTTTATTGCGTGAGCTGCGTCGCTGAAGCTTATATAACCCGTCACTGGCACCCATTCGTTCTTCAGACTCCGGAAGAAGCGCTCCATTGGGCTATTATCCCAGCAGTTTCCACGCCGACTCATACTCTGTTTGATCCGGTATCGCCACAGTAACTGCTGGAACTGCCTGCTTGTATAATCGCTGCCCTGATCGCTGTGGAACATCACTCCGACGGGCTTGCCGCGCGTTTCCCATGCCATTTCCAGCGCTTTCATGGTGAGTCTGCTGTCCGGTGAGAACGACATTGCCCAGCCTACTGGTTTCCTTGCGAACAGGTCGAGAACAACGGCGAGGTACGCACAGCGCTTACCTGTCCAGATACAGGTCACATCACCGCACCACACCTGGTTTGGTTCTGTTACGGCGAACTGCCGCTCAAGATGATTCGGGATAGCAATGTGCTCATGACCACCACGTTTATACCGGTGAGTCGGCTGCTGGCAACTGACCAGCCCCAGCTCTTTCATGAGCCTGCCAGCGAGCCAGCGCCCCATCTGGTAGCCTCTCTGGGTTGCCATTGTGGCGATGCTTCTTGCCCCGGCCGAACCGTGGCTGATGCCATGCAGCTCAAGTACCTGACTGCGTAATACAGCCCGCCTGGCGTTTCAGGACGGTTTTTCCAGTATTTGTAACTGCTGCGATGAACCCCGAACACATGGCAGAGAGTGACCACAGGATACTGCGCTCTGAGTTTCCCGATTAACGAAAACTGTTCAGGGAGTCTGACATCAAGAGCGCGTTCGCTGGATCTTTGCTTTATTGTTAACAAACCCATCGCCGAAGTCCTTTTACAACTACAGGAACAACAGGTTGTTGTGACAGAAGGACCAGTGAGCAGAACGGGGGCGACAGGTAACATTGTGTCTGTTTATATCCGCGACCCAGATTTAAATCTTATTGAGCTATCAGTTTATGAGTAAAAGAGGCGGCAGTGTTACTAAACATTGTGCGTATGGCATGCTCGTTATGCTAATAACTGTTCTGCAAACGGCCCTGACCGAAGCCTAAAGTAATGTGCATGTTAATTGATACTGGATTGTGATGGCCTTGTTTGCTTTCAGCGAAAGCGCGGTTGAAAACCCCTGCTCACTAAGGGGATTATCCTGGATGGCTCCCGGCCCTGAATCCCAGGCTGAATGAACAGGCTCGATGCCCAGGCAATAATTACGACCATCCCAGGGGGAGTATTCACGGCCGCCGTTGCTGAACCATAGCAGACAATAGGGTAACCACTCGGTATCCCATTTTAACGTCACCTGCAAACCGAGTCGGGGCCATTCCATTCCCACCTGATGGACAGGGGGTAATAGCTGCACAATTTCTTCGGTCTTAACAGGCAAGGGTAAACGCGTTAAATCCCATGACTCACCGTTACTGAGCGGTGCCGCCTTTATAGAGGAGAATGGCTGCAATGGCATCAGTTGGCTCACTCCCGCTTCGGGAGGGTGGGGATAACTAAGCGCAGGAATACCATCCAGGTCCAGCAGATGCAGCGGCCCCCAGTCCCCCCCGAACGGGAAAATGGGATGTAATCCAACGGGTAACGCACAGTCTTCACGAGCTTCAATTCGCAAGGAAAAAGATACCTGTCCGTCATCACCCAGGACAATAGTTCTTTCCAGCTCGCGCAGCGGATACGACTCCGGGTAGCTGTAGCCCATAGTAGCCTGGCTTTTCCTCAGCGATCGCCAGTGCCATAAACTGTTGGCAGGCATTCCATGTGGGTATTCTGGTTGAAAATACTTTCCATCGTCACCGTGCCCGAATGGAACACCTACCCATTCTCCCCCCAGCTGCCGCATCAACGGAGGCTGTCCGGCACAACTGTCCAGATTATCCAGCCAGTGAGCACGATAAAAGATCGGTTGTCGGGAGCCATTGCCTCTTGTCATAAAGAGCTGCTGACATGCTCCTCCCTGCAGAGTCAAGAGCATGTGGAGCAGGCCATCTGGGCTGTTTAATTCGGTCGTCAAAGCTTCAGTTTTCATTGTGTTTCTCAGCTGAAGAGTCAGTACTGGCGCGAATACACAGACGCACATCAACTAACCGCTGCTGTGGTGCATTGTGTTCCGAAAGTAGCGCCACGCCTTCCCGACCCAGCGCTTTACGATCAACCCGAATCGTGCTTAGCGACGGCTCATTCAGACCGGCCCCATCAATACCGTCAAAGCCGATGATGGCGATATCCTCAGGCACACGCAAGCCCATTCGCTGGCTCACCCGCAGAGCGATGAGCGCTGCGGCATCGTTATAGGCAAACAGCGCATCGGGCGGCTTTGGTAACGTCAGCAGGCTTTGCATGGCCGCTTCCAGACTTTGTTCCGGTGGTAAGTGGCCAGGTGCAATAGCTTCATAATCAGGAGGCATCAGTAAACCCGCTTCATAAAGGGCATGTCTGTAACCCCGTTCCCTCTGCTGGATGCTGTAATGTGCCAGGCTGCTGGCCAAAAAAGCAATGCGCTGGCGACCCAGGTCGATGAGATGATGAGTGGCCAGATAGCCGCCTCGCTGGTTATCTGGATTGACTGAGTTCAAATCCGGCGAAAATAAATCCACAAGTGCCACAGGCAACTGTAATTTTTGTAGAGAGGCCAAAAGCTCCTGCTCCATATAGCCAACGACCAGCAGCCCGTCGGGATTGTGCTGACGCACCCGTTTTTCTACGGGATCCATTGGGCCCAGTGCCAGAAAGCTCAGCGCAATATCATTCTCACGGCATACCGCTTCCACTTCCATCAACAGCGGGGTATAGAACAACAACGAGAGCGGGACATTATGCTGTTGGTGAAGAATAAACAGGATCCGCTGAATTTTATTGCCTTGCAGGCGAGTAAAATCATAGCCCAGATCGCGGGCGGTCTGAATGACATGTTGCCGCGGTTTATCACCGATACCCGGCTGGCCGTTTAACGCGCGCGACACAGCCCCGACCGAAAATCCAGATGCACTGGCAATGTCCCGGATCCTGACGGATTTACTCATGGCGGCATGCTCCTTAATGATTGTTACTCAATTTCATAATGCATTTCCCCCCAGCCACGCGGCCCCTCTGACGCCACTGCTGTCGCCGTGTCGGGCAGTGACAACGGGCGTGTTAGCATAGCGTCCGAACGTATACTGACTCATACAATCGGCTAAATTGGAATGCAGCGGGCTGACATTGGACAAACCTCCGCCCAGCACGATGATATCAGGGTCAAGGATATTCACAATCATTGCCAGTACGCGCGAAAGCTGATCGCGAAAGCGTTCAACCCATTGAATGCTATGAGGTGTTGGATGCAAGGAATAATCGTGGAAAAACTGCTCACCGTTCATAGATTCACCAAATTCACTGCGGAGCTGCCGGGTTATCCCCGTGCCGGAGACGAAAGATTCCAGACAATTCCATTGTCCACAATAGCAGCGGTGTGGCGCGCCATCTCGTTCCTGCTGATAGCCCGGCAGTGCCACATGGCCCCATTCGCCACTGTTGCCATTTTTTCCTTGCTGTAACTGCTGTCCAATCACAATGCCGCCGCCGCATCCAGTGCCAAGAATGACGCCCGCGACGCAATGGTGTCCGGCTCCGGCTCCGTCCATGGCTTCGGACAACGCAAAGCAGTTGGCATCATTGGTGAGCGTGATCGGCCGCTGTAAACGCTGAACAAGCAGTTGTTGCACGGGGTGCTGATTAAGACTGAGGATGTTTGAATTCTTCAGTAAGCCACTTTGCGGGTCCAGACTCCCCGGTAAACCAACGCCCAACGTACAAGGTTGTCCGACTTCCGCCTCTGCATCCCTTATCAGCAAAACCACTTGTTCTACCAGAGCCTCTGTTGACTGCGTGTGAGTCGCGGTTCGATGGCGATAAATGCTGGTGCCGCTCTTGTCTAATACCTGTACTTCAATTTTGGTACCGCCAATATCCATTCCCAAATGAAACATTATCTTCATCTTCTCTCCGGCAGAATCTCGTAAGAGTAACTCTAACCAGTATAAATTGATTAGTAAACAAAATGGCATCATTCATGCTGCCTGAGTACCGGTATTTTCTTTCCGTAGCCGATTTTACGCAAAAATAAATCATTCATGGCATGGTTATTAGTGATTGCGGTCACGGACTGACTCTTTTTTTATGTGTAGTTTACTAAACATTGTTTTGTATATTATCGGGAGTCAGGATGTTTTTTACTGAAAAGAAACTTCAGCAACGTATTGATGAACTCTCTCAGTACCGGGGCCGGGACTGGCAGTCCCCTGCCGCGCTGTCGCTCTGTTACGATCGTGAGGGAGTTAACGGTGCGTTACCGCCGGGGGACAATGCCGATTGGCAGGCCTGTGGTCCGGAGACTCAGTGGCGTGAAAAAGATATTTATGCATGGCTGCGTATTGACTGGCACATGCCTGATAGCTGGCAGGATCGTCAGGTCATCGGACATTTTGACTTTAGTTTAGGTCGCGATCGCCGTGAATTTGAAGCGCTGCTGTTCATTGACGAGCAGCCCTGGTCAGGCGTGGATCAAAATCACCCTTGGGTAGTTTTGCCCAAAGAACGCGCAGGCAGCACTGTTCGCATGTACTGTCGGATTTGGTCCGGCATTCTCGAAGGTAAAATCCGTCAGCATTTTGAAGCATTTCACGTGGGCAATTCCATCCAGAACGTTCGATTCGGCTGGCGGGATGAGGCGTGTGACGATCTTTACTACACCGCTCTGTCCGCGTGGCAAAGCGTGATGGCGCTGGACGAAAACTCGGCCGACCGCGCCCACTTGCTGCATCAAACTGACCTCGCATTTAATATTATTGACTGGCGTAAACCCGGAGATGAGGCTTTCTACGAAAGCGTTCACCGGGCTGCTGACCAGCTACGGACGGCAATACTGTCTTCAGAGAAACATCATCCTGTAACCGTGCATGCCGTGGGACATACCCACATTGATGTCGCATTCTTGTGGCAGTTAAAGCACACACGTGAAAAATGCGCCCGATCGTTTTCCACTGCATTACGCCTGATGGAACGTTATCCGCAATACTGCTTTTTCCAGTCGCAGCCCCAGCTTTACGCCTGGCTGAAATCTGACTATCCCGTGCTCTACAACCAAATCCGGGAACGTATTGCTGAAGGACGTTGGGAAATCGACGGAGCAATGTGGCTGGAGGCTGACTGCAACATCCCGTCAGGGGAGTCGCTGGTGCGGCAGGTTCTCTACGGACGGCGTTTTATGCAACAGGAGTTTGGCGTCACGCCTCGCTGCCTGTGGCTCCCGGACGTATTTGGTTATTCCTGGGCCTTACCGCAGATCCTCAAAAAATCTGGCATCAGTTACTTCATGACAACCAAAATCAGCTGGAATGAATTCAATCAGCTCCCTCACGATACGTTCACCTGGCGAGGTATTGATGGTAGCGAAGTGCTGGCACACTTTGTCACGACGCCAGAGGAAGGCTTCCCCCGATATACTTATAACGGCATTGTGAATGCAAAATCTGTGCAGGGGCTATGGAACAATTATCGGGATAAAACACTTAATCAGACACTGATGCTGCCTTACGGTTATGGTGACGGCGGCGGTGGGCCGAATGAAGAGATGCTGGAGCTTCTGGAGCGCTTCAGCGCGCTACCTGGATTGCCTAAAGTTAAACACGGCGGTGCGCTTTCTTTCTTTGATGGTTTAGCTCAATGTCAGAAGGAGAGCGGTGCATGGCAACATGTCTGGGATGGTGAGCTTTATTTCGAAAGTCACCGGGGGACTTACACCAGTCAGGCCCAGGTCAAACGAGCCAATCGGCGTGGGGAATTATCGCTCCGCCATCTGGAGTGGCTCAGCGTTGTTTCTGCTCTGCACCAAAAAGGCTGGCAGGATTATCCTGAGCAGCCATTGCGCGATGCCTGGACATTGCTGCTGCGAAATCAATTCCACGACATTATTCCCGGATCGTCGATTGCTGAAGTTTATCAGGATGCCGCTGAAGAATATCAACAGCTGGACGACACCATTACGCTGTTAACAGCCAGGGCTGCTGCACCTTTGTTGAATACAGCGGCCGCCGGAGTCACCCTGTTCAACAGCAGTGCATGGCCGCGCTATGCAGAACCTGTATTTTTGGCGGGGCAGACTGAAAGTGGATGGCTGGATACTGAAGGTCAACCTGTACCCAGTCAGCTTACCGATGGAGGATGCTGGCTGGCCCCATCAGTGTTGCATCCTCTTGAGGCGGTCAGTTTTCAAGCAACTGGCCATGCGGCGGTAGAGAGTGATAATCCTTTCCATTATCAGGAAGGACAACTGGATACCCCTCTGTACCGCATTAGCTGGAACACAAGCGGACAACTGACCCGAATATGGGATCGCCAACAACAGCGCGACGTACTGGCTGAGCCGGGTAACATTTTTACCGTTTATGAAGATAAACCTCTGAAGTACGACGCCTGGGATATTGAAATATTCCACGTCCAAAAATCACGCATGATCACCGAGTTGACAGCCGTATCGCTCACGACTTCCGGACCACTTTTAGCGGAAGTGTCATTCCAGTGGCAGGATGGAGAGAGTCAGATCCGTCAGTGCATGAGGGTATACCGGAACTCTCCTCGCATTGATTTCGTCACCGATGTTGACTGGTTTGCGACAAATCAACTGCTGAAAGTCCGCTTCCCGGTGGCGATAAGAGCTACCGAAGCGACCTATGACATTCAGTTCGGAAATGTGCGTCGTTCCACAACCTGGAACACCAGCTGGGACTACGCCCGCTTTGAAAGTGTGGTTCACCAGTGGGCGGATTTGTCAGAGTCAAATTATGGTGTCAGCTTCCTGAATGACAGCAAATACGGCCAGGCTATCAAAGATAACGCCATGCAATTGACGCTGATTAAATCGGCGATAAGTCCGGACCCACAGGCGGACCAGGGGAAACACCATTTTACCTATGCGCTGCTCCCTCATGCAGGTGACTGGCGACAGGCTTGTGTTGCCCATCAGGCCTGGTTCCTGAATGAAACACCGTCGGTGATGTCAGGCATATTAGCGCAGCCGCTGGTTTATCCAGTCAGGTTCAGCCATCCATGTATACAGCTGGACGCCATAAAACAGGCTGAAGATGAACCTGCATTGCTCGTCAGGCTGCATGAGTTCACCGGTGGACGTCAACAGGTGACATTACACAGTGACTACCCGCTCAGCCGATGGGTTGAGTGTGATTTGATGGAACAACCTGAACACGTTCACGCAGGTTCAGAGCCTGTTTCATTGTCTTTTTTACCTTATGAGATCAAAACACTAAAACTTTATTTTTCCTGATGGACGGTGCCTGCGCCCCGGATTTTATTCAGCAACTGAGATGCACCTTTGTTAACAAAGGTGCAAGGAACTCTTTTATCTAAAAAGCAGACTGCAAGGTGAAGGTATGACAGTGAAAAACAGAAAAGTCACCCTACCGGTAGCATTTGGTTTTGGTTTGACTGATATTATTGGCGGCGGGGCATTTACTATTATTGGTGCCTGGCTGCTCTATTTTTATACCACTTTCGTTGGGCTTTCGCCCCTGGAAGCGGCGTCAATTATGGCGATTGCCCGTATTATTGATGCAGTGATCAGCCTGTTTATGGGCAGTATTACCGACAACTTCTATAAGAATCGCCTGGGAGCACGCTTTGGCCGTCGGAGATTTTTCTTATTAATTGGCGCACCACTGATGCTCAGCTACAGCCTGTTGTGGGTAACAGGCATGAACTATTTCTTCTATTTAATGGTTTATCTGGCATTCGAAATTGTCGTTGCCGTCGTGATGATCCCCTGGGAAACACTGCCCTCTGAGATGAGCACGGATTATAAAGAGCGTACCCGCCTTTCGACCTGCCGTATGTTCCTGTCAGCCTTAGGGACATTCCTGGCAACGTTTATTCCAGGCATTCTGATACGTCATTTCGGTGAAGATAATCCACAGGCCTATTTCTATAACGGATTGTTTTTTGCTGCCGTGTTCGTGTTATGTGTCCTGGCATCCTGGGCTGCCAGTTGGGAACGACCTTTGACACCGGAAATGATCCAGGAGCTGGAAAATAAGCGTAAACCACAGCAGCGGCAGTCCATCTGGCGTGTTCTTGTAAACGTCAGCCATGATTATATCTCGACCCTGAAAGTAAGAGCTTTCCGCAAACATCTGGCTATTTATCTGCTGTCATTTACCGGCAAAGATGTTTTCAACACCGTTCTTGTTTTCTTCTGCGTCTATTGTTTAATGGTTCCGGCTTCGCTGGCAGCGGGCTTACTTTCGCTCAGTATTATCGGTTTACCCGTCACGCTCATTGCTGGGTTTGCGTTTGTACGCTTTGGGCCACGCGTACTCTTCAGCACGTCATATCTCACCATGCTGATATGCTTAGCAGCACTGCTGGTTATTTATCTTATCGATCCTGCTTCTAAAATAGCATGGCTATATGGCATTGCTGCCTTATATCAGGTGGGCCGTTGCCTGCTTGAATTTACTCCCTGGAATGTGTTCCCGTTTATTCCTGATGTGGACGAACTGATTTGTCGCAAACGCCGCGAAGGGCTGTTCGCCGCAGTGATGACGTTTTCGCGTAAAACGACGGTGGCAATAGCGACCTTATTTATCGGCTTAGGTTTGCAATGGGGCGGATTTGAAAAAGGTGCCACCACCCAGTCCGCGCATGCAGTACTGACTATTGCCGTCATGTTGTTTGTGGGGACAGGGGGATTACTGCTGCTGGCACTGGCTATTGCTCAGACCCTGAAACTGGATAAACGCAATCACGGTATCTTGGTTGCTGAGGTTGAGCGTTTAAAAAGCGGTGGTGACAGAACTGCCGTTACGCAGGAAACTCGTGAAGTGGTTGAGGATTTAACCGGATATCATTACGAGGATTTATGGCCTGTTTCAAAACAAAACTCGTCGAAGTCATTTGAATCGGCACCACAAACACTTTAACAAAAAGTCAACTGGATATTGCTGTTCAATATCGTGACCAGCAATACCTTACTGTGCTTTCTGTACCTGAATCAGCGCAAAGCAGAGGTTTTTGAGCGTGGGATCATTAACGTGTTTAAAGGGCTGAGCTGGAACTATAAGAGCAACAGCCCGTGTAAGTTTGGGGAGAAGGTAATCGTTGACGGGCTGGTTCAGTATGACCGCTGGGGATTTCATTTTCGACATGGCCGACGGCGGGAGCAACTGTCAGATTTAGACCGCATGCTGAATTTGCTGGACGGTAAGCCCGTCCCTGAGAATCGCAACGATCTGGCCGTCAGGCTGGATGCGCATATCAGTAGACAGCACGCATCCGTTTTCGAAGACACGTATGTTGAGATACGCTACTTCCAGAAGGGAAACGGGCACATCATTTTCAAGCGTCCCGATTTGGTTGAAAAGATGAATGACATCATCGCCAGACATTATCCAGGGGCGTTGCCCACTAAACAGTAAGGAGCCAAATTATGGTATCATTTTCAAACACGGATGGTGCTCACTACGATTCCGTAAAAAAGCCAGAGCATCGTCTCATCAAAAAGCATCCAGATGGACGTAAAAATTCCCGTTCAACCGTTAAATTTTGATGTTATGCATAAAGGGGGCCTTAATGGGGGCTCATTAATTAATCGAATGAAACAAACTTCATTATTATCAATAAATTAAAAAAATAAATTCGAAGTCTGCAGGGGACACCAGATGTTAGCTCACCTACGTATTTAAAAATCTATTTACTCCTTTAATTTCAGAAATTTACCTTCCATTTATTATCCGTTAACGCCACCGCCCTAATGCAAAATCTACGCCGTTTAGTTGGTACATGTGTTGGTATGTTAAGTTCGATAATGCAGATACCATCAGAAGAGGGTTTTTAGTATGGCGCTCGCTAAGTTAACAGTAAGAAATACAAAGCCTTCTGATAAACCTGTCAAATTGACAGACGGTAACGGTATGCAGTTAACACTCATGCCATCTGCTCGTTTGAGTAAACTGCGATTTGCTCACCGGTCATAAGTGGACTTCAAAAATTCACTTCGGACGATATCCGCAAGGCGTAAACTAATGGAAGAGGTAACCTATTCCGCAAGAAGGGCAAAAATTAAATAAAACCTCGTCTGGTTACATTAAGCACACGAGCCAAAGCACTCCCTGAAAAGCTTTATTCGAGCAGTAGTGACAAAGAAATTAAATCGGGGAAATTCACAAAGCCAGAATAAAAAATGAAGCGTCCTCATGCTGTGCCAGAATCGACCCAATCCTTAAGCGTCCTTTGTAAACCGGAAGAACTAACCGGAAACGACCACCTTATTTTTGCTGGACGATACGATGACTGAATCAACCCCGGCTTTTAGCACTGTGTTTATTTTTCTGTCTGCTGTTTCAGTTCAGCATAATGGGCTGTCAGTTGTTTCAGATGCATTTCCAGTTGAGACCGGGCAGCAGCAGGTAATGGTTTTCCCGCAGGATGTTGTGACAGTGCCCGTAGTTGTTCTTCAGCCGGTATGGATTGATTAAAAAATTGCATCGTGGAAAAGACCACTGATTTCAGCTCACTGATCGTCATGTATTTTCCCTTTTGCTCATCCAGCCCGTTCAACCTGTCACTCAGTTTCTGTAGCGTCATCATTCCCTGATGCCAGCCATTCAGGCGTTCTGTCGGCAACGCGGCAGCATTGAGTTGTTGCTGCCATTGCTTTATCAGGGGTTTTGTCTGCTCCGGCCACAGTGCCCTGGCCTGTTCCAAAAGCTGTCGACTCAAGGCGATATTCCAGTCAGGAGGCAATTTATCCAGTCGGGCAAGTTGCTGCTGTGTTTGTGTTATCACTGTTTGTGATGAAAGTGATTGCTGACGCAACATATCCAGTTGTTCAGGCGTGAGCGTTGCAGGTAAAGGCGCCAGGGATGCTGCAAGCTGAGCCTGAAGCGGGTCAGGCCGGTGAAAATACTGCCAGCTCCACACTGCGACGATGCTTGTCACCAGCATGGTGCACATCCCGGCAGCGAAGGATGTCCGTTTTTTTACCGGAGCATGTATTGCCGCCAAAACGTCCACATTCGCCTGATGTTCCGCCTGTGCCACGTACACCCACTTCACTGCGCTTTCTGGCATATTCTCAGGCGAGCTACCCGCCAGGTCCCTCATGGAGGCTTCGGCATCATGCATCACGGTGGCCGGCAACACTATACCGGACTGAACCGTCGCCGTTGTACTGGTTGTCCCATCGCTGTTTTCCAACCGGACAGCGCAATTGTGCATTAAGGTACGCAAGGTATCGAGCTGGCTGAGATGTTTAAGCTCCAGGCGCTTGAGCACTTCCCCGATACCGGTAAGCCGTTGCTCAGCCCGGTACAACTGGCTGAGGTCGCTGTAATTGATCGGGATCGAACGTATCCGTTGCTGCAAACGCTGGCTCAGACTGCTGAGGATTTCCATGCGGGCATGGACGGGCTGCGGCCACAGCGTCCCCCATTGATGGCTTATCAGGGCGTCGAGTATCGCAAGTCCTTCATTAAGGCCGACCAGTCCGGCCAGTTGCG
>Ga0308156_1003550_pt1 | contig 11825 bp, 11 predicted proteins | sample PhyAR2_FD_201041 | JGI IMG/M metagenome (GOLD analysis project Ga0308156, IMG submission 201041) | Phyllosphere microbial communities from UC Gill Tract Community Farm, Albany, California, United States - DLSL A.R2 | ecosystem: Host-associated > Plants > Phyllosphere > Unclassified | place: USA... | reverse complement strand
TTAAACAATTTCATTAATAAAGTGATATCAATCAACTGAATGCTGAACATCTGGCGGATTCATGTTGTCAGCATACTCATTCGGTCAAAGATAATCAGCATCGTGGGAGCTGTAACCCAAGGGCGGTAGCGTGCTCTTAAAACGCCTATGATTGTCTGCTTTTTATTCGGGCGCCCATGCCTCAGATAGCTTGTCAGGAATAAATACGTTATGAAGATTCTTATCACTGGTGGTGCAGGTTTTATCGGTTCAGCGGTTGTGCGTCATGTTATCAACAATACGAACGATGAAGTCATTAACGTTGATAAACTAACCTATGCAGGCAATCTTGAGTCTCTTAAAGAGGTGAGCAGCAATCCACGCTATACCTTTAAACAGATTGATATCTGCGACGGTCAGGCTATCACTGAGGCTTTAAATGAGTTTCAACCGGATGCCATCATGCATCTGGCTGCAGAAAGCCACGTAGACCGTTCAATCACCGGCCCGGCTGAATTTGTTCAGACTAACGTGGTAGGCACTTATGCTCTGTTAGAAGCAACCCGTCAATACTGGAGCGCGTTACCTGAAGAACGTAAAGCGGCATTCCGTTTTCATCATATCTCCACGGATGAAGTTTATGGTGACTTACCTCATCCGGATGAAATGGATGGCGACCTCCCTCTGTTCACCGAGGAAACGCCTTATGCACCCAGCAGCCCTTATTCTTCTACCAAGGCTGCCAGCGATCATCTGGTTCGCGCCTGGGGCCGCACTTACAAGCTACCGGTGATTGTCACCAACTGCTCGAACAACTATGGTCCTTATCATTTCCCGGAAAAACTGATCCCACTGATTATTAGTAATGCGCTGGAAGGCAAACCACTACCTATCTACGGTAAAGGCGATCAGATTCGTGACTGGCTGTATGTTGAAGATCACGCGCGCGCGCTTTACACCGTAGTTAAAAATGCGAAGACTGGCACCACGTATAACATTGGCGGACACAACGAAAAGAAAAATATCGATGTTGTGATGAAGGTTTGCGAACTGCTGGATCAACTGCGTCCAAAAGCGACCCCGTACAGTGATCAAATTACCTGTGTTCAGGACCGCCCGGGACACGATCGTCGCTACGCGATTGATGCCGCTAAGATTGAAAAGGATTTGGGCTGGAAACCGGAAGAGACGTTTGAAACGGGCTTGAAGAAAACCGTTGAGTGGTACCTTAACAATTCACAGTGGGTGGAGCATGTGAAGAGTGGTGCGTACCAGAACTGGATCGAAGAAAATTACGAGAAACGTAGCTAATGGATATTCTCCTTTTTGGTAAAAACGGCCAGGTCGGCTGGGAATTACAGCGTGCGCTGGCGCCATTGGGCAATTTGATTGTCGTGGATCGACATTCCAGAGACTATTGCGGCGATTTCGAAAATCCTGCGGGGATAGCTGACACCGTACGCAGTATCAAGCCTGCTATCATCGTAAATGCGACTGCTTACACCGCAGTAGACAAAGCTGAATCAGAACAAGATAAGGCTCGTCTGGTTAATGCCACTTCCATTAATGCTTTGGCGGAGGCCGCTGAAGAAATCGGCGCGTGGTTTATTCACTATTCAACCGATTATGTGTTTGACGGTTCAGGTGATCGGCCATGGCGCGAAGGCGATGCAACCGCACCGCTTAACACCTATGGCCAGACCAAACTGGAAGGTGAGTTAGCGATCGCCAGTAATATGACGAAGTACCTTATTTTTCGAACCAGTTGGGTCTATGCTGCAAAGGGCAATAATTTTGCTAAGACGATGCTGAAGCTTGCTAAAGATCGGGATTCATTGTCAGTGATTAATGATCAGTTTGGTGCACCTACCGGCGCTGAACTTATTGCTGACTGCACTGCTCATGCAATCAGAGTGGCTCTGAAAAATAGCAATGTAGCAGGTCTGTATCACCTCATTGCAGCAGGTGAGACGACTTGGCATGCCTATGCCACTAAAGTTATAAAGTTTGCGAAAGCACAGGGTGTCGAACTGCAGGTGCAGACAATTAATGCTGTGCCAACCAGTGCGTTCCCGACACCGGCTAAACGTCCGGCAAACTCGAAACTCAATACAGAGAAGTTTCAGCAGGCCTTTGGTTTGAACCTGCCCGACTGGACGGTCGGCGTTGAACGTATGTTGCTTGAAACGCTTATTTAATCGAAACAGGCCGCAATAGCGGCCTGACCATTTAAGGTGAAATTGTGAAAAAGAATAAAGGCATTATTCTCGCTGGTGGCTCAGGAACGCGCCTGTATCCGGTAACTATGGCAGTCAGCAAACAGTTGCTCCCGGTATATGATAAGCCAATGATCTACTATCCGCTGAGCACTCTGATGCTGGCAGGGATCAACGATATTCTGATCATCAGCACGCCGCAGGACACGCCGCGCTTTGAAAGCCTGCTGGGCGATGGCTCACAGTGGGGCATCTCAATTCAGTACAAAGTGCAACCGAGTCCGGATGGTCTGGCTCAGGCATTTATTATTGGTGAAGAGTTCATTGGTGACGATTCAGTCGCGCTTATTCTGGGCGACAATATTTTCTACGGCCATGACCTCTACAAGCAATTGGAAGCAGCGTCTGTCAAAGATGATGGTGCAACAGTTTTTGCCTATCATGTTACCGATCCGGAGCGTTATGGCGTTGTCGAATTTGATAGCGAAGGTAAAGCGATTTCACTGGTAGAAAAACCTGAAGACCCGCGCAGCAATTATGCGGTGACCGGTCTTTATTTCTATGACAACAGTGTTGTCGAGATGGCGAAAAACCTTGCACCATCACCTCGTGGTGAACTGGAAATTACCGATATTAACCGTATCTACATGGAACAAGGCAAGCTTTCAGTTTCGATTATGGGACGTGGTCATGCCTGGCTTGATACAGGCACGCATCAGAGTTTGATGGAAGCAAATAACTTTATTCAGACTATTGAATCACGTCAAGGTTTGAAAGTTGCTTGTCCGGAAGAAATTGCCTTCAGAATGGGTTTCATCAATAAAGCGCAATTACAGGAACTTGCTAAGCCGTATCTCAAAAACGAGTATGGTAAGTACTTAATGGCTCTGGTTGAAGGACGTTTATAATGAATATTATTGATACTAAAATCCCCGATGTGAAAATTATTGAGCCTAAGGTCTTTGGCGATGATCGCGGGTTTTTTATGGAGACATGGAATCAACAAAAATTTGAAGAGTTAGTTTGTCCCCGCCAGTTTGTTCAGGATAACCACTCTAAATCCCTGAAGGGAATATTGCGTGGTCTGCATTATCAGACAGAAAACACACAAGGTAAACTTGTAAGAGTCGTTGAAGGTGAGGTATATGATGTCGCTGTAGACATGCGTCAATCATCACCTACCTTTGGACAGTGGGTAGGAGTAATACTATCTGCTGAGAATAAACGACAATTATGGGTGCCAGAAGGATTTGCCCACGGATTCTATGTAACTTCGACTTCAGCCGAGTTTGTTTATAAATGTACTGATTATTACAACCCATCGTTTGAGCATTCATTATTATGGAATGATAGTAGTATTAATGTTGAGTGGCCTATTCCTGCTGGAATAACACCTATATTATCTGATAAAGATAGATCAGGCCTTTTGTTTGAGAATGCGGTATATTTTGAGTGAATAAGATATGTTAAGAAGTCATCTAATTGTAGCGCACAGACAACTTATTTATCAAATGACCAAAAGAGAAATTACGAGCCGTTACAGAGGCTCAGCACTGGGAATGCTATGGTCCTTTATAAATCCATTATTAATGTTAATTGTTTATACATTCGTTTTTTCAGTGGTTTTTAAAGCAAAGTGGGCTGGCACGGTAGAGGAATCAAAATCACAATTTGCTATAATCCTTTTTGCAGGAATGATAATACATGCTTTTTATTGTGAGGTACTCAATTTGTCCGCCTCAAATATTGTTGGCAATTCAAACTATGTTAAAAAGGTTGTTTTCCCCCTGGAAATATTAACGCTTGTAACAACTCTTGCTGCCTTGTTTAATATGTTTGTTAGCATATCTGTTCTTTTGTTAATATCGCTAATATTAGGAGATCAACTACACTGGACTATATTACTCACCCCATTAATTTTGCTTCCAATATTTATATTGGCTTTAGGTTCTGGATGGCTAATATCTGCTTTAGGAGTATATATTCGTGATATTGGTCAATTCATGGGTGTGTTAACGTCTCTCTTGTTGTTTCTATCTCCTGTGTTTTTCTCTATTAACTCATTACCGTTAGAGTTTCAAAAAATAATTAATTTAAATCCACTTACGTTTATTATTGAAAGTTTTCGCGATGTTTTTATATTTGGAAAAATCCCAAGCTTTTCAGGATTGTTAATATATACCATAGTGTCAATTATTTTTAGCGTATTCTCATATATTATTTTCAATAAGTTGAGAAAAGGGTTTGCTGATGTCCTGTAATCCAATTGCAATTGAGCTTACTGGTGTCAGTAAGTGCTTTTTTGTCTATCGAAACCCTGCCGATAGGCTTAAACAATTTATATTTCCCAAGATAGGGCTCAGCAATAAGAAATATTTTGATGAGTTTTGGGCTGTTAATAATATTAACCTTAAGGTGAAGAAAGGCGAAACGGTAGCAATCATAGGAAGAAATGGTTCAGGTAAATCAACCTTATTACAAATGATTTGTGGCACTTTAACACCTACGTCGGGAAAAATTTCAGTAAATGGAAAAATCGCTGCGCTACTTGAGCTAGGTTCAGGCTTCAATCCTGAATTTACTGGGCGGGAAAATGTTTATCTTAATGCATCTGTATATGGATTAACTAACGATGAAATTGATAAAAAATTCAGCGATATAGTAAAGTTCGCTGATATTGGTGATTTTATTAATCAGCCAGTAAAAACATATTCTAGTGGCATGTATGTACGCTTGGCTTTTGCTGTCATAGCACATGTTGATGCAGATATTCTTGTTATTGATGAGGCTCTGGCAGTAGGTGATGCTGTCTTTACACAAAAATGTATGCGTTTCATAAGAGAATTCCAAAAAAATGGAACTTTACTTTTTGTAAGTCATGATATGTCTTCAGTGCAAAATTTATGTAAGAAAGCCTTATGGATTAACAAAGGTAATACAGTTAGTTATGGGTATTCTAAAGACATTGCTGAAGAATATCTCAAGTATACATTAGAGCAGATCTATGGCCAGGAAACTGTTCTTCACGAAATAAAGAATACAAGTACATCTAAATCATCAGATTCGAGCTTTGAAACTGAAGAAGAAAATGTATTTATTGACTACTCTGCTAATACTGTTATTACAGATAACCTCTCAGAGGCAAATGGCTGGCAAACAGGTAAAGCAGAAATTATTAACGTTGCTATAAAAAATCTTTCTACTGAAAATGAAATATTCAAGGGTGGAGAAAAGGTAAGCGTTGTAATCGACGCTATAGCACATGAAGAATTAACGTCACCAATAATAGGTTTTCTTGTTAAGGATAAATTAGGTCAATTCCTTTTTGGCGAAAATACATTACCACTAACTGATTCGAAACCTAAAAGTTTTAAGAAGGGTGAGCGTTTTAGGACAGAATTCGAGTTTACATTACCTATGTTGCCTAATGGCGACTATTCATTGATGTGTTCGGTTGCAAATGGCGATCTGGTTAATAATATTCAACACCATCACCTTCACGACGCCCTTTTTATTAAAGTTTTTGATAGCAAGGTAAGATGGGGACTTGTTGGTGTAAGGTTCAGTAATATAGAAATGGATACATTATGAATCAATCTTTAGAGGCTCTTTATTGTAAACATACGGGAAAGCGGTCCGATAAATGGTCAGCATATTTTGATATTTATGATAAGGCGTTAGCACCGTATAGAAAAAATAATATCAACCTTTTAGAAATTGGCGTACAAAATGGCGGTTCTTTAGAAATTTGGGACGAATATTTTCCTGAAGCCCTAAAAATAATGGGGTGCGACATTAATAATGATTGTGAAAAATTAACCTATAATAGTTCTAAAATCAAAGTCTTAGTTGAAAATGTGAATACTGATAAGGCATTTAATCAAATTACTGAATATTTTGATTCGGGTGTTGATATTTTGATTGATGATGGGTCACATGACAGTGGTGACATCATTAAAACATTCGCAAAATATTTTGATTGTATCAGCGAGGGCGGAGTATTCATTGCTGAGGATTTACACTGTAGCTACTGGCATGACTACAAAGGCGGCCTCTATTATCCAATGTCTGCGATTGCTTTCTTTAAAAAGCTCGCCGATTGTATAAATCATGAACATTGGGGTGTTCTAAAAAGTAGAGAAGAGTTTCTTGAAGAGTTCTCATCGCATTACTCAATCGCATTGCCCGATGCCATTCTCCAGCAAATACATAGTGTTAGTTTTTATAATTCAGTATGTATAGTTGAAAAAAAATCAGCTGAAAAAAACATTTTAGGAAAACGTTTCATGGCAGGACAAGAGCAACTTGTCGTAGCTTTGGACGAGCTTTCAGTTAATAGTTGGTGTCCTCAACAAAATGATAATTATTGGACTAATATGCCGATGTCTCCTGAAGCAAGGTATTTTAGTTTGGTTCAAGAGATAGAGTCTCTTTCAAATACGTTGTCTGAATCAGAAAAAAAACATGATTATTTATCTAAGCGCTATGAAACCAGTCAATTAGAGCTAATGAAAAAAGAAGATGAGCTGAAAAAAGTCTATAATTCTCTTTCCTGGAAAGTTGCTAAATTTTTTCAAATTTTTAAATTTTGGGGTAGTAAATAATGTCTGATATCAAACCTATCGCTTTCTATTTGCCTCAATTTCATCGTGTTAAAGAAAATGATGAGTGGTGGGGTAAAGGTTTTACTGAATGGACAAATGTAGCTAAAGGCAAGCCTAATTTTGAAGGGCATTACCAACCACATGTACCTAAAGACATGGGGTTTTATGATCTTAAAGACGTTGAGAATATGCGTGAGCAAGCTCAACTTGCCAAAGACCATGGCATTTATGGCTTCTGTTTTTATTACTATCGATTTAAAGATGGTCGGCGAATTCTTGAAGAGCCTCTTGACAACTATTTAAAAAGCGACATTGATTTCCCGTTCTGTTACTGCTGGGCCAATGAAAATTGGACAAAAACCTGGGATGGCTTAGATAAAGAAGTTCTCCTTGAGCAAGAACATGGCGGAGAAGACGATATAACGTTTATACGAGAACTACTCGAAACATTTAAAGACGAGAGATATATTAAAGTCGATGGTAAGCCAGTAGTATTAGTATACAGAGCTGATTTACTTGTAAATGCTTTGGAGCTCTCGGAAAAGTGGCGGCAGCTTGCTAAAGAAAATGGTTTCCCTGATTTACATTTATGTGCAGTGCAGTTCTACGGAATCGAAGATCCCGCAATCTATGGTTTTGATGCCGCAGTAGAATTCCCGCCACATAAGTTTATAGGTCCAGAAAATCGCCCTGATGAATCAATAAATATAACAAACGCTAATTTTCGTGGTGGGATTGTTGACTATAGAAAAGTCATCGGGCAATCATTGAAAAAGACTGTAACTGATTACAGTTGCTACCGTGGTATTGTGCCTTCATGGGATAATACAGCGCGGAGGCAAGATACTGGGCATATTTTCATAAATTCTTCACCAAAGTTGTATAAATTCTGGTTAAGTTATCTGGTAGATTATACTAAAGAAAATTTAGATGAGAGCGAACAGTTTATTTTTATTAATGCATGGAATGAATGGGCTGAAGGCGCACATCTAGAACCTGATTTGAAATATGGGTCTGCTTATCTTGAAGCAACACTCAGTGCAGTAAATGGGAAAAAAATCGATATAAAAGAATACTTTTATAATGAGAATATATTTTCATTTATTTCAAAAAACCTTACCAAACATGAATTACTTAATATTAATCAGGCTTTTTCAATTTCTCAATACGGAATTGCAGATGAACGAACCACGTTTGTGGCTCAGGTAACTAACCAAAGTAAACTAAGAAAACGTGACTACATAAAACTAAAATTCCCTAAGTTTTATTCTTTTTTACTACCATTTTATATTAAGTTAAGAAAGGCATTATGAAAAGAATAGCTGTCTTAGCACATTATGACATAGATGCTGTAATTGATTCATATTTGAAGAAGGTTATTAAAGAGCTTGAAACGTTTGTTGAAAAAATAATTCTTGTAACAACTTCAGGTGTTGATGAAAAAAGTCTCATTGAGTTTAGCAAAGTTCAGGTCATCCAACGTGAAAATGTTGGCTATGATTTTTATAGTTATAAAACTGGCATAGATTCAATTTTAAATCTGCAACAATATGACCAGCTTTTAGTGCTAAATGATAGTTTTTATATTACTGAATATTTTGATCTGAATTTATTCTTACTTCAGAGCACTGGTAAAGATATTTATAGCATTACTTCAACAAATCAATTTGCGTATCATTTGCAAAGCTATTTCATTGTTTTTAATAAAAAAGCAATATTATCCGTTTGGTTTTATAAATTTTGGCAGAATGTTTTTATTTATAAGCGTAAAATAAAGATCATATTTGATTATGAGATTAACCTCACTCGTTCAGCAATGCAGCATGGTCTCACTGCAGGTAGTATGTTTTTTTCGAAAGACACTGCCAACCCATGCCATAACAAACCCGATTTGTTGTTAGAAAAAGTAGGCATAATAAAAATAGATTTGCTCAGAAATAAGATTGCAGAGTTAGACTATTCCTATCTTGGAGAGGCATCAATCATTGATAGCCATCTAAATCGGACGAGAGAGAGTTATAAAGGTCGCCTTTTAAAAGGCAGTGGGGCGGAAGTTACGGCAGGTAATAGTTTTTTTGAATTTTCTAAAGACAGTTTAAATAGTTCTAAAATAGCTGTCATGGTTCACCTTTATTATGTTGACCTTATTGATGAAATCAAAGAAAACATTGAAATAATCCCATTTGATTTTGATTTGTTTATTACTGTGACAGACGAGACTTTTTTGCCAGTAGTTATCAATAAATTCTCTGGTCAATGTAATCGTCTTAATGTTGCGGTGGTTAAAAATAAAGGACGCGATGTTTTTCCTTTTGTTCAACTAATGAAGAATTTTGATTTTAGATCTTACAAAATGGCTCTTAAACTTCATACGAAAAAAAGTAAATATAGTGAGCTTGGTAATAAATGGAGAAGCGTTATATTAAAAAACCTCCTTCCATCAGCCACGACTATTTGTAAGCTATATAAAGGTTTTATTGATAATAATATTGGCATTGCAGCTGATTTCAGTGACTATCTATCAAATGATAATTATTGGGGAGCTAATAAGAGCCGACATGATTACTATTGTGAGCTTCTTAATATTCCCCCTGAGAATCGCCATCTCTTTTTTATAGGCGGAACTATGTTTTGGTTTAACCCCAACGCCTTATATCCTATAGTGAACTTAATGACAGAAGACGATTTCGAAGAGGAGTTGAACCAACAGGACGGTACTCTTGCACATGTTTTTGAAAGGTTGACATGTAAATCGGTAGCTCATGCTGGGATGAGATATGTAGATATTAAAGGATTAAAGGACGTTACATTCCATGAAGTTATACATAATGAAGTAATTGTTTTGAAATGAAAGGTTAATTATGACGGATGTTTTTGCATATTATTTTCCACAGTTCTATGAAACTGCTGAAAACTCAGAATGGTGGGGGGAAGGTTTTACAGATTGGCGACTCGTAAAAAATGCTATTCCTCTTTTTCCTGGTCATAATCAGCCTAGAGTCCCTGCAATGGGTTTTTTGAACCAATCTGAGCACTCAACATTAAAAAAACAGATCAGCCTGGCAAATGAATATGCAATAACAGGATTCAATATTTATCATTACTGGTTTAACGGTAAAGTCCATCTTGGTAATCCGGCAGAAATTATATTAAATGATAAATCCTTGGATATCAAAATGATGTTTACTTGGGCTAATGAAAGCTGGACACGACAATGGATAGGTAAACCTACCGATTTTTTGATCAAGCAAAAATATTATAGTTCTGAATCAGAAATAAAAGAACACTATAAATATTTATCGTCATTCTTTAAAGATGAACGTTATTATAAAATTGATAATAAACCAGTTTTTTCAATCTATCGCCCTGAGCTTATACCTAATCTTAATGCCTTTATTGCTCTTTTTAATAAGTTAGCCATTGAAGATGGTTTTTCAGGAATTTATTTTCTTGCATGTAGAAGTTACAATCTAGCCGATGCTTATAGATATTACTGTAAGTTCGATGGAATTATAAACTTCAACCCAAGGTTTGCTATAAATACCTCGTTAAAAAAAACCAAGCTAGGATTTTTAGAGTCAATAGCCAGGAAGTTACCCGAGTTTTTACAGGCTTATTTGAGTGCAAAAATTAATAGCACGAATAAAATAAAAATTTATAGTTATTATGATTATTTAAATTCTATGTCTCAAAATGAAAATTTTTTTAATGACATACCTGTTTATCACTCTGTCTTTCCTGATTGGGACAATACTGCAAGATATAAAGATAAAGCGACTCTTTTTAAGGACGCTAATGTTGATCATTACAAAAGTGCTTTGCAGATATCATATAATGGTTTGACCAAACAACATAAAAAAATAATTTTTATTAATGCATGGAATGAATGGTCGGAAGGTGCATATCTTGAACCGGATATAAAATCAGGTTTAACTTATCTACAAGCAACTCGTAAAATCCATGATTTCCTCTGAATCTACAGGGGGTCTCATCATATTTAGGTTTTTAAGTGAAAATTATCGCCTCTTTAGTACTTTACAAACATAGGTTTGAAGATATTAGCAAAACTTTAAACTCCTTAATAAATGAAGACTCTATTAATACAATCATCATTGTTGATAACGGTAATCACTGTGATTGGCTTAAAGATTTCTCTCATGAAAAAATAGATAAGATTTACTTAGATAAAAATTTTGGATTCGGTTCAGGCCATAATTCTGTATTCAAACGTTATAAAAAGATAGCTGATTATTTTTTAATTTGCAATCCAGATATATATTTTGAAAAAGGTGAGATCGATAAGCTATTGGAATTTTCTGAGGCTAACACGGTTGATTTATGTATACCAAAAATATTATATCCCGATGGCACACTTCAGCATAGTTGTAAGCTTTTACCCACACCTTTTCAGCTTTTCATGAGACGTTTTTTTATTGGAATAAATAAAAAATCAAACTCTTATTATGAGTTGCATGATGCTGATTATAATAAGGCTTTCTTTGCTCCTTCTATATCAGGTTGCTGCATGTTTCTTAGCAGAAAAGCAATTAAATTTACTCAGGGATTTGACCCGCGTTTCTTTCTTTACCTTGAGGATATAGATCTTTCTAGACGGATTTGTCAGGCTGATTTGTCGGTTACGTATTGCCCTTATTCAATTGTTTTTCATGAGGCTCAAAGAAAGTCCTACTCTAACTATAAGTTCTTATTTTATCATTTGGTTTCAGCAATAAAGTATTTTAATAAATGGGGATGGTTTATAGATGGATGCCGTACGCTCCTTAACCAAAAATGTTTAGATTTATTACCCAGAAAGAATAAAAATAATTAATATCATTTTAATAGACAACTTAACTTTTTTTTAATTATTAACATCGCACCATTTATTACCTTTAATCCACTATCCTGAGTTAACATACTGATCACTTACAAAGTGGTGTTACGGGTAACACCATGCGAGACCACAGACAGGAGTATGTAATGTCCAAGCAACAGATCGGCGTTGTAGGTATGGCAGTGATGGGCC
>Ga0308156_1003548_pt1 | contig 11829 bp, 12 predicted proteins | sample PhyAR2_FD_201041 | JGI IMG/M metagenome (GOLD analysis project Ga0308156, IMG submission 201041) | Phyllosphere microbial communities from UC Gill Tract Community Farm, Albany, California, United States - DLSL A.R2 | ecosystem: Host-associated > Plants > Phyllosphere > Unclassified | place: USA... | reverse complement strand
GAAAACAGCCTCATCTTCGACAATGAGTATCTTTTTGCCGAGTAGTGGTTTTTCCATTCTTTCCCCCTGCGTACCAGATATTTCAATAGTGGTTCATAAAACGCAGTTGCGCCTTTCAGAATTGCCCGAAGTCACCGCTTTGAATGAACAACTTCATTATCTGCCACGGACCAGTGGTAATAGTTCATCCATTTTCTTCTCTACGGCGGCCCTGCCTGCCTCGATAGCCTCTTCAGCACGATGAAAGTCCAGCGTCGAAATTTGCGGACAGACCGGCTGGATCAAAACATCAGGCGGATCGCCTGCCATGCGGTTTCGCTTAAGGCGATTCTCCAGCACCTGAATAGAGGTGGACATAATCTCCATCGCGCCAGGCGACTGAGAAGCACGGCGCTGGGTGAAGTTCACCAGGCGCTGTCGCAACTTCCCACCCCAACTCAATGCCGCTGCTGCGGCTTCTTCTTCACTGTTCTGAGGTGTAACGGAAAAGAGATCCTGCTGCATTAAATGCGCGTCATGCTGTAAATCAACGGCGATCACAATGTCTGCCCCCAGGGCGCGGGTCAGTGAGATCGGCACCGGATTGACCACGGCACCATCCACCAGCCAATACCCATTGTAGCCCACCGGCGGCAATAAACCTGGCATACTGCACGATGCGCGAACGGCCTGATGCAGATCGCCCTCGGTCAGCCAGAGTTCACGACCGGTACTGAGGTTAGTCGCCACCACACCAAAGGGTTTATTACAGAGCTCAATCGCCTCGTTGGGGATCAGCTGACGGACATGGCTGAACACCCGCTCGCCGCGTAACAGTCCGCCACGCTGCCAGGAGACATCCATCAGGCGAATCACATCCCAGTAGCGAAATGCACTGACCCATTTCTGCATCAGCGGCAGGCGGTTATTGACATAGGCAGACCCGACTAATGCCCCGACAGAGCAGCCCGCAACGACGTCGATCTCAATACCTGCACGCTCCAGCGCGTTGATCACGCCGATGTGCGCCCATCCCTTGGCCGCTCCAGACCCCAGAGCCAATCCAATTTTTACCTTTCTCATTTGTATCTGGTCCTGCCGTCAATACGTAGCGTCACAACGTGGGGTCAGCTAACATAGCGCGCCTGTTGAATCGACTCATCAATCCCTGGAGATCATGTGTCAGAAACCTGCCCATGTTGTAGCGGAGAGCAGTATAGCGTATGTTGCGAGCCCTTTCTGCAGGGCAACCAGATTCCTGTTACAGCTGAACAACTTATGCGATCCCGTTATTGCGCTTATGTCCAGCAGAACGCGGACTATCTGGTTGCGACCTGGCATCCTGAGAAACGTCATCCGGCGTTGTCAGGGCTTTTATCTGAAAGTTTTCCGGGAACCGATTGGCTTAGCCTGAATGTAACCCGTTGTAATCATGGAAGCCATGAGAACGAAGCTTTCGTCACCTTTTTTGCGCGATACCGTGAGAAAACTGACATTCACACCATTCATGAGTGTTCACGCTTTCTTCGCGAGGATCAACGCTGGTACTATGTTGACGGTACAAAACCGCCCGTGGGGCGTAACGATCCCTGCCCGTGCGGCAGTGGCAAAAAATACAAAAAATGTTGTGGTTAAGCTGACGGCTGCCCAGCGGTTTACCCCTAATGCTTTGACAGGACTCGATTGAGATGCAAGCGCAAACCATGCAAAGAAAAGTTTTACGAACCATTTGTCCCGATGCAAAAGGTCTGATCGCCAAAATCACCAATATTTGTTACAAGCACGAACTCAATATCGTGCAGAACAATGAGTTTGTTGATCATCGCACCGGGCGTTTTTTCATGCGCACCGAGCTGGAAGGGATTTTCAACGACAATACCCTGCTCGCCGATCTCGACAGTGCCCTGCCAAAGGGTTCTGTGCGTGAGCTGCACTGCGCGGGGCGTCGTCGTGTGGTGATTCTGGTCACCAAAGAGGCGCACTGCCTGGGCGACCTGTTAATGAAGAGCGCATTTGGCGGTCTGGATATGGAAATCGCGGCGGTCATCGGTAACCATGACACGCTGCGTTCGCTGGTTGAGCGTTTCGATATTCCGTTTGTGCTGGTGAGCCACGAAGGCCTGACGCGGGAAGAGCATGATAACCGCATGGTGGAAGAGATTGACCGCTACCAGCCCGATTATGTGGTGCTGGCGAAATATATGCGCGTTCTGACCCCGGCTTTCGTGCAGCGTTATCCGAACCAGATCATCAATATTCACCACTCATTCCTGCCCGCCTTTATCGGTGCACGCCCTTACCATCAGGCTTATGAGCGCGGCGTGAAGATCATCGGTGCCACCGCGCATTATGTGAATGACAATCTCGATGAAGGCCCGATCATCATGCAGGATGTGATCAACGTCGATCACAGTTACACCGCTGATGAGATGATGCGCGCCGGTCGCGACGTAGAAAAGAACGTCCTGAGCAACGCACTTTATAAAGTGCTGGGGCAGCGCGTGTTCGTTTACGGCAACCGTACGATTATTCTTTAATCAGCCAGCGCGCTGAATTGTCTGCAGATTCAGCGCTACGCGTAAAAAGTGGGCAAACAGTTGTGGTTTTGCCAGTGGGCGCTTTACACCCTTATCGCATTTGGTATGATGCGCCCCGCTTTAAGAGAGAAAGATTCAGGCCATGGTGGGATTCCCGAGCGGCCAAAGGGAGCAGACTGTAAATCTGCCGTCACAGACTTCGAAGGTTCGAATCCTTCTCCCACCACCATATGAATCCGAATCCTCTTAAGCCACTTCAAATATCCCTGGTGGGATTCCCGAGCGGCCAAAGGGAGCAGACTGTAAATCTGCCGTCACAGACTTCGAAGGTTCGAATCCTTCTCCCACCACCATCTTGCATGTCGCACTCCATCCCAAACGAATTCTGAAGCTCCCTGTTCTGCCAGCTAATCCCCATACCCAATTCGCACAATCTTCCCCTGTTCTGCCATGACTTTATGCTTAAAAATCGCTACCATCTGCGGCTATCACTTGCTGAACAATGGTCGATCATATGAAATTTGTTTCATTTAACATCAATGGGTTGCGTGCCCGCCCGCATCAGCTTCAGGCGCTTGTCGAACAGCATCAGCCCGATGTTATCGGCCTGCAGGAAACCAAGGTTCATGACGAGATGTTCCCGCTGGAAGAGGTGTCAAAGCTCGGCTATCACGTCTTCTATCATGGACAGAAAGGCCATTATGGCGTGGCGCTATTAACCAAAGCAAAGCCAGTGTCAGTCAGCCGGGGCTTTCCGGGTGATGACGAAGAATCACAGCGCCGCCTGATCATCGCGGAAATCCCCAGCCCGATCGGCGACATCACCGTGATTAATGGCTACTTCCCACAGGGCGAAAGTCGCGACCATCCCACCAAGTTTCCGGCTAAAGAGAAGTTCTACCGCGATCTGCAGCGTCTGCTGACGGACGATCTGCCTGCTGATAAACCGGTTCTGATTATGGGCGACATGAATATCAGCAGCACCGATTTGGATATCGGTATTGGCGAAGATAGCCGCAAGCGCTGGCTCCGCACCGGCAAATGCTCTTTCCTGCCGGAAGAGCGCGAGTGGATGGATCGCCTGCTGAGCTGGGGACTGGTTGATACCTGGCGTGAGCAGAATCCAGAAGTGGCGGATCGTTTCTCGTGGTTCGATTACCGTTCGAAAGGGTTTGATGATAATCGCGGGTTACGTATCGATCTGGTGCTGGCAAGTAAAAACCTGGCGTCTCACTGCATTGAGACCGGCATTGATTACGACATCCGGAGCATGGAAAAACCTTCTGACCATGCGCCTGTCTGGTCAACCTTCCGCTTTTAACTGACGGTCGCGTGGCAGAGCGCCACGCGACGACTATTTCACTATCTTCCAGATCAGGTTGTTGGTGCCAATGGAGTGTTCATCCCGGGTGCATTGCAGTAATACGCCCTCTGATTTCACCACCGCGCCTTCCGTATAGTTACGGTTCTCGAAGATACAGCAGCGGAGACAATCTGGCTGACGTCTCTCTGCCTGCGACCAGGCTTCTGGCGGAATATCCACCACCACATCGGTGTTCCCACCGTTGTTACCCTGCTGTGGCATCGACTGATAACGACTGTTCGCCTGTGCCGCGCTGGTCGCCAGCGCCAAAACTGCGACCAGTAATACTGAATAACGCCTCATTCCGTCTCCTTCACTTTACGCCTGGTTTTGCGCACCGGACGTTTCTGTCCGGTGGACGGTAATCCCCGAAAGGCATGCGCCGCAGGCTGCTGTCGCGCCTGCTGGATAATTCCGGTTAAGGTCTGCACTAGCGGCTGCATGAACTCATCATAGCGGCAGGCCTTTTCGCTGATACGCGTCAGTGTTGACTCCCACTGCGCGGTCATATCCGGGCGCGCTGCCAGATCGGGTAACGAGTGAATCAGAGCACGTCCTGCATCCGTCGAATTGATGTAGCGACCCTTCTTCACCAGGAAGCCACGACGAAACAGTAATTCGATAATACCGGCGCGTGTGGCTTCCGTTCCTAAACCATCGGTCGCACGCAGCACTTTCTTTAATTCTTTATCCTGAACGAAACGGGCAATCCCGGTCATCGCGGAGAGAATGGTGGCGTCGGTAAACGGCCGTGGCGGCTGGGTCTGCTTCGCCAGCACTTCGCCCCGCTCGCACAGCAGTTCATCCCCTTTCGCCACCACCGGCAGCGGCATGCCGTCGTTCTCTTCATCCCGCTCTTTGCTGCCCAGCAGCGCACGCCAGCCCGCCTCTGCGAGGAAGCGCGCTTTCGCCACGAATTTGCCGCCCGCAATATCAAGGTCGATGACACATTTGCGGAACACCGAATCCGGACAGAACTGCATCAGATACTGGCGCGCCACCAGCTCATAGATATTCTGTTCGTTCTCACTGAGCTTTACCGCGCTGGAGCGAGCCGTGGGAATAATGGCGTGGTGGGCATCGACTTTTTTATCATCCCAGCAGCGGTTTCTGCGATCGACATCGAAATCGGCCGGAGGAGTCAGCTGTGACTGATGCGCCTGTATCGCCTTTAACACCGCATGACGACCGGCAAAATGCTCTTCAGGCAGATAGCGGCTGTCCGAACGGGGATAGGTAATCAACTTGTGGGTTTCATAGAGCCGCTGGCAGGTATCCAGCACCGTCTGTGCACTGAGTCCGTAACGTTTAGCGGCCTCAATCTGCAGGCTGGACAGAGAAAACGGCAGCGGAGCCACTTCATTTTCGCGCTTATCGCTATAGGCGCTGACGATTGCGGGCTGGCCGGTAATGCGCGCCACCACGTGATCGGCCAGCGCGCGTTTAAGCAGACGGCCCTCTTCATCCTGCCAGGGCTCACAGGCTTCGCTGGGGATCCAGCTGGCGATAAACTGAGTGCCATCAGGCGTGATAATATGCGCCTTCACTTCGAAGTAATCTTTCGGCACGAAGTTTTCGATCTCTTCATCGCGGCGGACCACCAGCCCCAGCACCGGCGTCTGCACCCGGCCAACCGACAGGACACCGTCGTAGCCCGCATTGCGGCCCAGCAGCGTCCAGGCGCGGGTCATGTTGATGCCGTAGAGCCAGTCCGCACGGGCGCGCGCCAGCGCAGAGACGCACAGCGGGATAAACTCGCGATTCTCACGTAGCCGGTTTATGGCCCGATCCACCGCCTGAGGGTTGAGATCGTTGATCAGACAGCGCTGCACTTTTTTGCGTTTCTCAGCCGGCAGGTTCAGGTAATCGAGCACCTCATCCACCAGCAACTGCCCTTCCCGATCCGGGTCACCGGCATGCACCACTTCGCTCGCCTGCGCCAGCAAACCTTCAACCACTTTCAGCTGCTTCGCGACCGACGGACGGGGTTTTAACTGCCACTTTTCCGGAATGATTGGCAGATCGGCCAGCGACCAGCGCGCATAACGGCTGTCATAGCTGTCGGGTTGCGCCTGCTCCAGAAGATGGCCGACGCACCACGTGACAATCTGATCGTTGCCGCAGGCAATGAATCCATCACCGCGTCGATGCGGTTTCGGCAGCACATCTGCGATAGCACGCCCAAGGCTCGGTTTTTCCGCAATAAACAAACGCATTGAATCAGGACATCCTTAACATCAGGGGAACACAGTGATAACCGGTTGTTCGCTGTCGGTTGGCATCTCGCGGGCTATGTTAGCCTGGCTGCTCTGCTGGCGTAAGCGTGACGCGCGGTGTTAGCGATCGTTCGCACAGGAACCGTGCAACAGGCAGGGCTGAAAAGCACCCTGCCTGAACCGGACAGGCAGATCAGAAGTAACGGACGAAAGGCGCAGTGTCAGGCGGGAGCACCGTGGTGCTGGATTTCAGTTGCGGGGTGCCCAGATAGAGGAAACCGACGATGGCATCCTGTTCACGGCAGCCAAAGGCCTGACGTACCTGCTCGTCATCGGTCCAGGCACCGCTTCGCCAGATACCGTTGTAACCCTGAGCCAGCGCCGCCATCTGCATCGCCATCACGGCACAGCTGGCCGAGGCGATCTGTTCCCAGCGCGGCACTTTGTGGTGCTCTTCACAATGGGCCACCACCGTGATAATCATCGGCGCGCGAAACGGCGCCTGGCTCGCTTTGTTAATCGCTTTTTCATCCAGCTGATTATCGCGTGCTGCCTTTTCAAGCAGCTGACTCATCCGATCGCGGCCTTCATTTTCCACAATGATAAAGCGCCACGGTTGCAGCGTGCCGTGATCCGGGGCGCGCATGCCTGCCCGCAGGATGTTTTCCAGTGCATCACCCGCGGGTGCTGGCTCAGTCAGGCGTGAGGCCGAACGTCGGTTGACCAGTAACTCCAGTGCGTCCATGTTTCTCTCCCGATCTCTGTAATGTTGCGGTTATCCTGGCACAGGCAGATTTTTTGTAACAGTGCGTAGTGATTTCCTGCTGACTTTTAACACGCCGCTCTTTAGGATGAGCTCGTCGGGGAAGTCTGGTCCGCGCGGCGGCCACTTTCTGCTACATATTTATGGAGAGTCTGATGCGCACATTGTGGCGAATAATTGCAGGTCTGTTCCGCTGGAGCTGGCGGGTACTGAATTTTATCAGGGAATTTATTCTGAATATTTTCCTGATTTTATTGATTGTGGTGGGTGTTGGGATCTGGTTGCAGGTCAGCGGTTCGGGCGGCAGTTCAGCGCCAATCCAGCAAGGCGCACTGAAAGTCGATCTCAGCGGCGTGCTGGTGGATAAACCATCAGTGAGCAACCGTCTGAGTAAAATCGGCCGCCAGCTGCTGGGTGCCAGCAGTGACCGTTTACAGGAAAATTCGCTGTTTGATGTGGTCGACGCAATTCGCCAGGCAAAAGGCGACAGCAACATCAAAGGCATAGTGCTCGACTTACGTGAATTTGCCGGTGGCGATCAGCCTTCGCTGCAATACGTAGGCAAAGCGCTGCGTGAATTCCGTGACAGTGGCAAGCCGATTTATGCCCTGGGCGACAGCTACAGCCAGGCGCAGTATTACCTTGCCAGCTTCGCCACCAAAATCTATCTGTCGCCACAGGGCACTGTGGATCTGCATGGTTTCGCCACCAACGGGCTCTATTACAAAACGCTGCTCGATAAGCTGAAAGTGACCTCGCACGTCTTCCGTGTCGGGACCTATAAATCAGCGGTTGAGCCCTTCCTGCGTGATGATATGTCCCCGGCTGCACGGGATGCTGACAGCCGCTGGGTCGGTCAGCTGTGGCAGAACTACCTGAACACCGTGGCAGCCAATCGCCAGATAACCCCGGAACAACTTTTCCCTGGCGCAGCGGCGATTATTGCCGGATTAAACGCGGTGAAAGGCGATACCGCGCAATATGCACTGGATAACAAGCTGGTCGATGCGTTGGGTTCCCGTGCGGCGGCCGATGAAGAGCTGGTGAAAACCTTTGGTCTGGATAAGCAGAGCAACGATTACCGCAGCGTCAGCATCTATGACTACAGCGTGAAACAGGCCTCCTCGCAGCAGGATGGCAACATCGCCGTGGTCATGGCCAGCGGAGCGATCATGGATGGCGAAGAGACGCCGGGCAACGTCGGTGGCGACACCACGGCCGCTGAGATTCGTGATGCGCGTCTCGATCCGAAAATCAAAGCGATCATTCTGCGGGTGAACAGTCCGGGTGGCAGCGTAACGGCTTCGGAAGCGATTCGTGAAGAGCTGGCGGCGGCTCAGGCAGCCGGCAAGCCGATTGTGGTGTCTATGGGCGGTATGGCGGCATCCGGCGGTTACTGGATCTCAACGCCTGCCAGCTACATTGTGGCGAACCCGAGTACGCTGACCGGTTCGATTGGTATCTTCGGCGTGATTAATACGCTGGAGAACAGTCTGGACAGCATTGGCGTGCACACGGATGGTGTTGCGACCTCCCCGCTGGCGGATATCTCCACCACCAAAGCGTTGCCGACGGAAGTGCAGCAGATGATGCAGCTGACCATCGAAAATGGCTACCGCAACTTTGTGGGTCTGGTAGCGAAGTCACGTCATAAAACGCCTGAGCAGATTGATGCGATTGCCCAGGGCCACGTCTGGACCGGCAGCGATGCCAAAGCCAATGGCCTGGTTGATGCGCTGGGTGACTTCGATGATGCCGTGAAGAAAGCGGGCGAGCTGGCGAAAGTCAGTAAACCTGTGCTGAGCTGGTATCAGGATGACCCAAGCTTCCTGGATATGATGCTGAGCCAGATGAACGCCTCTGTGCAGGCGGTATTGCCGGATACGCTGAAAGCCTGGCTGCCCGCACCGATGCTGGATGTCATGAGTGCCATGAAAGCCCAGCCGGGTCTGTTCGACAAGCAGAACGATCCTCAGAACCGTTACGCCTTCTGCCTGAACTGCGGCGAAGTGCGATAAACCTCTCAGCCCGGCCGTTGGTCGGGCTGCATTTCCCCGCTATTCCCCTTATACTGCGCGTTTTATGGCGAGTCTGAGTTCTCTAATGCAAAAGAAAAACATCTACGTAGCCTACACTGGCGGGACAATCGGTATGCAGCGCTCGGCGCAGGGCTATATTCCGGTCTCCGGACACCTGCAAGAGCAGCTGGCCAACATGCCCGAGTTCCACCGCCCCGAAATGCCTGATTTCACCATCCATGAATATCAGCCACTGATCGACTCTTCCGACATGACCCCGGAAGACTGGCAGTCTATTGCCGAAGATATCCGTCAAAACTACGATCGCTACGATGGTTTTGTGATTCTGCATGGCACTGACACCATGGCGTTTACCGCCTCCGCGCTCTCCTTTATGCTGGAAAATCTGGCCAAACCGGTGATCGTGACCGGGTCGCAGATTCCCCTGGCAGAGCTGCGTTCAGATGGTCAGCAGAATCTGTTAAATTCACTCTATGTCGCGGCCAACTACCCGATCAGCGAAGTGTCACTGTTTTTCAATAACACCCTCTATCGCGGCAACCGTACCACCAAAGCCCATGCCGACGGCTTCAACGCCTTTGCTTCGCCAAATCTTTCTGCGCTGCTGGAAGCGGGCATTCATATTCGCCGCCTCAATACGCCGCCTGCCCCATCCGGTCAGGGCGAACTGAAGGTTCACACCATAACGCCTCAGCCTATTGGCGTGGTGACCATCTATCCTGGGATTTCTGCAGACGTGGTGCGTAACTTCCTGCGTCAGCCGGTGAAAGCCCTGATCCTGCGTTCTTATGGTGTGGGTAACGCGCCACAGAACAAGGAATTCCTGGCCGAACTTCAGCAGGCCAGTGAGCGCGGCATCGTCGTGGTGAACCTCACCCAGTGTATTTCTGGCAAGGTCAATATGGGCGGATATGCCACCGGCAATGCGCTGGAAGAGGCTGGTGTGATCAGCGGATTTGACCTGACGGTGGAAGCCGCGTTAACCAAGCTACACTTTTTACTCAGCCAGGATCTTTCGGCCGATCAAATCCGCGCGAAGATGCAGCAGAATTTACGCGGCGAACTGACCGAAGACTGAAACGGAGCAACATGTAATGAAGCGGGCACTCATCATTATTGATATTCAGAACGATTTTTGCCCCGGCGGCCCGATGGCAGTCCATGAGGGCGACCACACGGTCGAGGTGGCAAATCGTTACGCGCGTATGTTCCGTGAAAACGGGGAATGCGTACTGGCCCTGCAGGACTGGCACCCGGCCGATCACGGCAGCTTTGCCTCGGTTTCCGGCGAGCCAGTCTACACGCTGGGTGAGTTAAATGGTCTGGCGCAGATCTGGTGGCCCGATCATGGCATTCAGGGCTCGACGGGCGCGGACTTTCATCCGGGTCTGGATCGTTCCCTGTTTGATGCGACGTTCCATAAAGGTGAAGATCAGGATGTTGATAGCTACAGCGCCTTTTTTGACAATGGTCATCGCCGTAAAACCGAGCTGGACAGCTGGCTGCGTGAGCGTGGCATTACCCATCTGGTGATGCTGGGTCTGGCGACGGATTACTGCGTGAAATATAGCGTGCTGGATGCGCTGGAGCTGGGATATCACGTTGAGGTGGTGAAAGAGGGCTGCCGCGGTGTGAACCTGAATCCGGAAGACAGTGAGATCGCCTTTGCGCAGATGACCGCTCAGGGCGCGATTCTGGTTTAAAAAGGGAGCTGGCATGACGCCAGCTTTTTTTATGCAATCAGTGCAGATGGATGCGGGTCACATCCGGGTCGATGCCGAACTCTTCTTTCAGCTCTTTTTTCGACTTCATCACCATCTCGCCACCTTTGGCAATGGTCATGTGCTGCGGTGCGTCGTTGTGCCTCGCCTGCCACATCATCACCAGCTGCAGGCAATTGTCGCGCTGCTCCTGAGTCAGTGCCACGCCATCCGGCCACTTGCCAATCTCAACTGCCGTTGCCAGTCGCTGATAGACTTCAGGCGTCATCGACGCAAGCATTGCTTCAAGTTGTTCCTTCATCGCCGTTACCCTTTGGTCTGTTCGCCCTGCTCGTCGGTAAAATTCAGCGAGGCGGAGTTAACACAGTAGCGTTCGCCGGTCGGTTGCGGGCCATCCGGGAAGACATGACCCAGATGTGCATCGCAACTGCCACAGCGGATCTCAATACGCTGCATGCCGTGTGAATCATCTTCAATGTAGCGAATCGCATCGTCACTGACCGGCTGGTAGAAACTCGGCCAGCCGCAGCCTGAATCATATTTGGTTTCTGAGAGGAAAAGTGGCGCCTCACAGACCAGGCAGTGATAAATCCCTTCCTGCTTGTTGTGCAGGAGTGCGCCGCTGTAAGGCGGTTCCGTTCCGCGCTGCTGTGTCACATAACGCTGCATTTCTGTCAGCTCGGCGATTTTTGCGTCGGTTGCGGTGTCTTTAGCCATTTTTAGGATTCCGGGGAAGTGCCATTCTGAAAAATTCGACTATTATTCTAACAAATGATCAACATAACCCGGGTCTTTTTTTGTGCTCACCCTTTCATGCCGTCCATCGCTAAGCGTATTTGTGACTTCGATCACCTTTTATCCCGGGCATCCCTATATATTCGGCGATTGATTCGACGAAACGCGATATCATTGGCGGCGCGCAAGCGGTTGCGCATCGAATTATTCCTATCAGGCGAATTGACCTGTCGCAACAATTGACACGATTCCGCTTGACGCCTGGTAAGGTTTTTGTAATTTTACAGGCAACCTTTTATTCACTAACCAATAGCTGGTGGAATATATGACTATCAAAGTAGGTATCAATGGTTTCGGCCGTATCGGTCGCATCGTTTTCCGTGCTGCTCAAAAGCGTTCTGACATCGAAATCGTTGCTATCAACGACCTGCTGGACGCGGATTACATGGCGTACATGCTGAAGTATGACTCTACTC
>Ga0308156_1003539_pt1 | contig 11869 bp, 10 predicted proteins | sample PhyAR2_FD_201041 | JGI IMG/M metagenome (GOLD analysis project Ga0308156, IMG submission 201041) | Phyllosphere microbial communities from UC Gill Tract Community Farm, Albany, California, United States - DLSL A.R2 | ecosystem: Host-associated > Plants > Phyllosphere > Unclassified | place: USA... | reverse complement strand
CTAACTCTTTATCACTCTCGCTAATTTTTTCACTGAAGTTTTTTATTTTGAATCCATCATGCGTTGTGATCTTGTATGGTATTTCAGTCAAAAATGGTGGAGTTGATTTTAATAAATGACTATCTTCTCCTGAAAGATGCTGTTGCTCGAATGTGATAGCATTGTCTTTTTTTTCTGGATCCAAAATATTTTCCCTTTGGCCTTCGATTTTAGGTTCACTCTGAAAGTAGCGATATAATGCATAGGCAGAAATGAGCCCTCCTGCGGTCATTGCCATATATTTAAGATTTGAATCTATGCTGTCGGTTCCTGATATATCCTGGAAAGTTTCAGGATTATTTCTGACCATTCTGAACAGATTTAATCCATCCACCGTTCCCGCCGGGTCTGCGCTCAGCCAGCGGCCCGCCCACGGCTGGTAGTACCGGTACCCATAATAGTACAGCCCCGTCGCGTCACGCTCCTTGCCCGAGTAGCGGATAGTCTTATAATTCACTTCGGTCTGACTGCGTGCTGTCAAGATGGCCGTGCCGCCGTACGGGTAGTACTCTTCCGTACTGATGGCCTTCCCGTCGCCGTCCAGCTCCAGCCCGCTGCTGCCCGTCAGGTTGTCGTGGCTGTAGCGTAGCTGGTCGCCAGTTATTTCCGCCGGCCGGCCTGATGTCCACTGCAGCGCCCGCACCGGCGCCCGGCCCGCCTCGCCGACGGTAATCACCCCCAGGCTTTCCGTTTCCCGCCCCCCGAAGACCGTGGTGCGCAGCTCCAGCCCCGGCAGGTACAGCGTCCGCCGCGTCTGCACGCTGTTATTCGTTTTCTGCACGCTCACTTTCAGGATGCGCTGACGGCCGCCGTCATAGCGGTAGCTCTCCTGGTCATCCGGGTTGCCGTCGCGCACCACTGGCGTCACCCTCAGCAGCTCGTTGCGCACCGTCCAGACCAGGTTCTGCCCCGACTGAAGCTGTTTTTGTTGCCCCGCCGCCGTGAACAGCGCGTCCACATCTGCGGCATTTTCGGTCAGGGTGCTCAGCACGCCCCGGTTGCTGCGATCGCTGACCGTGATGTTTAGGGTGTAACGGTTGTTTGTCGCCGGGGCGCTGTGCCTGATTTGCGTCAAGTTGCCGGCTTCGTCACAGGTGTAGGTGCGGGTGTAGTTTGTGTATGCGGTATCATCAGTGCTGGCTAAGGAGAGATGACTGCCCTGCTGTCCGGCGTTGGCCATCTCGCGCCCGGTGGCACTGACCAGCTGGTAAACGCTGTCATAAGTATAGATGTTTTCCGGTACCACTTTCTGATTGCGCCAGAAACGGGTTTCTTCCGCGTCGTTGCGCACTCTCAGAACGTTGCCAGCCGGGTCATACGCATAGCGCAGGTCCTGCAGCACCCTTGCCCCGACGGCGTGGCCAGCGGGCCGCTGCGTTTTACTCCCGGTCAGCCGCTGTGTTTCCACCTCATACGTATACGTGGTCACCACGCCGTTGCCGTGCTCCTCGCGCAGTTTCTGACCGGCGCCGGAGTATGACAGCGACTTCACGATAACCTGCTCCGTGCTGCCCTTCAGGGTTAACCAGCTTCCCGACAGCTGGCCCGCCACCGCTGCCGGTTGCCTTTCGCATCTGTGGTGGTCAGCACCGCCCCGGTGGCGTCCACGGTGGTCAGAGTGGTGAATGTCACGCCGTCCAGCAGGGCGTTCCAGACAGAGGCGTCATCTCCCTGCCAGTCAGTCATAACCTCAGGATTATCCGCGCCCTTCAGCAGACGGCGGGTCACGGTGAGCAGTACGCCGGTGAGAGCCATGCTGTCGGTCTGCACCAGACCGGCCGTGTCGTAACGGCTGATGCACCGGCCGGCAAGGTTCAGGGCCTGCTCTGGCACAGAGGCGCCCGCGTAGACGAAGCGCTCCACGGTGCGGGCGGCGTTGTCGCTGACCTGTTCGGTCACGCTAACCGGACGCCCCGGTAGTCCTGCATCTTCATACTGCCAGGTACGTGTCACCGCCTGACTTCTGTCCCCGGTGCCGTCATCGTCGGTGGTAATATTGCTGACTGATAAAAAAGTTCGGCCTGCGGCGTCGTTCAGCGCCACAGTGATACCGTTATCCACACCTTGTGAGCGCAGGACGCTGCCGGCCAGGTCCGTCAGGCAGCTGAAGTTTGCCCGCTGTGTTTTATGCAGGCGCGGGTCGGCGCTGCGGGTAAGGAAGCCGCAGGCATCGTACTGAAGGCGCGGGTGATCCGTTCGTTTGTCACCTTTGGGGTATCAGGGTGACGGTGGTAGGTAATGTCGCGCACGGTAAGGCCGCGGTTATCGAGGACCATGACCGTAGGGGTCTTGCTGAACAACGAGATGTTCATAGTGTTCTCCTGTTTTTGTTATGCAGCCGGTCAGGCTGCAAAGGAAATAGGTAATTTCTTCAATGAGTTGAAGTTAGTTTATAGTTCCCTTTTTTTGGTTTTTCTCATGGCCAGCGTGGCTATTTATTGCCCCCATTGTCAGTCTTCTCAGGTTTATCGTCATGGATAGAACCCTGCTGGCCAGGACAGGTTTCTCTGTCGTGACTGTCGCCAGTTCTGTCGCATTAAGAGATTTTACATTTTTGCAGCCACATAATGTGGTGGTTTCATCATTACTCTGGGTAAACATATTGTGATGAGGTTAGCGGATGCAACTCTTTTGCCGTTCCGGTTAAAATACTCTCAGCATGACCGTAAGCGGGAATCCGCCAGAATTTTGTGGACAGAATAAATAAGAAAAAGAGCACTCAGTGACGCTGACAGAAAAATCAGGCCATCTGGCGAGGTACGCCCTGGTGGCGCTTGCGCTGGCCAGACTGAACGGTGATGTACGATCATCTGCACAGGAATATCTCACCCGCTAGCGGGCGACCACGCTGAAGCAGCGGCGCTTCACACAGGAGATAGGTCCGGGCATCGACTGGCGGCTGAAACAGGGCCGCCAGCTGGGTGACGCAGGGTGTTGCTGCTGCGCCGGAGCTCGCGGTTCTCGCGCTTCAGCTCCTACAAACACTGGCGTTCAGCACGGGTGAGTCCGCCGTCGTCGCCACAGGCATTGCGCTCATGCTAACGAAGCCAGATGCGCAGGGTTTCCGAAGTACAGCTAATCTTCGGGGCAATGGAACTGATGGCAGCCTACTGTGAGTCGTAGTCATTCTGGCTTTCGATAATCATATGAACTGCCCGCTGGCGGATCTCAGGTGAAAAGCGATTATTTTTGGTCATCCTGTTTACCTCCCTCAAAGAGTTGAGTCTCCATGATTACCGGGCCGCCTCACACTTTCTTAAATCAGGCAGCAGGGTTGCCATAATGATTTACTATAGTTATAATCACGCTAATTTTTTAATAGCTTATGCAGGAGAATAACCCGTGGTTGTTTAATGGACAGACAGGTTGATAAATGCACGCTGACTCCTTTTTAATTGCTGGTTTTCACCTGTTTTAAAATTTTGTCGTTACAATTTGTTTAAAGTACAACTGATGTCATGGCAGATCCATTAACCTGTCAATCCAGTACAAGCGAACCGCATCTTTTTGATGGATGCTTTATTTTGCTGGTCTGCTTCCCAAGGAGATTTTTATGGACCCCGATAGTCGATCCTGCATAGCAAATTTTTTTCATTCATTTTTATACATCTTGGCCGCCATGGGCCGGAAGACGTCTGTGCGCTTTTAGTGTACCTGTCCCTTCCTGCCCACCAATGCAGGAAAAAAACAGGCAGGTTATCTGTCTTTCTTTTCTTTCATGATTCCCGCATGAATTCCTGCGGAAAGTTGGCTGCCTGAAAACAAGTGCCAACACACTGGTAATCATAACCGGTGGTAAGAAAGGAAATCATCATGATCAACCAAAAACTCCTCGCTGAAATGCAAGATATTGCCCATTCTTTGAATAAAGCGGCTTTTGCACGCCTGACGAAAAAGACACATTTTTCTGACATCGCTGACGTCATGGATAAAATGCATCCTGATACAGTACTGACAATGCTTACCCTACTGGCTCCCTTACCTCGCGCGCGGTTATTTACTCACTTTACGGATCAGCGTCAGGATACTCTGCTTAATATTATGCCCCGCGAAGCAATCGCTGAGCTGTTTGATCAATTGCCCTCTGATGAACGAGCCGATCTCTATAACCGCTTAAAAGAAGATGTCCGCCAGCGACTATTACCCGCAATGGCGCAGGTCGAGCGTGAAGATATTCTGCGGATGGCATCCTATCCTGAAGGCACCACCGGCGCGGAAACCACATCTGATTATGTTTCTGTATCTCCTGAGATGACGGTTGCACAGGCACTTAACCACATTAGGGCCACCGCGCCCAATAAAGAAACCATCTATGTAGTTTATGTGCTGGACGAAGCATTTCGGCTACGAGGCACCGTATCGCTACGCGAACTTGTCCTGGCTGAGGAAAATATCAATATTGAAAGCATTATGCGGCCAGACCCTATATCCGCTAGTGCACACTGGCCACGAGAGCAGGCTTCTGGCCTTATCCATCGTTATGATCTGCTGGCTCTGCCGGTTATTAATAATAACGATAAAATGATCGGTATTGTTACCGTCGATGACGCAATGGACATTGAAAAGGAACACGATGCTTCCCAGCTTGCCCGATTTGGGGGAACCGCATTAAGTAACAACACGGATTTGGATATGCTGACATCATCATTCGGCCGCATGTTTAAAGTCCGTCTATTTTGGTTGATTGTGCTGACCCTGTTCGGGATCATGACCAGCACTTTTGTCGCCGCTCAGGAAGAATTGCTGACCGAAGTGATCGTACTGGCAGCTTTTATTGCGCCAATTGTTGATATGGGAGGAAACACTGGCAGCCAGTCCGCCACGCTGGTTATCCGTGCTATGGCGCTGGGCGAACTCAAACTTAACTGGCGTGATGTATGGTTTGTCATTCGTCGCGAGTTGCCAATCGCAGCAGCACTCGGATTAGTTATTGCCATAGTGGAAGCCATTCTTGCCTATTTTGCCAAAGGCGTGGGCCTGAATGTATTAATCGTTGTCGGGCTTAGCATGCTGGTTTGTACCGCTCTCGGCGGTATCATTGGCGCCTTATTGCCGTTTGTTGCCCGCCGCATTGGTACCGATCCGGCTACGCTCTCTTCACCACTGATTACATCAATCATGGATCTGATTGGTGTTTTCATTTATTTCGGCTTTGCCTATATCTTCCTTGGCGACTTATTAATGCAGCCGGGTTGAAGTCTGTGCCTGCCTTTTGGCCTACCTGTATTGGGCCGCTAGAAATTGGATAAAGAGCGACAAAGATGACGGCATAGCGGTGCCAGATAGAGTTATGTCGTCATCCATTTTAGGAACGGATATTCTCATGCCGGTAACGGCAATATCTTGCTGAAACCAGCTGTAATAAATATCCTTGATAACATAGTACTTTCAATAACTTGATAGTGGCGTGCGACGAATTACCTGTAAGCGGCAGAAGCAATAAACTGTTCAAATCTTTCACACCAAATTTGAACGGTTGTATACTCATTTATATCTACGCCATTTGGCAACACTTTTACGAAATTGCCAAAATTTTTAAGATCGCCAATATAAAGTGATTCATCTTTTATTTTCATAAATGATGTGCGGTCGTCAGCATATGTTTTTGTTAAATATATTTTATAATCAGGACCAGGCGCGATGCTGCCTTCAAAGGCAATCTCATTATCGCTGACATATAACCTGCCTTCAGCCCAATGGACAGCGTTGCTGCCTTTTTGATTTTTATGGAATATACCGCTAAATCGAGCACGGTTCTGAACTGATTTTATCTCATCAGCTGTTGAATTTTTTTCTGCAGTCAATATAGGTAACACATAAATACCTGCACCAAATCCTACTCCTAACAGGCACAGGTGAGAGATAAGAAGCGCAACTTTCATTTTATTATTCATAAGTTACCTCGTGAGAACAGTTAACCACGCCCACGAGACGTGGCTTTAAGCTGGCATTAAATTTATGGCTCTTCATTTTTATTCAGCAGCGGTGTTATTTGCTGCAATCAAGAATTCATCCTAACGTTGTTATAGAGTACCGCCGTTGCATAACCCTGATTTTTAGTATTCAGATGTATTATTCTGAAATAATCCGCGCCTGCGGCTTCTGCTTTCATAGCAATTTTTTGAGTTAATTCATCTAAAGTGCCCACTGAAGCGCTTACGCTACCTAAACGCATGAGCTCGTACTGATGTGATTTAGCGATCGCCGTAGTACTGCTGGCATTTTGTGCAAACGCAGATACTGAACTGATTGCCAGAATAGTCGCGATTATAATTTTTTTCATGATACATTCCTTACTGTTTTTTAGTGATCGATAAAGAAACATAACCTGGTTGCAATCAAAGTGCAATAATTATTTTTATTTATCACTCAAAAACATAAGTAAATAGAGGTTGTTATAAGTCCTGTTATCCTGGTTAATTAAATGAAATAATTAAAAAAACAGGAAAACCTAAGTTAATGACCGAAAAGATGATGGCAAAAGCATTTTTCCAGATTTTTGCGCGTAAGTGATATGCTTCAACTTCTATTTCCGATTTAACTCAAGCAACAGGAATGAAGCCCGCTTCGCTCTACCTGGCATGTGGAAAAAAACAAAGGATGTAGCAGCGGCATTGAATTATTCTTAGCAAACGTGGCCTTGTGAACTGCAGCAGATACTCGACGATAGGTTATTGATTTTTTGAGCAACGCATGCATGCGTTTCTGCACACTGCATTTTCAATTTTTAGCTGCTATAACAAGCCATTGGATTGCATGTTGACCTTTCTGCGCTGACATTTCAAACCACTAAGAATAAATTTATCTGCCAGCGCTATGAAGAAGGACGGGCTTTCTTTTTTTGGCTGGAGAAAGAAGATCGAGATGCAAAAGCGGCTGGACAATTACCCACAGAAATAACACCATCAGCATTTTCCCAGCTAAGTATTACTCTGAAGCGTGTTCTGGCGATAAACGTATTCGACAATGCCTGAGCTTGTAATTGCGCGCTCGATAATTGAAATTATTATATCTCTACTGTTTCAAAATAGAAAAATTTAATCTGACAATAGCCATCGGGATTGACGATTGTGCAAATCAGCATTTATTCATAACGATTAAAATGCTACTGCTTACAAACGTAAATAAAATAAAGTCCCAGCGCTAAAAGCAGATTCCAGGATAACTTATCCGGGATGTTCCATCTGAAAATTATCAATTAAACAGGAAAATAAACAAGGTAAGAAAAATATTTTAATTATAATATGTTTTTATTTAATATTTTTTTCGTTTAATATCACAAAAACTCTTTTTCGCCATTGTACAAATTAATTTGGTCAAGGGCTTTAAGAAAATCACTGTTCTCAGTGAAGGACTCACCTTTCGCTAAGGTAATACTGATAGTGGTTAAAATACGGGTGTTTAAAACGCTTATTCTTGCTCTTATTTGTTCCAGTGGATCGGTTTGCCAATCCTTTTCCGGCACAGATAGCCAGTCAGCGATATTGGATCGCCCTGGCGGCGTTCATTTGCGCCCTGTTCACGGGCAGTGGGCAACAGACGCAACTGTAGCCGGGGGGCTGTACTACTATGGCTACCGTGGGCGGGCCGCTGGCTGAGCGCGGACCCGGCTGGGCGGTGGACGGGCTGAACCTGTTCAGGATGTCCCGCAGTAATCCTGCCACCTTCAGTGATTATGATGGCCTTTTTCCAGAGAGTTTTGCCAGACGCGGGCTAAAAATAAATCGGGAAAAAAGAGCAAATGTCAGTTTTATACGAATGCAAAAAATGGAGTGCTGTTCAGAGATAAATTCTTACCCGGAGTTTCATCAATGTCAGGTGTAACAGGAACAACCATCACTTTCTTCGCTGACTTCTTTTTAGGATTTACTAGTCTGTACAACTCGGAACGCGATATCAAGACGTTAGCAATTAAAATGTCAATGCGCTATTGGTTATTGAATTTGATGAGCAGCAAAAAATTTCATTGGCCAGATTTTTTTTATCTGCTCCACGCTACTAACGAAAAGGCTGTAAACAATAATGAAAATGAAAAATGACATAAATAATTTTCCAGACACTACCTCTCAAACTTGAACAAAAAATATTATTTTAATAAAACAACTCTGTTCCCACAGACATTAAGCAATCAGGAAATGACGACTATATATTCTTCTCTCTGGAAATTGGTCCTGATTTTAAAAAAAGAAAAGAAATTTTGGAAAAATTTTTATAAAGTCCCTATAACAAATGGTGATTTTTAATTTTCGTCTCTTTCATTAGTTGATCAGCTACTGATGGATTTCACCATTCCCGACAAATTAGGATTATCAGAATCAGGTGTAGCAGAACTTTCAAACTATACCATAGAAAGAAGCGCGGTTTTTTAATGATATGAAGTCGTCTATTACCTCTCTGGCGAGACAAATAGCGCTGGCAACAAGGGGACTTTCTATTAAATCAGATAAAGATATCATACTTAATGAGCGCAAACCCAGTAAATTGGATTTTATAACTAATAAACTCTTCAGGCCGGAAGTAAGGGTGCCAAGAATAGCGGGTATAAAAAAACGGGGAATATTATAAATAAAAATTTGGAAACAGATATTCGCTAAAAATCAAGATATAATAGGTGATGTCGGTTGAATGACATCACCTGAAACATATTTAACCCTTAGTTTATTAGTCATATATAAGGATAAAATATCTTTATCAAAACAATATAGCATGCTATTTAAAAACTCTCAGGAAGTAAACTAGCGCCGAAACCTTGCCCTGCTATCACGGGTCGCTATACATAATTGCTATGGGTCCAGCTCTGATAATAAATTTAATTTCGTCGTAATCAGGCATAACAAATTCCAGTCTGGCTATATATTCGTAAGCACCGTTCGAATAGCACTGGTAATCCTGGAAACTAAACTCTCTGAGAGAGGCAACAGGATGAACAAAAATATGCGTTTTTCCTCTGAGGTTCATCAGCGGGCCGTCCGTATGATTCGGAAAAGTCAAAATGAATACGATTCATAATGATCATGATTGGAAGAAGAGAGCGCAGTCAGGTTTATAATTTTGCAAGCAGCAGATTACGATAAAGTGGTAAAGAATTTTCTTCATTACCAACAAGCGCTATTTTTTATCTATGCCGTGCTAATTTAACGCAGAAAGCAGTATTACAACCTGAGCATAATTATCGGCAACTATTTACCCTGAATGACGCCCTGTTCAGGATCGCACGCATCGCTTATAGTACGCCTTATCAAAATCGTTGATGCATTAGTCGATAAACCTACGAAACATTTGATATCATTACCTTGCTTTATCTTCAGCCTGCATCTTTTCAATCACCGCTCTGACAGCGGCATCGAGCTTTGCCTGATAAACGGTAGGCATACGAGAAAATTCATAGGTTATCAAACGTTTTTCAGCATCGCTTTTCTTGCGGGCAAACTGCTTTTTATCCGTAAACTCACCCAGTTTTTCTGTAACGACCTTCTTTTCCGCTTTTGGGGGCTTCAGACTGTTACTTTCTGCGCGGAAATAACCGATGATCTTTGTTTTGTTTAATGGATCGTCAGCGTCAAGTCCCTGACTGTTGCTAATGCGCTTACGTACCCCTGCTATCATTTTGCCAACATCAGCTTGCTTAGCTTTAGCCCGATTCGCAATATCAAGCAGCAGCTGATAATCGGTAATAGCCAGTTCATTTACCGAAGGAAATACAGCGATCATCTCGTCAGGCACGGCGGCAGCCTGGAAAGCACGGTTCACTCTGGCGGTGGAAAGCCCTTCCGCTTTGGCAATGTCAGATTGGCTCATGTCATCTGCATACATTAACTTAAGGCGTTTGCCCAGTTCACGCAGCGTGTGCTCTTTGGCGGTCTGGATATCGATCGCCAGCTGACGTGCATCCGCCAAATCCAGCTTATCTTTGGTCACCAGGACTTCAAAGGGCGTGCCATTATAAAGGCATGCTGCACGGCGGCGGGAGCCATCCAGTACATCAATACGACCATTGACCTCACGACCGATGGCAGGAAAAAACTGCTGCAGCTTAATGGTACGGGCGATATCACTAACAGATTCTGGCGTCAGCAGGGCCTGATCACGTCCGTTGATTGATGCATCGACGTAGGTCTGCGCCTCGATGTCAGCATGCAAAACTTTAGTCAGCACAAAGCGTGCTTCAGCGCCCGATTTAAGCACGAATATCCGGGTGCCTTCTGTCTCGCTCAGCATCCTGGAGAAGTTTGAATTGCCCAGCGTCCGGCCCATTTTTTTTATTATTTTGGTCATTTAATCCCCCTCACAAACTCAATCCTCTTGAAAACCGCCTGTGTAAAGCGTTCCGCTTCACGTTTTGCATTCTTCAGAGCCTCGGCGCTGCCTGGATAGGACTGCGGATCGGCACTAACAATGGTGTCAAAGGTCTCCCCACAGCGCTCAAATCCGTCCAGACGCGGTAGTACAGCATCGAGGATATAAGAAGTGAACACATCACGCGCAAGACCATGGGTCATCTCGTGGTCGCGTTTGGTGGTCATTTTCGACATAAAGCCAATATTTCCTTTGATACGCGGATTAATGCCCTCTTCCTCCAGCTGCTCAAGCATTTCTGGCAGGCGCGTCAGGTATTTTAGCGTGGAATGGAAATCGACTTGAGCCGGCGGCGTGGGTGTCAGCAGCAGATCGCTGGCCGCAATAGCATTCAGCATAAACGCGTCCAGATGCGGGCCAGTATCAATAAAGATAAAATCATAATTTTTACCGATACGATCGATAATATTACGGCGCAGGACTCCTGAGGGCAGCACGCCTGGCAAATGCTCGCGTACCAGCTCGTTCCACTGACTGGCCACAAAACCGTCATCAATAGAAGCGGGGATAATGTCGACGCCCGGAATGATGGTAGGTTGAATAATGTCGTCATGAAGCTGAACAGCATCCAGGTCATTAAGCATCGCCTGTGCCGAAGTTGCCACAATCGAACCGATGCTATTGGTATGGTTTAGAAACATTGTGCTGGATGCCTGAGGATCAAGATCAATGACCAGATTACGCAGGTCATACTGCAACAGGCCAGGATGGACGCGTAACCCATGGGCAAGCGTTACCGTACTGACTGTCTTAGATACGCCACCCTTAAGGTTAACCACAAAAATAACGAATGGGCCTTCTTCTTGATGCAAGTCACGATATTTTGGCACCTTACGGTGGGCATAGATATCCACTACGTCCTGAACGGTAAGCGCGTAGTGCTTTGTATTCCCCGCGTCTTTCTTACCAAATTGATGACCTTTTGCTTCCATCTCTTCAATCGCCTGCTCTACAGCGCGGCGGCTTAGTTTAGGCATATTTGCCACGGAATTACGGGTAAAAGTCTGATAGTAGCGATTAAGCCCAAATTCCTGGCGCTTGTCGATAATGTCATCACTCATACTACGTAGCATGGCATTTGCTCTTCGAGCCGTTTCATCTACGCCACCATAATTACTTTTCACCCTATTACTCCCTGGCAATTTTTGCCTTTAGTGTACATATTAGCTTGCCGTGTGCAATATTTTTCGTTTTTTGCAGATAAGTTGTACATTGCCAGTGAGGGGGTAACCTTTTGCGGAAGCGACTGCTGATGTCAGGCATGCATTTGAACGGCCTGCTTTTACGCATGTATACCTTAAGCGAGTTAATACGGTACAGCCGGGAAATCTTACTTTTTGTAGGGATCGTTTAAACATGCACAGCAACGAAAAAAGTTATCAGTCATATGTCGGTAAAGCAATAGAGGGCTGTGGCGGTGACGATCAGATACACTCAAAAATTTAATGCTTTGCATCCTCCGAATCTTTAAATC
>Ga0308156_1003538_pt1 | contig 11870 bp, 10 predicted proteins | sample PhyAR2_FD_201041 | JGI IMG/M metagenome (GOLD analysis project Ga0308156, IMG submission 201041) | Phyllosphere microbial communities from UC Gill Tract Community Farm, Albany, California, United States - DLSL A.R2 | ecosystem: Host-associated > Plants > Phyllosphere > Unclassified | place: USA... | reverse complement strand
CGAGTGCCTGACCGGCGAGGCGTTCGGGTCGCTCAAGTGCGAGTGCGGCCCGCAGCTGGATGCCGCCCTCGACGCGATCGAGCAGGACGGCGGCATCGTCATCTACATGCGGGGGCACGAAGGACGAGGAATCGGCCTCATCAACAAGCTCAGGGCTTACAGCCTGCAGGAGGAGGGGCTCGACACCGTCGATGCGAACCTCGCCCTGGGGCTCCCCGCCGATGCACGCGACTACGCGGCCGCTGCCGGCATCCTCGCAGATCTGGGCGTCTCGAAGGTGCGCCTGCTGACGAACAACTCCGACAAGGTGAACCAGCTGCGCAGCCTCGGCCTCGATGTCGTCGAGCAGGTGCCGCTGATCGTCGGAGTCGGCCCGAACAACCACCAGTATCTCGAGACCAAGCGTGACCGGATGGGTCACATCATCGGTGAGGCGGAGCTGGCACAGGCTCTCGCCGACGGACGGAAGGACGACGTATGAGCGGCGCAGGAGCACCCAAGACCGAGAAGATCGACGGAAGCGGCCTGAAGGTCGTCATCGTCGCAGGCACCTGGCACGACGTCATCACCGACGGTCTGATCGCCGGAGCGCAGCGCGTGCTCGACGACGCGGAGGCCGCGCATCGACTCGTGCGGGTCCCCGGCTCGTTCGAGCTCGCCCTCGCGGCGCAGGCCGCCTTCGCCGGCGGAGCCGATGCCGTGGTCGCGCTCGGCGTGATCATCCGTGGAGGCACTCCGCACTTCGAGTACGTCTCCGCGGCGACGACCGACGGACTCACCCGCGTCGCGCTCGACGCGGGCAAGCCGGTCGGCTTCGGTGTGCTCACGCTCGACGACGAGAAGCAGGGTCTCGACCGTGCCGGTCTCGAGGGCTCGAAGGAGGACAAGGGCGCCGAGGCGGCGGATGCCGCCCTGCGCACCGCCCTGCTCCTGCGCGATCTGCGCGGCTGAGGTCAGCCTGCCCTTGGTGGCGCACGGGCTCGCGGTTCTCCTAGCGTGAGGGCATGGAGACTCTGCGCCACGTCGTTCTGTTCGTCCATCTGATCGGATTCGCCGTGCTCTTCGGCGCCTGGGCCGTGCAGGCCTTCGGCGGGAAGCGCGAGTTCACGCGTCTGATGAGCATCGGGATGACGATCGCCGCCGTCGCAGGCCTCGCCCTCGCTGCTCCCTGGGGCCTCCCCGAGGGCGTCGAGATGAACTACGCGAAGATCGGAACGAAGCTCGTCGTCCTCCTCGCGATCGGCGCACTGCTCGGCATCGGCACCGCGAAGCAGCGCAGGTCCGGCTCGGTGCCGGCGGCGATGTTCTGGCTGGTCGGCATCCTCACCGCTCTCAACGCGGGCATCGCCGCGATCTGGCGCTGACTCCGCCCGGCGCTCGTCACGCCGGATCGGCCCGGAGCGGCACGACCACGTCGCCTCCCGCTTCCTCGGTGACCCGCTCCCCCATCTGCACGAACGTCGGCTGCGCGATGAACCCGCCGGCGAAGAGGGCCTGTCCCTGAGCGAAGCCCTGCGCCCGGCGGATGTCGTCCTCACCCACGAAGCCGAACACGTCGGCCAGCTCGGCGATGTCGCGCGGGGCGTTGACGCGCAGGAGTCCGAGGTTGTCGCACTGCGACAGCACGTTCGGGTGGATCTTCGTCGGACGCTGGGTCGAGAGCAGCAGCCAGAGACCGAACTTGCGTCCCTCGGCCGCGATCTGCACGAGCTGCTCGGTCAGCGCCCTCTCCACAGCCGTGCGCGGCTCGGGCGAGCAGAGGTTGTGCGCCTCGTCGATCACGATGAGCAGCGGGCGACGGCTCTCACGCCGCGCCCACAGCTGCTCGAGCACGGCGAGGGCCGCGACCTTGGGCTCGGCGGGGTGATCGAAACCGCCGAGATCCAGGATGGTGGCCGCGGGCCGCTCCTCGATGTCATCGACCACGGAACCGGCGCCCCTCGACCATAGATCCCACTCCAGGACCTGCAGGTTCTCCATGCGGTTCGCGAGCCGCACGCGCGCGGGGTCACCCGACTCCCGGAACTCCCGGAGCATGTCGTCGGCGTCGAACTCGGCGACGCTCGCGTCCCAGTGCAGCAGGACGTTGTACTCCTCGGCATCCGCGATCGGGTCGATCTGCAGCACCGCCGCCTTCGCCGCCGGAGACAGGTCGATGTAGCGCGCGTGGACCTTGGCACCGTCGCCGTGCCCCGAACGGAACACCCGGATGTCGCTCTGCGCGATGTGCGCGGCATGCGCGGCCGGCGCGCCCGACCGCGCTTCGGCGAGCCGGATGAAGTCGGCGTTCGGGTCGAGGATCAGCATCGGGAGCTCGGTGTGCAGCAGAAGCTGCTCGAGCACGACTCCGAGGGCGTAGGTCTTGCCGCTGCCGCTCTGCCCGCACCAGAAGGTATGGCGGTTGAACCGACGCGCATCCAGACGCACCGACTCCGCGGGATCATCGGTCATCGACCCGATGGTCAGTTCGGACATGGCGTTCTCCTCAGGGGCTGCATGGGATTCAGCGTGGCCGATGTCGACGCCGCGAGCATCACACCTTCCGGGTGACGCGGGACGGCCTCGCACCCGATTCGCGACGCTCGTCTCCCGGTTCGGCAGCGTGGTGCGGCCGATGCACGCGCCGCGGACCCCATATCGCCCGGAACGGGTGACGCGGCAGCACGCCGCACCGCCGAGAGTGACACCGTGAGCGACGTGAGCACCGCGCCCGAGGAGCCTCCCCCTCCCCCGGCACTGCGGCGCGCCGCGCGGGGCTCGCGGCCACGGAGCATCCAGGTCACGATCACGCGGCCGCTCCTGTTCGGCTTCGCCGTGGTCCTGGGAGGGCTCGGCGCGTACCTTCTCGGCGTCGCCGCGAGCTCGGTCGCCACGATCCTGATCTACATCGCCCTCGCCGTCTTCGTGGCCCTCGGACTCGACCCGGTCATCCGCTGGCTCGAAGCACGGGGCATGTCTCGCACGCGCGGCCTCCTCATCGTGTTCGGAGGATTCGTCGTGATCCTCGCTGCGGTGATCGCCTTCGTCCTTCCCCCGGCGTTGCGTCAGGTGGGGGCGTTCGCGAGCGCCATCCCCGCAGCCATCGCCGACTTCCGCGACTCGGACGTGTATTCGTCGTTCGAGGCTCAGGTGGGCGACGTGCTGGGCACCGCGCTCGATCAGCTCTCGACGTTCTTCGCGGATCCGGGCAACCTGCTGGCTCTCGGAGGCGGCATCCTGGCCGTCGGCTTCGGCGTGGGCAACGCGATCTCGGGTGTGATCATCGTGGTGGTGCTCACCCTGTACTTCCTCGCCTCGCTGTCGTCGATCACGTCGGCGTTCTACTCGCTCGCTCCGGCGCGCGACCGCCCCCGGCTGCGACAGCTCACCGAGCAGATCACGGATTCCGTGGGCGGCTATCTCATCGGCATGGTGGTGCTCGCCGCGTGCAACGCCGCCTTCGCGACCCTCCTCCATCTCGTGCTCGGACTCCCGGCCCCCGCGTTCATGGGTCTCGCCGCCTTCCTCATCACGCTGATACCGCTGATCGGTCCGGTCACGTACTGGATCTTCGCGACCGTCATCGCGCTGTTCACCGATCCGGTGCTCGCCCTCATCTTCGCGGTGCTCTATCTCATCTACATGCAGTTCGAGGCGTACCTGCTGACGCCGAAGATCATGAACCGCGCGATCGCCGTGCCGGGGGCACTCGTCATCATCGGCGCACTGATCGGGGGGACTCTCCTCGGCCTCCTCGGCGCCCTGGTCTCCATACCCGTCACGGCCGCGATCCTCCTGATCATCACGCAGGTCCACATCCCCCGTCAGAACGCGAAAATCTGAGAACGGAGAAGCCCATGGCGACGTCGACGATCGACGACCTGCACCGGCGACTCGCCGCGCTCGAGGCCGAGAACACCGCGCTGCGAGCCGGGGTCGCGCCCGCGTCTCTCGCGCCCGTGCCGCCGACCTCGGTCCCGCGGCGACGATCCCGCACGTGGGGGCGCACCCTCACGGCGACCGTCCTCATCGTGGTCGGCACAGTGCTCGCGCCCGTCGCACTCGTCTCGGCCTGGGCGAACGTGCAGCTCACGGACACCGAGCGGTTCGTCGCGAGCTACGCCGTGCTCGCGAGCGATCCGGCGGTGCAGTCGGCGGTGACCGATCAGGTCGTCGACGTCATCGGCGAGCAGGTCGACATCCCGACCCTCACCGCCGACGTGATCGACGGCGTGATCGAGCTCGGCACCGGACCTGCCGCGACGCGGGCACTCGAGCTGCTGAAGGGGCCGGCAGCCCAAGGACTGCAGTCGCTCGTGGCCACCATGGTCGAGCGCTTCGTCGAATCCGAGGCGTTCGCGAACGTGTGGACCTCGGCCCTCCGCATCAGCCACTCCCAGGTCGTCTCCGCGCTGCAGAACGATCCGGATGCCGCGATCGCGCTCGGCTCCGACGGCTCGATCGGCATCCAGCTGGCACCGATCGTCGATGCCGCGAAAGACGCGCTCGTCGACCAGGGAATCGGGTTCGCGTCGTCGATCCCGACGGTCGACCGGACCATCACCGTCGCCCAGCTCGACTCGCTCAGCAGCGTCCAGCTCGGCTACCAGCTGGTGGTGGCTGCCGGGCTGTGGCTCCCCTGGATCTCGATCCTCCTGCTCGCGGCCGGGGTGCTCGCGGCCCGCCGACGGTCCGCCGCGGGGATCACCGCGTCGCTGTCTCTCGGGCTCGTGATGGTGATCGTGCTCGCCGGTCTCGCCGTCGGTCGCGTGTTCTTCGACACGGCGATGCGCGCCAACGGCATCGACGCCGACGCGGGCGGCTCGATCTACGAGTTGGTGGCGGGGCCTCTGCGCGACACCGCCGTGGCGGTCCTCGTGCTCGCTCTCGTCACGGCGTCCGTGATCTGGTTCGCCGGGCCGTTCGAGGTTCCTCGACGCCTGCGCGGGGCCGTGCACGGCGGCGCGGCGACGGTCCGCGCGACGCTCGAGCGGCGTGGTCTCAGCAGCGGGCGCGTCGGGGCGTGGCTCCACTCGCGACGGAGTCTGGTCAGAGGCCTCATCGCACTCGGGAGCGCGGCAGTGGTGCTGCTCGTGCGGCCGTTGACGCCCACGCTGATCCTGTGGACGCTCGCGCTGGCTCTGCTGGCCGTGCTGATCCTCGACGTCGTCGCACGCCCGCCGGAGGACGGTGTCGAACCGACGGACGAGGTCGAATCGCCGGACGGGGTCGAGCCGGCGGACGGGGTCGAGCCGGCTCCCGCGAGTGACGACACGACGGTTCCCGTCGGCGCGGCGGAGATCGGCGGACGCCCGTCATGAACGTCGGCCGAGCAGCCGACATCGCCGAGCCAGTCGCCGATCCGTTCGCCGCGAGACGCGAGGCGGGACGCGCGGCGCGGGCACGGATGCCGAGGGCGATGCTGGCACCGTGGGAGCCGTCACCCGAGCGCCCCGACCCCATCTCGCTGCTGGAGGAGCAGGGGCGTTCCCGCGTGCCCGAGCTCGTGCCCGTGCGGTACGCCCGGATGGCGACGTCACCGCTCGCGTTCTACCGCGGTGCCGCGCTGATCATGGCAGCCGACCTGGCCGCCACCGCACACACGGGCATCATCGCGCAGCTCTGCGGCGATGCCCATCTCTCGAACTTCGGTCTCTACCGCACACCCGAGAGGGCGCTGACGTTCGACATCAACGATTTCGACGAGACTCTCCCCGGTCCCTTCGAATGGGACGTCAAGCGACTCGCGGCGAGCTTCGCGGTCGCGTGCCGACAACGGGGGTTCCGCAGCGAGGAGCAGCGTGCATGCACCCTCGCCGCGGCGCACGGCTACCGCTCGTCGATCCGGAGCGCCGCGAAGTCGACGGTGCTGGATGCGTGGTACGACCGGTTCGACGCCGATCGTGCACGGCGGTGGCTCCGTGAGGAGCGACGAGACGATCGTGCGGGAGACGGCGAGGTCCGCCGCCTGGACGCGGTGATCGCGAAGGCCGGCACGCGCGACCACCGGAGAGCCTTCCGCAAGCTGGTCCGCGTCGTCGACGGCGACCTGCGGATCACGGCCGCGCCGCCGTTGATCGTGCCGGTGGAGGACATCGTGCGCGACTCCGGAGCCGTCGCCGAGGCGGAGGCCATGCACGAGGTGCTGGCGTCGTATCAGAAGACGCTCGTCGGCGACCGGCATCCGATCGCCGAGTACCGCTACCGGCACATGGCTCGCAAGGTCGTGGGGGTGGGAAGCGTCGGGACGCGCGCCTGGGTGATCCTGCTGAGCGGGCGGGACGACGATGATCCGCTGCTGCTGCAGGGCAAGGAGGCGCAGGCATCCGTCCTCGAGCGGTTCCTGGGCCCGAGCGAGTTCGAGAGCCACGGCGAGCGCGTCGTCCGCGGACAGCGCCTCATGCAGTCGTCCAGCGATCTCTTCCTCGGCTGGCAGTCCGTCACGGCCGTCGACGGGCAGCATCGGGACTTCTACGTGCGCCAGCTGCAGGACGGCAAAGGGGGGATCGACCCTGACACCATGACGGTGCGAGGTGCGATCCTCTACGCACGGATCTGCGGAGAGACGCTGGGCCGCGCCCACTCCCGATCCGGGGATCGGGTCGAGATCGCCGGATACCTCGGGCGAGGTTCCGCGTTCGAGACGGCGATCGCCGACTTCGCGGCCTCCTACGCCGAACAGAATCAGAGCGACTTCGACGCCCTGACCGAGGCGCTGGCTTCAGGACGACTCCCCCGCGCACACGAAGCGGGGTGAGGCAGCCGATGCGAGCCGTCATCGACGCGGTCTGGGACCGGCGATCCGGATACTGGCTGGTCCTCGCGCTCCTCATCGCCGCGTACGCCCTGTGCGCGGCCCAGGACACGACCGATCCGAGCCCGTGGGTGCTCGTGGTGCAGCTGGTGACCGTCGCGGTCGTGCTCCGCGTGACCGAGGCGCATCAGAAGGTGCAGCACACGGCATGGATCATCCTGTCTCTGGCCGCCGCCGCGACACTGGTCGTCGCCGTCCTGGGTCTGCGCGGCGACGCACTCGACATCGCGCTGTCCGCGGCATCCGCCCTCGCCTTCCTCCTGGCGCCGGTGGCGATCATCCGCCACCAGGTGCACCGACGCGGCCTGGACGTCGAGGCGCTGCTCGCGGCGACCGCCGCCTACGTGCTGGTGGGCATGTTCTTCACGCACGTCTACAACCTCGTCGCCCTGCTGACGGTCGCGCCGACCTTCGGCGATCACACGGTCGACTCGCTCTCGAGCCAGCTCTTCTTCTCGTTCACGACGCTCACCACCACGGGGTACGGCAACATCGTCCCGGTCATGCCCGGCGTGCAGAGCATCGCCGTCAGCGAGGCGATCACGGGACAGCTCTTCCTGATCACGGCGGTCGCTCGGATCATGCGCGGCTCCCGCCGCTCGCCCTCCGAGACCGCTTCCGCCCCCGAGGAGACACCGTGAAGAAGTGGAACGTGGTCATCGTGCTGGGCGCCGCGCAGTTCGTCATGGTGCTCGACGGCACGGTCATGAACGTGTCGATCTCGACCGTCGTGAGCGACCTCGACACCTCGGTCACCGCCATGCAGGCCGCGATCACGTTCTACACCCTGACCATGGCCGCCTTCATGCTCTTCGGCGCCAAGCTCGGCGACGTGTGGGGTCGCCGCCGGGCCTTCGTGATCGGCTCGTGCGTGTATGCGCTCGGCTCCCTGATCACGGCGGTGAGCCCCTCTGTCGGATTCCTGTTCCTCGGCTGGTCGATCGTCGAGGGACTCGGCGCGGTTCTGGTCATCCCCGCGATCGCCGCCCTCGTCGCCGACAACTACCGGGGGCGCGACAGGGTCACGGCCTTCGCCGTCATCGGCGCCGTCTCGGGCGCCGCGGTCGCCGCCGGGCCGTTGATCGGCGGAGCGGTCACGACGTACTCGAGCTGGCGATTCGTGTTCGTCGCCGAGGTGGTGATCATGCTGGTCGTCGTCCTCTGCGCGCGCATCGTCACCGATTCCACGCCGCGCCAGACGATCAGGATCGACATCGGCAGCGTGCTCCTGTCGTCGGCGGGTCTCGTGCTGATCGTGTTCGGGATGCTCCAGAGCAAGACCTGGGGGTGGGTGGTCCCCCTGCACCGCCCCGAGATCGCGGGCGTCGCGCTCGCCCCTCTCGGCATCTCGCTGACCGCCTGGTGCATCGCCGCGGGGGTCATCCTCCTCTCGCTGTTCCTCTCCTGGCAGCGCCGCCTCGTGCGCGACGGCAGATCTCCGCTCGTGCAGCCCGACCTGTTCTCGATCGTCTCCCTGCGCAGCGGGCTCTCGGTGCTCGGCGCCCAGTACGCGGTGACCGCCGGGCTGTTCTTCATGGTGCCGGTGTACCTGCAGATGACCCTCGGCTTGGACGCGCTCGAGACCGGGATCAGGATCTTCCCGCTCTCGATCGCACTGATCCTGTTCTCGATCGTGGGAACGGCGCTGTCTCGGCGCTGGTCGCCGCGCCGCATCGTGCGGATCGGGCAGGCGGTCCTGGTGCTCTCGGCACTGCTGCTGCTCGGCTCGGTCACCGACGACCTGCGCGGCGTGCTGTTCGGCATCGGGATGTTCCTCACCGGAGGCGCCCTCGGGCTCCTGGCGTCTCAGCTGGGCAACGTGAACATGTCGAGCGTGGGCGAGAAGGACACGAGCGAGGCGGGCGGACTCCAGGGGGTCTTCCAGAACCTCGGATCGTCGCTCGGCACCGCGCTGATCGGCTCGCTGCTGATCGGCGCCCTCTCCACGTCGTTCGCGTCGGGCGTCGCGACGAGCGACCTCCCCGAACCGGTCAGAGCCACGGTGAGTACGGCGACGGATCGCGGAGTCACGGTCGTGCCCGCGGCGGATGTGGCGGGCATCGGTGAGACCGCGGGACTCACCGATGCCGAGGCGCGCGAGCTCGCCGAGATCTACCGCGAGTCGCAGCTGTCGTCCCTGCGCGTGGCGTTCGTCGGACTGATCCTGATCGCCCTGCTGTCGATGCTCTTCTCGCGCGGCATCCCCGCCGAGGCCGCCGTCCGCCGACGATCCGGCGCCGACGAGAGAGTGTGATCAGCGCCGCGGGGGTGCCGTGCTCGCGCGGACGACGAGCTCGGTGCCCACGAGGGGAGTCTGCGTGCGCTCTCCCCCGTCGAGCTCGGCGAGCAGCGCATCGACCGCCAGCGCGCCGACGCGCTCCGGATGCTGCTGCACGGTCGTCAGCGGGGGCCAGAGCTGGGCGGCATCCGGCAGGCCGTCGAAGCCGACGACGCTGACGTCGGCCGGGATGTCTCGTCCCGCTTCACGGAACGCGCGGATGACGCCGATCGCCATCTGATCGTTCGCGGCGAAGACCGCGGTGACGCCGTCATCGTCGCGCAGCCGAAGTCCCGCTTGGTAGCCGGACTCCGCCGTCCAGTCGCCCTGCAGCGGCTGGGGCACGGCGAGCCCGCGCGATTCGAGGGTGTTCCGCCAGGACTCGCGCCGACGCTCGGCGGAGTACGACTTGGCGGGGCCCGCCACGTGCCAGACGGTCTCGTGTCCGAGATCGAGCAGGTGCTCGGTCGCGAGGCGCGCGCCCTGCGCCTGATCGGTGTCGACGAAGGGATGGCCCTCACCGCGATTGGAGTCGACCAGCACGACGGGCAGCCCGTCGGGGATCTCGACCTCGGCCTCATCGAGCTGATGAGCCTCGATCACGATGATGATGCCGTCGACCGCGTGCTCCTCGAGCCGACGGAAGGCACCGGCGACCGTGTCGCGTGCGCTCGACTCCACGGGGATCAGCGTGAGCGCGTACCCCATCTGCGATGCGCGCACGGCGATGGCATCGAGGGTGCGCTGATTTCCGTAGGAGCTGAACGAGAACATGATGACGCCGATGGCGCGGAACCGTCCCGAGCGCAGGGCACGTGCGGCGCTGTTCGGCCGATATCCGAGACTCTGCATGGCGTCTTCGACCCGTTCGCGCGTCGCCGCTCCCACATAGCCGCGGGCGTTGACGACGCGGGAGACGGTCTGACCGGAGACCCCGGCGGCACGCGCGACGTCCTCCATCGAGGGCTCTCTGCGCCGCTGCGGAGGCTCTGCCGACTGGTCCGAGGTCACGATCAACCATCCGTTCATATGTTGACGTTGACACACTAGCAGCGCATCGCATATGTTGACGTTGACACACGGCGCGGAGAGCGCCCGATTTCTAAGAAGGTCTCGTCAATGACGACTCACGATTCCGCAACCCGTGCGGACCACGGCATCCGCCGGCGCGAGAAGCGCGACTGGAAGGGCTGGGCGTTCGTCGGCCCCTTCATGGTCGTGTTCGCACTGGTGTTCCTCACCCCGCTCGCGTACTCGGTCTACCTGAGCTTCTTCCAGGAGAAGCTCATCGGCGGCACCGCGTTCGTCGGGTTCGACAACTACGTCCGCGCGCTCACCGACTCGCAGTTCTGGGAGGCGTTCGGCCGAGTGCTGCTGTTCCTGGTCGTGCAGGTGCCGATCATGCTGGCGCTCGCCCTCGCCGCCGCGCTCGCTCTCGACAGCGCACGTCTGCGCGGCGCCTCGTTCTTCCGCATCCTGATCTTCCTTCCCTACGCGGTGCCGGCCGTCGTGGCCGTGCTCATGTGGGGGTACATCTACGGCGACCAGTTCGGTCTCACGAGCAATCTGAACGACTTCCTCGGCAGCGACGTCTTCACCCCGTTCGCCCGCGAGTGGATCCTGGTGTCGATCGGAAACATCGTGACCTGGCAGTTCGTCGGCTACAACATGCTGATCTTCTACTCCTCGCTGAAGACGATCCCCACCGACATGTACGAGGCCGCATCCCTCGACGGCGCCGGCGCCTGGCGGACGATCTTCTCGATCAAGATCCCCAACGTCCGCGGCGCCCTCGTGATCGCGACGATCTTCTCGATCATCGGCAGCTTCCAGCTGTTCAACGAGCCGAACATCCTGCGCCCGCTCGCCCCGAACGTCATCACCACGTTCTTCACGCCCAACATGTACGCGTACAACCTGTCGTTCGCCGGGCAGCAGTTCAACTACGCCGCGACGATCGCCATCATCATGGGCGTCATCACCGCGGTGATCGCCTATGTCGTGCAACTGCGCGGCTCGAAGTCGGAGGTGCGCTGACATGGCTCTCCCCCTCGCCCGCCCCTCGCAGAAGCGCCATGATCTGATGAATCCGCGCAAGTCGAAGATCCTGCTGATCGTGATGGTCGCCTACGCGCTCTACACGCTCGTGCCGCTCGTGTGGCTGCTGTTCAGCTCCACCAAGACGCAGTCCGGTCTGTTCAGCTCCTTCGGGCTGTGGTTCTCCGACGATTTCGCGTTCTTCGACAACCTCGTCGCGACCTTCACGTACCAGGACGGCATCTTCCTGCGCTGGCTCGGCAACACCCTGCTCTACGTCGTCGTCGGCGCCGGAGGCGCGACGCTGCTGGCCACCATGGCGGGCTACGGTCTGGCGAAGTACAACTTCCCCGGTCGTCGCGCCGTGTTCGCGGTCGTCCTCGGCGCGGTCGCCGTGCCGGGCACCGCCCTCGCGGTGCCGACCTTCCTGCTCTTCAGCGAGCTGGGAATGACGAACACGCCCTGGGCCGTGATCATCCCGTCGCTCATCAGCCCGTTCGGCCTCTACCTGATCTGGGTCTTCGCATCGGAGTCCGTGCCGACCGAGCTGCTGGAAGCCGCCCGCATCGACGGCGCCGGCGAGTTCCGCACGTTCTTCACGATCTCGATGCGACTCCTCGCACCCGGCATCGTGACGGTGGCGCTGTTCACGGTCGTCGCGACCTGGAACAACTACTTCCTGCCGCTGATCATGCTCTCCGACCCGGCCTGGTACCCGCTCACGGTGGGCCTGAACCAGTGGAGCGCGCAGGCCATCGGCGC
>Ga0308156_1003535_pt1 | contig 11883 bp, 15 predicted proteins | sample PhyAR2_FD_201041 | JGI IMG/M metagenome (GOLD analysis project Ga0308156, IMG submission 201041) | Phyllosphere microbial communities from UC Gill Tract Community Farm, Albany, California, United States - DLSL A.R2 | ecosystem: Host-associated > Plants > Phyllosphere > Unclassified | place: USA... | reverse complement strand
CTGTTTTAATTGGTGATGTGATTATTGAAGCGGGCGTATATGTAGGGCCATTTGCCTCGTTGCGTGCCGATTTTGGTCGTATTCATATTAAGCAAAATGCCAATATACAAGATAACTGCACCGTACATGGTTTTCCACAAAGTGTGACTCTAGTTGAGGAAATGGGGCACATTGGGCATGGGGCAATTTTGCATGGCTGCCGCATTGGAAAAAATGTTTTAGTCGGCATGAACAGCGTAATTTTGGACTATGCCGAAATTGGTGAAAACACCATTATTGGCGCAAATAGCTTGGTCAAAACTAAAGACATTATTCCGGCAAATGTATTGGCAATGGGAAGTCCTGCCAAGGTTGCACGTGAGCTATCAGAACAAGAAAAAAAGTGGAAAACCAGAGGCACGCAAGAATACATGGAGCTTGCACAGCGCTGCTTAAACTCAATGCAAGAAGTTCAGCCTTTAAGCTCGGAGTCAGATGATCGTCTGACCTATAAGGACTTTAATTCTTCAAACTATCAGATTAAACAAGATAGTGTTTAACGGCTTTTAATTAGTCGATTTCAATACACATGAGTTCATAAAACTTAAGGAATACTCGCACGAGTAGGGAGACGTTTGTGCAAAATATGGAAAATACTGCGGTTGATCAATTCGCAGAGCTATTGGGTGTTCAAATGCTGCATCGCAGTTTTGATGAAGCGCGTTGCAAGCTTAATGTAAAAGACGAGCACATGAATGCTTTGGGCGGCGTGCATGGTGGAGTCATATTTTCTTTAGCCGATATTGCTTTTGCGATGGCTTGTAATGCAGGGGATGCGCCATATACAGGCTTACAGGCTGATATTCGCTATATGAGCGGTGCGAAAGATAGGGTGTTATTAGCAACGGCAACCAAGGTTGGCAGTAGTAAAAAGTTTGCGCATTATGAAGTGTTAATAACAGATGGTTTAAATAATAGAGTCGCTTTATTTACGTCTACGTGTTACAGGCTTGCGCCGTGATAGGTGGTTATGAGGTCGTTAGATCCAGAGTAGAACGAGGAATAGCAAATGAATAACCCAATCTCTAATGTAAAAATTATAGAAGATCCTGAATACGGTGTAATACTAGTTTGCCAGGATTTGGAGCTTGCAGATCAATTCGAAGATTTTTTAACGGAAAAGGATTCTATGCTTTTCCATATAAAGTTTGAGCCAAATCAAGTTTCATTCTTTTTTGGTAAAACAAACACTACTTCAAAGGTTAAAGAGTTATTCAATCAATTTATGTTATCTCGTTAAATGGTTAAAAGCATTTCTGAGTAAGAGTTCGCTATGATTGATGACTGATTTTCAGTGCAATAAGAATAAAGGTTTCCGCCTCTTTATTTAGTTCTTAGCAGTTAGATCCAGAGCAGAACCTAACAGGTATTAAACTTATAACCAAAATGATTAAGGCATACGTTAATTCCATTAAGTGAGTAGTTAGTACAACCTTTATGAATACACTTATTTTCTGAAAAGCCTTCATGGGTTAAAACAACTAAGAATTGCTTAATACTGTTTATTCGATTCTGGTTTAAGGTTTGATTTACAACTGAAAGTTTAATTCCAAAAATAGGTGCTGTCGGTGTATCAGGATAGCACTCGAAATACCATGCTTGCTCGCACTCAGAGCAGACATAATAAAAATCACTATAGTCAAATTTTGGACGAGTTTCTTCGCATGGAGCTTCTTCAATAATGTAGTGAGGAAACCTATTTTTCATTTCATAGTTATTGCTGAAAATATTTGAAAAGCTGTCAGGGCATACAAAAAATTCACCGACATTTTGACATTTACACATAAATTTTATTCTTTAATGTTTTTCTAAAAGACTGAATGGAGCTTATATGAAATTTATCAGTTCAATAAGTAAAAACCTGAGTGTTTCTAATTGGCTGATAAACCAGATTGTATCTAAATTGCTGCATTAAATCTTTTGAAAGTGGTTGAGGTTGTTGTATCTGCATCATCAAAAGCTGTAAAAACTGTCCGTGACTAAACACAGCCAAATTCTTTTGGACATAATTATCACTCAATGCCTTTAACTTTTCATGAAAAGCTTGAACCCGCATATATAGATCTTCAAAAGACTCCGCGTCATCTGCATCTTTATACTGATAATCCATTTTCTCCCAATATGCTTTTACCCAAGCTTTACGGTCATCCATATTGGTATTGGCACACTTACGTTCAGACAAATAGCTAAACTCATGCAAATGCGCATCTACTTCAAAACTGAGATCATATTTTTCTAGTAATGGGGCGGCGGTTTGATGTGTACGCAAATATTGAGACACAATCACATGGTCAATTTCAGGTAGTTTTAAACAGAGTGCTTGGGCTTGTTTATGCCCATTTTCACTTAAAGCAATCGAAGCATGTGAAAGGGTTTTTCCATTGATATTGGCTTCACTTTCAGCATGTCTGATGAGAAAAATACTCATATTAATTCCGCTTAACTCTTTGGTTCGATGGATCTAACCTAAAGATTGTCAGTACTTTAATATTTTTAAGATATGCCAGTAACTTAATAATACGTAGAATAAAAAGATAATTAATAGGCTATAGATTTCTTAAGATTTTAACTCAATTATTTTATACTAAATTAAAATTTATGATATTTACTCAAGCATATGAATCCGATAATAGACAAAATTTTAAGAAAATTAGACAGTTTAAAGATCACCGAAGACTTTTTCTTTATTATGAATAAAACTATTCATTTAAGGTATGCAAGAATTTATGAAACAGATAAAAAAGAATTCAAAAATCTAGAAGCTCCTGAGAACTTTTTTCTTGAACTGTACAATCTTATGGATAGCGATGAATTAGATTCAGGGATTTATAGTTATTATTCAATTGATAAAAAATAATCCATCATACTAATTACAATCCTGAATTATTTTGGGATGCAGCAATGGAATTAATCTTATATCAAACTTATGGGGTGATTCCAGTTGATCTAGAAAGAAAAACTCAACTAGGGGAAAGTCTTCAGCAAGAAAAAATAAAGAAAACGCTTGTCTATGCCTGCTACTTAAATTTAAGGAATGAGATAGATTTTTTGCTTACTAAGAAAGTTAGTAAAAGTGAATTAAATAGGAATCTAAAAGGCATTGGAACGCCTTTAGGGCTGAGTATTCAGCAGAATAATTTTGATTTAGCCACGAAATTATTGGCACTAGGTGCAGATCCAAAGAAAAAATCATTTGTATATACACCACTTGAATTGGCATTTAGATATTCTGATGAAATGGTATGGTATTTTTTTGATCACTACAAAGAGTATTTTATTAATACAATAAAGCAAAAGGGCTTAGCTATTGCTGGACTTAATCAGAATATTGAAATTTATAAGTTATTGATAGACTTAGGATGTGATCCATTAGGTAAAGACCCTGCTTTTCCAATGCCGCATGTTTTTGTAGATTATAATAACTTGCACGGATTGCAATTTTTGGCTAAATATGGCGTAGATATGAATTATAAAAATAAATATAAAGAAACAGCATTTGAAAGAGCAAAGAAGCAAGAGAAAACTGAGTTGATAAATTTTCTAAGTGGGTTTCAGTGATAAAAATTATGAGAATTAGTCAAAAGCAAATAGATGCTGTAATTGCATTAGAAGGTACTAAAAGATATAAGCATTTCATAAAAGTTATTGCTGATACGCAAGAAGTTTGGGGCTTATATAAGGATGGATGGGCGTTAGCTGGAACAGAGGATAATCAAAAAGTATTTCCAGTGTGGCCCGCGAAAGAGTATGCCGAGTTATGTGCCGAAAATGAATGGGTAGGATATGAAGCTGAGCCATTTTCTCTAGATGACTTTATGAATGAATTGTTCCCTACATTAAAAGATGATGAAGTATTAATAGGTGTTTTTTATACTCCTTTAGACAATGGGGTAACTCCAGAGATAGGGCAGGTACTAAAGGATTTAGAATTTGAATTAGAAAATTATTAGAAAAATATGACCAAGTTGCCTTAAGTGAAGCTAATTTTTAAGAGTAGTCATTCTATGAAATAAACTTAAATCATGATCAAAGCCAATTTTTAAGATCATTTAAAAAGATAGGCCATATATCTTCTGGTTCTAATTTAGAAATACCTTCTAAAGCCAAATATAATTCATCATCATAATAATTTATGAAATCGTATAAATCTTCATCGTCAGCATATCTGGATATTTCTAGTAATATTGCAAACAAATTAGAGATTAATTCTATTGAATATTTGCTAGATGATAGTGTCTCTACATGTTTCTTTAATACTTCACAAAGAATTTTTTTCTTAAGAGTAGACTCTATGTTGCACTGGGCAATACTAATCTTATTAAAATAATCTAAGACTTCTTCATCTTTAGAGAAAAAACAAATTTCCAAAGCTAATAAGTCTGCTGGGTTTTTATCTAATTTATCTATAGCCCAGTTTTGAATGTCTTTAGCAGATTTTAAATTTAATGTTAATTCCAGTTTGAGCTGAAATTTTTCTGCATCATTCATTTCATATTATTCACTTCAATTAGAATTAATAGAATATACCTTACGCAAATAATCTGTCATAGGTCGGCTGCTTTTATTTATAGCTATTTTTTACTTAAGCCAAGTGTTGATAAATACTTATTAAAACAATATAGCTAACTTCTATTTTTAAAGTAATTCGCCAATATAATTTATTTATTCCAATAAATATTAAACACTTCTTTAATGCCTTTTTCATCCTCCATGTATTTATCAGGAGATATTTTTAATCCAACACCACTTAAATATATTACCGCTTTCCAAAGAAGTTCCTCTTCACTGGGAGGATCAAAAAGTAAATCTTGGTTATCCAGTGCATTCATTCTTTTTTTTGCCCATTCTTCAGCATCGTCTCGACTGATTTCATGATTTAAAAGATCATTGAATACTTCTTGTACATCTAATAAAGATATTTTCATTTCATCGCTTTCCATTTTTTTATATTCTATATTTATCCACCTAAACTAACATATCTATATAAAATCCGTTCTCTATACCCCCACTTAACAATAACTCCTTCATTATTTAGTCTTACTTTTCTAATGATTTAATTTAAAACAAATGGCATTTTGCGTGCTTGACTGCAAAAGGGTTGGGCACTATTCTTTGCCTGCTGGCCTACATTGCCAGCCGGTCGTCGCGGACCGATTTTTTCGACCACATCAGGATTATTTCTTCTGAGCAATAGTCTTATGTGTAAACTCCCAGTCTCCTCCCGTAGCGGTAGGACGGGAGAGGGACACCTTCGGGTGTGCTGGAGTCGAAACCAGTCCGCGAACCCTTTCTCGTTCTGCCACCATAATTCTATAAATGTCTGGCAGAACTCCCAATAAAAAGGAGTTGGCTTTGCACATCCATTATTTCTTGGCTCTCAATGCCAAAAGCTATAACGACACAGCTTAAAAATTAAAGCAGCTTGATTGCCCTAAGGTTTTCAGGCTTTAAGTCATTTTTACTTAAAACTTAGCAATAACAAACTTGAGATGTGCCACGCACAGTCTTTACGGCTTTGCTGTGCCTTTTTTTCTCCCAAAAGGAGCACAGGCTTTTTATCTCATTTAGAAACAACAAGAATTTATAACGGTAAAACTATGCCAAAGTTAGTGCTTTCTTCCCGTGCCATACAAGTCATCAATAAGGCGATTGATTTATTTCACCACCGTGGCTTTCATACGGTTGGGGTAGATCGAATCGTGAAAGAGTGTGAAATTACCAAAGCGACTTTTTATAACTTCTTTCACTCAAAAGAGCGGTTTATTGAAATCTGTTTGATCGTACAAAAAGAACGTTTAAAAGAAAAAGTGATTTCAATTGCTGAGTACGACCAAGGCACAAACGCTAGGAATAAACTCAAAAAGCTTTATTTCTTACATACCGATGTAGAAGGGCTGTACTTTCTATTGTTTAAAGCCATTTTTGAAACGAAACTGATCTATCCAAACACCTATCAAATCGCGGTGAGATATCGAACATGGCTGCTTAATGAAATCTATAGCCAGCTTATAAAACTAAAAACCGATGCGACTTTTCAAGATGCCAAACTGTTTTTATATATGATTGAAGGCGCAATCATTCAGCTTTTAGACTCAAATCAAGTGGATGAGAGAGAAAAGGTGCTGGATTGTTTTTTTGTAGGGTTCGTTTAAGACATATCATAAATACAGGCCTACAGGTTGATATTCGCTATATGAATGGTGCTAAAGATAATACGTTTTTGTAACGACAAGGCGTATTAACCCGTCTTGTCGTTACCACCATGAGCCGCGATGAACATTTTGACAGCCGCTCGACAATAGGATTCGATTTCATGATCGTCCGTTGCTCGTGCTTCATCAAAACGCGCAATCATTAATAGATCACACCCTTTAAAAAGTGCGGCAAACATTCGAGCCGATTGAAAAGTATCAGGTACGTTCAAAGTTCCTTTTGTATGCAATTGAAGTAGTAGGGTTTCAATTTGGGCGATGACATGGGTAGGGCCAGCTTCATAATGGAGCTTGCTTAATGTCTTTTGGTTTGTCTTATCAGCTACGATCATAGCCTCGACACTACGAACGTCGGAACTTAATAACGTACGCAGTAAGGACGATCCCACCGCCATGAGTTGTTCTTCGGCTGAACCTTGGAGCCCTTCAAAAAGAGTCTGCATAGTGAATCTTTCACAACGGGCTGCAATGACTGCATCGAAAAGTGCTTCTTTATTCTTAAAATTTCGATAAATGGTAATTTTAGAAATCTTTGCACGCTGAGCGACCTTTTCCATTGTCGCCGCGTGAAAACCCAATTTGTCAAAGAGCTCATATGCTGCATCAATTATCGTTTGGCTAAGTGCCTGATTGGCAGGCCGACCACGCTGAACCTGTTTGTTTTTTGTCATAATAATGATAGTCCTTGGTAGTTTCCTAATTTAATTAATTGAGATAATTCTAGGTCTTGAGAACAGGGTGAAGCGGTTCAGAAGATTTATGTAAACGTTTAAAAACTTTATTAAATAGAGACCTACTTATTTTTTATAAGGTTTGCTAAACAAGACACTAGACCAAATGTCAAAGCACTTAGTCCCAAAATCTGAAAGAAAGTTGATAGGCTAACGTTAAAATGTAATACAGCAATACTTCCAATAAAGGCGGCAATAATCATTCTAATGGTGCCAGCGATAAGAGGGCCTAAAAGTCGCTTCGAGCCTTGACCTGCAAAGTACAGTGCCATCCCAATCCCTATTGCGCCATAAAAAGGTGCCACATGCTGTAAGTAGGTTATTCCAGTTTGTATGACTGCTTGATCACTACTAAAAATTCCGAGCCATATAGAGGGAAAAATGCTAAAGAAAAGACCTATTGAACCCGTGATTAGAAAACTAATAAATACTCCAACCCATGTTATATGTTGTGCTCTTTGAAATTGTCCGGCGCCATAATTAATCCCTACCATGGTCATAATGGCTGAGCCAATACCAAACATAAGTGGAATCTGTATATAGTCCAAGCGAGAAGCAATACCGTATCCTGCAATTGCATCAGATCCAAATTGACCAACCAGAGTGGTGATGATGATTACAGTTAAATTAACTTGAATGACACCAATTGCAGATAGTGAGCCAATACCAAGAATCTCTTTGAAAAAATGTAGGTTAAGGGGGCTGGTAGATAATCTGATGATGCTATGCGTTGCACGCATATGCCTAATGAGATATATGATAGCGAAAATATAATAACTTAAGACCGCTAGTCCAGCGCCAGCGACGCCAAATGAGGGAATGAATCCCCAACCAAAAATTAAAAGAGGAGAGATAGGTAAAAGCAGAACACCACCTAGAAGTGTTATGCGAGCTGGGGTTTTTGTATCACCCGCACCACGTAATGAGGCGGAGAGTAATGCTACAGCCCATATGAGGGGGGAACCTAGAAAAATAATATTGGAATATTTTAAAGCGGCATCTAAAGCTAAGCCCGTAACACCCATTAAGTGGTAAATTGCGGGGGCAGCGATGAGCATAACAATACTAAAAATTCCTCCCAAAAGACCCGCAAGAATGACGCCATGCCAGACGAGGGATTGCACATCTTCTAATCGACCTGCTCCAGAAGCTCGTGCAACTGCTGAAGAGAGTCCTCCGCCAAATCCGCCATTTGCTAACATTTGCATAAGCATAAGAATTGGAAAAACAACGGCGACACCGGCCATTACTTGGGTTCCTAATGAGCTTACAAAATAAGTTTCTAACAATCCAATCAATGTCTGTACGAAAAGAACAGTTATCGTGGGTAACGCCAGTTTCAACATTGTTTGAGTAATTGGCCCATTTAAAATCGCCTGATTTAAATCTTGTGCTTTTAATGTCTGGCGTGTTGATTGTTCCTGCATAGTCTAAGTTCGCTCTAGAAGTGTCTGGTCAAGGATATTTCTATCTCTGTAATAGGATCGATTTTAAAAATCTTGAGATTGCCAACCGCCACCTAGTGATTTGTAAGCTGCTACAGCTGCAAGGGCTGAATCAGTTGTGCTTGAAGTTTTCTATCTGAAAATTGCAAAGCCTTAGCTAAGACTGGCAAGACAACGAGAGTTTGAAACAACATATTTACCAAGTGATTTGAACAATTGTTGGTTGTGACTATTTTGTCATATGGTCACATATTGTCAATAATAAATAGGTAGATTTAAGCTGTCATTTTCAAAAAAGGGCTAAATAAAAAAATATGAATCTGGATTTTTAATTAGAAATTTATTGAGAAATAAGAAAGCAAAAAAGTATTACATAAAGCAATGCGATAATGATTCAATTTTTTGATTTTAATATACAAAATATAATTTATGAAGCACTCAAAGAAATTTGTATAGTGGTCAAACTTTATTTATATCCATTACTTTTACAGTAGAGACTTAAGCATTCACACTGATGTACTAATATTACTCTCTACTCTTGTGTTAAGAAGTTTGTCGCCTTAATGGTGGTGACTATTATTTAATTTGGTTACATTTCATTCGTTTTTTGAAAATTTACAAGGCAGGGATTTAATTATGTTTATGTCACCTTATTTCATTTACTGTAATATATTTAATGTTGATAAATTTAATAGACTGAGACCTGTGGGTTACAGAACTCAGTCTTTACAAGCCATTAAATCAAGCCAACTAACTTTGGGGCTTAGGCCGTTTAAATATTTTTTTCAATATTAATAATTAGAACTTGTAGCCCATTTTTAAACCATATGCGATAGCGTAGTTATCTTTAAACTCTGCAACATAGTTTGTTGTATCGAATTGGGCGCTAGTCTGTAATTTAGCATCACCTAACCAGAAATATTTTACCCCGCCAGAAATGAATGTTTGTGGTGTTGGGCTGAATTGAGCGCCTAAACCAAGATTCCAATAACCTTCAGTTGGTCCGAGTGCTGTCACAGGATTACCTGCACCAGAATCCCAACCTACTGAAATGTTCCCCATCCATTGATCATTTAATTTACGCCCCAAACCTACATTTGCGGACCATTGGTCATCACTATAGGCAGTTAGATCAAAGCCATTTGGTTTGCCAACGGACGGTCCTGCGATTTCTGAAGCTAAACCGAACGCATAAGGACGGATTGTAAAATCTTTCCAATTTACCCAGCGCATATTTGCAAATGCAATTGTATTTGCCATGATACCTGTTTGAAAATCTAGATTAACAGATTGGGGTGTAGTAATTTTTGTTTGCTCTAGCCCATTATTCATATTAATAAAAGTGCCAATATTTTGCCCTAATGTTGCAATGGAGCTTTCATTAATTGTCATTTTGTGATCAATTTCAGAGCGATAAGTAACAGATGCTTTTAATGCTATTTCTGGAATTTGATATGCAACGCCAGCCAGCCAACCGACGCCGCCAGTTTCTTTAATGTTGAGATTATATCCGCCAAAGCTGTTATTCCCACCGAAGGCCAAGCCACGAAATTTAGCATCGCCTTCAATTGTTTGGTAAACGGGACCTGCATAAAAATTAAAATTTTCAGTAGGTTGGTAGCCAAGCAACATTGAAATACTTTGTGTCTTTACTTCAACCTCAAGTGACTCTGTACCATTATGAAATAGTCCTAAGCCACCAGCCGCAATTGATGCAGTATCAGAAAGTGCGTAAGTAACATCGGCACCAAATGGTCTATCGTAAATTAAGCCAAAAGAGAAGTAGTCTGTTACTTGTAATTTTAGCGCAGCGCTAGGGAAGTAATAATCATCACCCATATCGCTAATATTTGTATTTTGTAAACCAATAGCGCTTGGTGGTGTAGCATTTGGTGAATATCCATTACGTACTTTACCAGTAACGTTTGGATCTAATATCGAAATACCTGCTTCAAAGTAATTACCTGGTTGCAAGAATGCAGAGATAGACTGACCTGATCGATCTAGAGATGCAGCAAATGCCCCCGTCAGTGGTAAAGTTACTAAAATAATTGCTGTAGTTAATGTTTTTAATTTCATTTTACGTCTTTCCTTGAGGTGAAAATGTTTATGAGACATTTTGTGTTTATGTTTCCTAGAGAATTCGATTAACCGAAAATATTACTGTTGTAGGTATGAAGCTCATCCATTATTTAAGTTTCAACTCTGATCATCATTTAGTATGAGCACTAGCAATCAATAAGATGTGCAAACTCTAGCTAACTCTTGTTTAGGGCTATGAGTTAGCTAGCGAGGATGAGGTTGTAAAAAATGGAATGAATAGTTAGCCTGTTGTGACTAAACCCCCATCACGGCAGCCATGATAGATTGATGTAACCAACGTGGAGTTGCCCAAGTCAGGATGGTAATTGCTTTATTACCAAACCCTGGTACCACACTCATACGGCCTGCTTGAAGTGCTCGGATTCCCGCTTGAACCACAGGCTTGGGCTGCATCATGACCATTTTTAAAGCTGGCGTTAGCTTTTGTTTAGCTCCTGCCACAAATCCCGTATCTGATAGGCCTGGGCATAATGCTGTAACGACGACGCCATCCTTTTTTAATTCTCTATGGAGTGCATCGGAAAACCTTAGTACATAGGCTTTAGCGGCGGAATACACGGCAAAATTCTTAACGCCTTGATAAGAAAGCATACTGGCGACCATCAATATGCTTCCTTTTTTTCTGGCGCGCATGTCTTCGCCGAACAGGCGTGTCATTGCGGTCAAGCTACGGATGTCCAGATCAATCATTGCTAATGAATGATCAAGAGTCTCATCCAAGAATGGACCTTGCAATCCATGGCCTGCGTTGTTAATCAAAACGTCAACCACAATATCTCTTTCGCGTAGACGCTGATGTAACGCAGTAACTGCAGGAATAGAGGAAAGATCCACTTGTTCCACAATGACCTCAATATTGAAGTTCTGGCGTAACTCAGTAGCAAGGTTTTCAAGCTTATTTAGGGTGCGTGCTACTAGGATTAGTGATCTGCCTTGCTCAGCGTACTGCTTAGCGAACTCGACACCAAAACCGCTTGATGCACCAGTCACAAGGACCCAAGATTTACTTTTATCTGTCATCTCACTTACTCCGGTTTGCTATAACAATTTGAATTACTTTGCATTACTCTTCCTCATTTTGTGTTTTCAATCTGGATGACTAAATTTTAAAAATCTTGAGGTTGCCAACCGCCACCTAGTGATTTGTAAACTGCTACAGCTGCAAGGGCTGAATCAGTTTGTGCTTGAAGTTTTCTATCTGAAAATTGCAAAGCATTTGAATCTGCTTGTAATACTTCTATTCGGCTGTTAATCCCTTTTTGATAGGCAATTAAAGCGATTTTTTGTGCATGCTTTAATGCATTTTCTCCATCCTGGAGAGCCATTAACTGTTCTTGTCGTTTAGACAAAGTT
>Ga0308156_1003533_pt1 | contig 11891 bp, 10 predicted proteins | sample PhyAR2_FD_201041 | JGI IMG/M metagenome (GOLD analysis project Ga0308156, IMG submission 201041) | Phyllosphere microbial communities from UC Gill Tract Community Farm, Albany, California, United States - DLSL A.R2 | ecosystem: Host-associated > Plants > Phyllosphere > Unclassified | place: USA... | reverse complement strand
CTGTACGGTCGATATAACGGAAAGGATATTGCGTCAGTAGATCACCAATGGTAAATACCTGTAACTCTTTCTTGAGCACATCTGCCTTTTGTGGACCTACACCTTTGAGGTATTCTATGGGGGTAATTAAACTTAATTCAGCCATTCTTCTTGAATGGCTAAATTACGAAAAATTTATGCGTTTAAGGAGCCGTTTCTTGGGCTAGTGTGACTATTTTGAAGCAGATTCTTCATATTTAATGTCTGCTTTTCCTTCTTTACAGATCACGCCCAATGGTTTGTGATAAGGTATACAATTTATTTTGGGAGCTACCATTGGCTGGTATATCTCCATCAACCGGTTGTTGTCATTGATCATATTTTGCAAGGTTGTTTTTTCAACGGATTTGTGATAGGGAAGGTAACTTGTCCCACATACTGTCCGTATTTCCATCATTTCCCATTCTGTGGCGTCAGTACATGATTTTGGGCTAGCAAAGGCAATGATTTTGCTGTACTTCTCATTGGAAAGCGACTCAAGTTCCTTTTCTGTTTTATCCTTGTAGGCATTTTCGAAATGTGACTCCGATTTACAAACAACAAATAGCATGCAACATGCCAATAGGGTGGTAATACTCAAAATTGAGAGATTTTTCATAATCTTCTTCTTGGTTTTATTAATCAGACGGGTAATTCTTGGTCTTTGCTACAAAGGATTTCCATTAAGTTTTTGTCAAGAGAAATTTGATTTTGAACTCTATTGCGCATAATTTTCATTAGATTGTAGGTTTGAAACAACAATATGTTAGTAAAAATGTAGTTTTAAAACAACAAAATTTAGTTATTTTTGTAATATAGAAACGACAATATGGAAACTTTGATCAATTTTCAAGATATTCTTTTGCAGGGCATCAACAATGATTTCAGGAGATACCTTCATGAAAAAATTAACTGGAATCAACGGATGATAGGGATCAAAGGTGCACGTGGGGCAGGTAAGACGACGATTTTATTGCAGCATATGAAATATGACCTGGGCGCATTAAAAGATAAAAGTCTCTATATTACCGCTGATCATACCTGGTTTTACAACCATAGTTTATTAGATACCGCAATGGATTGGTTTCAACAGGGGGGGCAACTCCTTCTGATTGATGAAGTACATAAGTATCCTAACTGGTCCAGGGAACTCAAAAATATTTATGATGGGATTCCCGGTATGCGCGTTATATTTTCGGCATCATCGGCTTTAGACATTTATCGTGGTCAAGCCGATTTAAGCAGGCGAGTGGTGAGCTATACATTGGCAGGACTTTCTTTTAGAGAATATCTCCAGTTCTCGGGAGTGGCCTCATTCTCTCCGATGACATTTGAAGACATTCAAAAGCAACATCGCGAGATCAGTGTGAATATTACTTCCTCCATAAGACCGCTGCCACTATTTGCAAAGTATCTGCGATCGGGTTATCTGCCTATATTTACCGAAGGTGAAAACGAATATTTGCCTAAACTAGAGCAAATTATAGATGCGGTCGTTGATATTGATCTTGCTTACATTGCATCTTACAATGCTGGTACGGCTGTGAAAGTAAAACGCTTATTAGCAGTAATAGCAGAATCCGCTCCTTTCAAGCCTAATATTTCCGCCTTAGCAGCCAAAATGGATATTTCCAGAGATCGCATATTAGAATACATCTATCAATTGAAGGACGCAGGACTCTTAAATGTTTTATCCGCACAAGGGAAAGGCGTATCGCGGCTACAAAAGCCGGACAAACTTTTCTTGGAAAATACCAACCTTTCTTATGCAATTCACCCAGATCCAAACCAAGGAAATCTACGGGAAACTTTTTTATTGAATCAATTGCTTCATGCAGGGCTGGAAGTATCCGAACCGCAGACTGGCGACTTTTTAGTCGAGCAGGTTCATATCGAAGTGGGCGGTAAAAATAAAGGTAGTCAGCAGGTTCGAAATGCGGATCGTTATCTGATTGCGGCAGATGGTATAGAAACAGGTTTTGGCGCAAAGATTCCGCTATGGTTATTCGGATTTTTATATTAGTATTCCCGCTGGATCATTGACCCGCTTCCCACATTGGGATCTTGCGTTGAACGGGACAGTAAAAATTATATAAAAACGGGGCTATTCAAAACTTGAATAGCCCCGTTTGAGAATTTATCCCGGATGATCTCTCGATTAGAAATTACCCTTATTTAAATCCCACCAAAGTCTGGTACCCCCGTTGTCAGGTCCGCCCAACAACGAGATTGCAGATTGTACTTCAGCTGCATTAGTGTTGTATTCATTTTGTGGGAACGGTAAGCGACGGATCTGTATTTTAGTATCGATCAGTCCACCGCTATTGTTGACCACAACTGGGAATAGACGTGGATATCCAGTACGGCGGAATTCACTCCAAGCTTCTTGTCCTTCCGGAAAGATCGCCAACCATTTTTGGGTGATAATACGTTCTAGTTTTACTTCGTTGGAAGCTGCATCATCCCATTTTACTGTAAGAGCACTTGGTGAATCAGCGTTATTCTTCGCATTAAAAGGATCCTCGTAAGCTGCTGCCTTACTTGTGTTATCATTGAGGTAAGTGCTTAGACTCGAGGTTACGCCCCATTGCGTAAAGGAAGTTTCCACTCCTTTTTCATAAAGTGATTGCGCTGTTCCCCCAGCATTGTTCCAACCTCTCAATGCTGCTTCCGCACGAAGGAAGTAAACCTCAGCTGCGGTCATTAATACCGGTGCTGTTGTTGCCACGAAAGTTGGTGTTGTACCTTCGGTATTCAATGCCGATAGCTTTTGGTATTTGTCTTTTTCGATACCATCTGCACCTGTGCGGATTCCGATATATTTTCCCGCGAAAGCTGTTGTTGATGCATCTTTAGTAACGGGTGACATGTATTTGGAAAGACGAGGGTCTTTTAACCCAACCATATAGGATGAAAGTGATGCGTTGATCCGTGTGTCGGCCCAGTTTTGCGAGATAAACCAAAGCGGGTTGCTGTAGGTTCCATCCGCCGGTATAGTGATCTTGAAGTTTTCGCTGTTACTTTCCAATACACCACCATTTGCCGGATCCAGTGCTTTTTCAGCTTGTGTTTTTGCTAAAGCAGCATCGATTTTAACCAAGCGCATCGCTAAACGCAGGCGTAATGAATTGGCAATTTTTAACCAATTTGCAAATCGAACCTGATTATCTGAATTTGGAAATACAAGATCGATCTGGTCGATTTTAGCCGCCATTGGACTATCCGCTTTGTACGATTTTAAGGCCGTTACAGCCTCATCGAGCTCTTTGAAGAAAGCAGCATATACATCGGATTGTTTGTCGTATGGAACAGTATTGGAGGTGCCTACTTTACTATATGGAATAGGGCCATAGATATCTGTAACACGGCTCGCCGCTTCTACTTTGATCACTAATGCGGAGCCCCATAGTGCTGGATAGGTCTCTGCAAGACCATTGCTTTTTAATTTTTCAATGGATTTGATAACGTTAAGATAAAGCACTTTAAATGGTTCTCCATTCCATCCATTTACCATGGCATAATTCAGGTTGTTCTGACCGCTATTAAACGGCGTAGGAGACATGAAATAGCCCGAAAAGACGTCTGCATTCAGATTTTGTTGTACTTGATAAGAATTAGGGTCTCCCGCACCAGAGAAATTGTAAATAGACATTTGTGCATTTTTTAAAAAAAGCACAAGATCTTGTCCGTCCCCCTTTAAATCTTCATCTGTAAGCCCAATATTGTTTTTGTTGTAATCCTCAAAATTCTTTGTACAGCTGGTCATCGTTCCTCCAAGAAGTAACATGGACAGGGAGAATTTGGATATATATTTGATATTAAAATTCATTGTTGATCGTTTAGAAAGTTGCATTTAGTGTAAGTCCGTAATTGCGGGTTGCAGGCATCATAAAGATATCTACACCACTCAGCGAATTGCCTGTTGACATCGTTACTTCAGGGTCAAATGGAGCCTTTTTAGAAATGTAGAATAGGTTTCTTCCTACAGCATTGACGCGCAATTTTTTGAAGAAGCTGTCTTTAATATTGAAGTCATAGCCGAAAGTCAACTCACGCAGTCTCACGACCGTTCCATCGTAAATGTATTGGCTACTGACAGGACCTATACCTCCCGTTGAAGTGTACCATTTCTCTGCATCGACGACAGCAACAGGAGTTCCATTCGGTGTAACACCGTTTACGGCAACGCCACCATTTGCACGAGCGGCTCCACTTGCTTCTGATACGCCATAACCATCCATGACAGACTGAGTAATAGACATAACATCGTAATTAAATTTGCCGTCAATCAAGAAACTTAAATTGAAGTTTTTATAATTGAAACTGTTATTCCAGCCCATTTGCCAAATTGGATTCGAATTTCCTAGCTTTGTATAAGCGTTGGTTTTTTGAGGAATACCATCTTCTGAAATAATAATCCTTCCTTCAGCATCCCGTACAAAATCCTGTCCATAGATATCACCAAAAGAACCGCCTACCTCAAGTTTGGAAGCAAAGTTGTTTTGATTTTCACCAGTTAAACTAAACTCAGGAACAGCATCAGCTAGTTTTTTTATCTTGTTTTTATTGTAGGTGAAGTTGATACTTGTTGTCCATTTGAAATCATCATTTCTAATTGCATCTAATGATACCAATGCTTCAACTCCTTGATTTTGGATGTCACCGGCATTAATTGCATATTGTTGATTTAACGAAGCTTGGCTCGCAGCGACTTTGAAGAACTGGTTCGTTGTGTTTGTTTTGTAGTACGTAACATCCACATTCAAACGATTGTTCCACATGCGCCATTCCGTTCCAATTTCAAAAGATTTCGTTTTTTCGGGCTTTAATGTTTTCAAGAACGCAATGTCATTTACTGTCAATACAGCGTACGGGTTCACCGTGTTTGTTAATAAACTCGTGTAAGGAGGTAAATCATTGCCCACTACTGCATACGAACCACGAATCTTGGCCATATTGACAAACTCAGGTAAGTTTAATTTGTCATTCAATACAATACCCAAGCCTGCAGATGGGTAGAAGAAAGACTTTGTACCTGTGAAAGCTAATGTACTGGACCAGTCATTCCTCGCCGTCAGATCCAAATAAATCCAGTTGTCGTAGGCCAAGTTTGCTGATGCAAATACCGATTGTAATTGTCTACGATTAGCCGATAATGTAGATGTGACAGGCGTTGTTGTATTTTGGATAAAGAATTGATTTGGGATTTTTAACCCGTCAATACCTGTATTAAAATCTACACCTTCGGTTTTCCAGTCGGTGATGCTTGTTCCGACCAATCCTGTGATCTGAAACTTATCGCTGACATTAAAGTTCATGTTGGCAACGACATCACCGTATTGTTGTGTAATGGTGGTATTTGTATAATTGTAATTACCATTTACTTTCCCAAGGGGATTTGGTGTGCTCGCATAGACTTTACGGTCCCAAACCTCTGAGGTGCGATCGACGCTTCCCCTAGCCTGAATACTGATCCAAGGCGCTACTTTATATTTTGCACTACCATTTAAAAGCAAGCGGTTGCGGGTAGAGCTTGTTGGATTCCTGTTGACGATCCACCATGGACTCTGTTGTGTTGTGGGACTATCACTTAGGCTGAACCAGTTTTGTTCGTTCAGATTACGGCCTGTGTTGAACGTTTAGTAATTTTTATAATCCGCAATATTTAAGCTTCGCGGTAATAGGTAGGTTCCAACCAGTGGATTATAATAAAATCCTGAACTAGGCGCATTATCCAATTTTTGGGTAATGTAATTGGCACTACCTTCAACAGTCAACTTATTATCAAAAAATGAAGCACTCTCCTTAAGGTTGAAATTGTGACGCATCAGATCATTTTCTGGAAGAATACCTTTTGCAAGGGTATTGGCATAAGAAAAATACGTTTGGTTTTTCTCGTTACCACCTGACAAGGTCAATGAATTGGTGAAGTTGCTACCGGTACGGAAAAATTCGCCTACGTTATCATAGTTAGCACCATTGGTTTTGTCTCCCCAGCTAAATACACTGGTGTTACTGTTTTTACCACCCGAACCTTGACCATATTGGTTTTGGAATTTCGGTGTCGATACAGCCTGTTCGATTTGCGCACTTGAGGAGAAGTTGATTGTGGTGCGCCCTTGTTTACCTGATTTTGTTGTGACCAAGATAACGCCATTGGCTGCTTGGCTACCGTACAGTGCCGCTGCAGATGCTCCTTTTAATACAGAAATGTTTTCAATATCCTCTGGATTGATCAATGAAATAGGATCGCCACCATCACGTTGCCCGCCGAACACGTTGTCTGGCTGACTTGCTAATGTCTGGTTATTGATTGGAACCCCATCGACAACATAAAGTACCTGGTTGTTGCCGGAAGCCGATTTGTTACCGCGCAAAATAACTTTTGCTGAACCACCTGGTCCAGAAGAGCTGGAAGCAATGTTAACACCGGCGACTTTACCGTTTAAATTATTAGCCAAGTTGGTACTTTTGACTTTGTTCAATTCGTCACCACTGACCTGTTGCGTAGAGTATGTTAATGATTTTTGTGCACGGCTAATACCTAGAGCGGTGACCACGACACTTTCCAACTGCTGTGTTTGTTCTTCTAAACTTACCGTTACTGTCGTTTCACCAGGTCCTAGTGTGACTGTTTTATTTTCATAACCGACAGTACTGATGTTCAATATGTGGTTTTTATCATCAACATTGATCTGAAATGCGCCTTTAACATCCGTAGAACTTGCGTTGGAAGTGCCCAGTACTTTAATTGTGGCACCTGGAATAGGAGCTTTGGTTTTAGCGTCAACAACCGTTCCCTTTATCTGGTTGGTTTGCGCATGCAATAAGGATGCTGAAAAAAGCATTGTCGGAACAATACTCAACACCCTCAAAGTAGAGTATAATTTGTTATTCATATAGTATATGTGTTATATTCAGTTTTTTATATACGTATTTTCATAACGGTGAAGTTCTAATGGAGTGGGCTAATTCCATTTAGCATTTTGGTTAGAAGAAGAGATATTGAATAATCGAGGGGCGAAATAAATGATTATTTTTTAATAGTATAAGCTATTCAATACCTAATTTATAGGAAGAAAAAGCGGTGTGATTTCCCTTAATAAGGGTCTAATTTACTATTGTTGGACAAAATTCAAAAATTTTATGCAATGGAAATGTTTTATATGAACGTTTTTTTGTTTGTAATTGATTATTAGTCAGTGTTATGTGTGGTTTGTCATTTTTTTATGTCGATACATCGAGCATCCCTTCCATAGTCAAAGAGGTGTATTTATTGGGGCGTTGTGCTTAAACTCGGGATGGTCTGTTAAAGGCCTGTTTAATGTTTGCAGCATTAAATAGGATGATAGCAATAAAGATGATTCCGTATGCGATATATTTTATTGGCTGTACAGGTTCTTGAAAGTAGGTCGCTGCCAAAGTAAATGCGATCAGCGGATTAATATACAAAAGAACACCAGTCGTGGTGGATGAAATGCCTATGAGGGCATACATGCTCAAAAAAAGAGGGATGATCGTAAACAGAGATGCGATGAGCACTATGGTGCCCAAAACACGGGCTCTTTAGGGATGGTGTGATGATTATAGATCAGTTTGGGTATCACAAACAATGCACATATACTGAGTTGAAGAACCAATTGATTGAGCTTGTCAAAGCCTGTCGATACCCGTTGCACGATCAGATAAAACGCGTAACAGGATGCGATAGTAATCGCCCATAGGACATCATTCAATGAACCTCTTGCCAGTAGCCATACGCTACTGAAAGCAATGAAAAGTGCAGTTTTTTGCCATCCAGTCAATTTTTCCTTGAGCATGAGATAGGCCCCTGCCGCGGTAATTAGGGGGCAGGTCAGATAGGCCAATGCGGCGGATTGAATGCTGACATGGTTGACAGCATAGATGTAAGTAAACCAGTTCCCAAAGATCAGCGCAGAGGCGAGAAGCATAAGTTCCGTTTGACGCAGCTTGTCTGCCCGTGACAGAAGTCCAAATTTACGAATATCAGCTGCAAGCATTTTTCTTCGAAAAAGAAGCAGGTATACCCATAAGACCAACAGGGCGGTGATAATTCTAAAATAAAGGATATCTTCGGCAGGATAGCCACGTATCCACCGTACAGGTATAGACATAAATCCCCAAATAAAGGGAGCCAAAAAAGCCGCGAAAAGATATTTTCCGCGGCTTGCTGTTTCGTTGCTATTTTCCACGGATTAATCTTTCCACGCAATGACTGAAATCTCGACATTTACATGCTTCGGCAATGTTTTTACCGCAACACACTCCCGGGCTGGCTGGGCTTCTTTAAAATATTCAGCATAGACTTCATTGACTAAGGCAAAATTGTCCATATCACTTAAGAAAATGGATGCTTTGACAACATCTTCAAAAGTATATCCAGCATTTGTCAGGATAGCTTCGATATTTTTCAGCACCTGATGCGCTTCGTCTTTTATACCAGATGCAATTAGCTCCATTGTTTCGGGAACCAGTGGGATTTGCCCAGAGACATAAAGTGTATTGCCAGCTTTAATAGCTTGGTTATATGGCCCTATTGCAGCAGGAGCTTTGTCCGTATTTAAGATTTCTTTTTTTGACATGAATTACAGTGTTTAGGAAGTAAAAAATATTTTGTAGATCAGTCCCAATAAAAAGACAATAATGGCCGTTGCATTAATAATATGCATGGCTTTTATATTCCCATTCGTCGGGCGTTCTGCATTGCGCTTTCTAAATAAGTACATGGAACTAAGTTACAACAGTAATTTAGAAAGTTAAAATGAAAAGATCAAAAACTTTGAGCGTACATTTATCGACTGTGAAACAAATCGTTTACAAGGGACAGTATATTTTCGAATTTTGGTAAATTGGTAAACGAAATAAAAATCTATGAACAAGCTAGCGTTAATTGGAGGTAAGATATATACTGGTGAGGCGGTCTTTGAAGAAAAAGCATTACTGATTAATGAAGGTAAAATTGTCGCAATTGTCGATGAGCATGACGTGCCTCTGGATTACACCAGTTATCCAGTCAATGGATGCAATATTTGTGCTGGGCTGATTGATCTTCAACTGTATGGCGACGGATCGGACTTGTATTCCGCCGAGCGTAGTGTAGCCTCTTTGGAACGCATCGCCGAGGGCTTGGTCGGTAAAGGCACGACTTCTTTTATGATGACCCTGGCGACCAATACCATACCCGTCTTTAAGGATGCCGTTCGCGTGGCAGAAGGCTTCCGGCACGATGCATTTTTAGGGTTACATCTAGAAGGTCCCTTTTTGAATCCTAAAAAACGAGGTGCGCATCCTGCGGAATTAATCATCGAGCCTACAAAGGAAAAGATTGACGAGCTTTTGGCAGGGAATCAGGTTGTCAAGATGATGACCATAGCACCCGAATGTATATCAGACGATGTATTGCAGCATTTACAGGGTTATAATTTGCTGCTCAGTGCTGGGCATAGTGATGCTACATTTGAAGAAGGAACGCGCGGGTATGATCTTGGGATTCCAACAAGTACCCATCTATTTAACGCCATGTCGCCTTTGCACCATCGCGAAGTTGGGTTGGTTGGCGCGATTTTTAACCATTCGACCGCTCAGGCAAGTATTATTGTCGACGGGCATCACGTCAGCTTTGAAGCTGTGAAAATTGCGAAACGTCAGATGGGAATGCGTCTGTTTATGATTACCGATGCTGTAGCCGCTTGTGATAAAGATATCTACCAGCATGTATTGAATGATGGCTATTACTCGCTGCCGGACGGAACCATTTCGGGGGCGGCAATCTCCTTATTTGAGGGAGTGAAAAATGCGGTGCAAAAGGTGGGCATACCACTCGATGAAGCGATCCGAATGGCGACGGTGTATCCGGCAAACCTGCTAAAGCGAGCGGATATCGGAAATCTAAATGCAGGAAGCATAGCGAATGTTATTGTCTTTAATGACGATTTTCAGCTGGAACAGGTGATCTTTAAAGGCGAGTTAAAGCGCTGATCCATTTCGCAGAAGATTGGCCCATTGTCCAAGATTGACTAATATTATATGTATCTTCGTTCGTTATTTTGAAAAAACACTATTCTATAGATTGATGAAACGTTCCCTATTATTTTTAGCGACAGCACTTTTTGTTTTATCTTCTTGTTCATCCAAGAAAAATAAGAAACACGAGCCTGTCAATACCACAACGACCAATGTCGAAATTGTAAAAAAGGATCCTCCCACATTACCTAAGCGCGAACGGGTGAAAAATACAGTTGAGACAAAAGCGCAGCCAGTTGCAGAGAAAAAGAAGGACATTGTCGTCAATCTCCCAGCTTTACCCCGTGAGTTTCGTGCAGCCTGGGTGGCCTCTGTTGCCAATATCAATTGGCCGAGCAAAAATAACCTGAGTACAGCAGAGCAGCAACAGGAAGCCATCGGTATTTTAGATTTCTTGAAAAAAAATAATTTTAATGCAGTAATTTTTCAGGTGCGTCCATCAGCAGATGCATTTTATAAAAGTGATCTCGAGCCTTGGTCATATTTTTTGACGGGAACAGAAGGGCAGGCACCATCCCCTTATTATGATCCCCTAGATTTTTGGGTAGAACAGGCACATAAAAGAGGGATCGAGCTTCACGTTTGGTTAAACCCTTACCGTGCACATCATACTGCTGGCGGTGCTGTTACGTCTGCTTCTATGGCACGTAAAATGCCCGAATCTGTTGTCAAACTCAAACAAGGGTATTACTGGTTTGATCCATCCAAACAATCTACCCAGGACCATGCTGCTCGCGTAGTAATGGATATTGTCAAACGTTATGATATCGATGGCGTACATTTTGACGATTACTTCTATCCTTATGCTGAATATAATGGTGGCCAGGATTTTCCAGATTTGGATAGTTACAATGAATACAAACGTAATGGTGGTACGCTTTCCCGAGGTGACTTCCGGAGAAATAGTGTAAACACCTTTATCGAGCGTATTTATAAAGATATTAAAAAGGAAAAGAATTTTGTCAAATTTGGGATCAGCCCGTTCGGCATCTGGAAACCAGGTTATCCGGCAGGGATCCAGGGATCGAGTCAGTATGATATGCTTTATGCGGATGCTAAATTATGGTTGAACAAAGGTTGGATCGACTATTTTGCTCCCCAATTGTATTGGCCGATACAACCCGCTAAGCAGAGTTATACCGCGCTGTTAAAATGGTGGGAAAGTGAAAATACCTTGGGACGCCACCTTTGGCCGGGTATCAATACAGTGGGCAGGCGCGGGACAGAATATGTTCAAGAAATTGTTAATCAAGTAGAGGCTGCACGGACACTATTGCCTGATAATCGGGAGGGTGTAATCCACTGGAGTTTGGCAGGGCTGACCAAAAACCCGGCCATGACACAGGCTTTGGTTAATGGACCCTACCAGGTGAAAGCGCTGGTGCCAACAAGTCCCTGGTTAAATGCAAATCCACTTTTGAAACCATCCTTGTTACTAACGCCGCAAGGTGGAAATATTTTTGCGAAGTGGCAGCATCAGCAAATTGATCAGGTTGCAAAATGGGTATTGTATCTCAACTATGGGGGGGTATGGCAATACGAGATTTTGGATACTGGAGTCACGAGTAAAGAGATCCCAATGACATCGAACAACAAAAAGCTTCAGTATGTTGCGGTAAAAGCTGTCGATCGTCTGAGTAATGAAGGACCGTATGCTGCTGAGCATATAAAATAAGTGGTTTCCAGACCATCAGGATTAAAGAAAAGAGGCTGTCTCAAAATGACAGTCTCTTTTTTTTGCATTATCTAAGGCTTATAATTTGTTTTAATTGTTTGATTTTCATATATTTATAGTGTAAACAAAAAGGATATATGTCATCTCAAAGACC
>Ga0308156_1003529_pt1 | contig 11906 bp, 9 predicted proteins | sample PhyAR2_FD_201041 | JGI IMG/M metagenome (GOLD analysis project Ga0308156, IMG submission 201041) | Phyllosphere microbial communities from UC Gill Tract Community Farm, Albany, California, United States - DLSL A.R2 | ecosystem: Host-associated > Plants > Phyllosphere > Unclassified | place: USA... | reverse complement strand
CTGCTCAAGACGCTCTGAGTCCCTCGGCGATCGCGCAGGCGATCGCGCCGACAGACTGTGCCGACAGACAGGCCGGCCGGCAGCGCTCGGCGAGGCCCTCGCCCCAGGCACGATCGCGCCCTAGCATGGCGTCATGGAGCCCCTGCAGATCGTCATCGTGACCGCAGCCGTGGCGAGTGCGGCGTGCTGGATACTGTCGCTGATCACTCGCGACACCTCCTGGGTCGACCGGGCCTGGTCGATCGTCCCGGTCGTCTATGTGTGGATCTTCGCCGCCGGCGCCCTCGCGAGCGGTGAGGATGCCGCTCGGCTCGTGCTCATGGCGCTGCTCGTCACCGCCTGGGGCGCACGGCTGACGTTCAACTTCGCCCGCAAGGGCGGGTACACCGGCATGGAGGACTATCGCTGGGCCATCCTGCGCGGCCGCATGCGGCCCTGGCAGTTCCAGCTGTTCAACCTCCTCTTCATCGTGGGCTACCAGATGACGCTGCTCGTGCTCATCACCCTGCCCGCCGAGGTCGCTCTGCAGCATCCGGCCCCCCTGACCGCCGCGGATGCCGTGTTCGCCGCCGCGTTCCTCGCGCTGCTCGTCGGCGAGACCGTCGCGGATCAGCAGCAGTGGGAGTTCCACCGTCGTAAGAAGGCCGCCGGCGGCACCCTCTCCCCCGGGTTCGCGACCCAGGGGCTGTTCCGCTACAGCCGCCACCCGAACTTCTTCTTCGAGCAGTCGCAGTGGTGGGCGCTCTACGCGATCGGCGCGACGGCAGCGGTGGCCTCGGGCGCCGGTGTCGTGGGCGGAGCGCTGAACATCACGATCGTCGGCCCGGTGCTGCTCAGCATCCTCTTCATCGGCTCGACGATCTTCACCGAGTCGATCACGGCTGCCAAGTACCCGGCGTACTCGGAGTATCGCCGGACGACATCGATGCTGGCGCCGTGGCCGCCGCGGCCTAGACGGGCCGTCGAGTCCGCGGCGTGAACGTCAGCCGACGACGACGTCGGACGCCGCCCGCGTGACGGGGACGAGTCGGGTGAGCTGAGTCACGTGCGCAGGCTCGAGCTCGGCCAGAGATGCCACGCCGAGCAGGCGCATCGTGCGCTCGATCTCGGTGCGCAGGATCTCGATCGTGCGGTCGACGCCGGCACGCCCGCCCGCCATCAGCCCGTACAGGTACGCACGACCGATGAGCGTGAAGTCGGCGCCGAGCGCCACCGCCGCGACGATGTCGGCGCCGTTCATGATGCCGGTGTCGATCATGACGGTGAAGTCGTCGCCCACGGCCTTGCGCACCTCGGGCAGCAGGTGGAACGGGATCGGCGCGCGGTCGAGCTGACGCCCACCGTGGTTCGACAGCACGATGCCGTCGACACCCGCGTCACGCAGCCGCACCGAGTCCTCGACGTTCTGCACACCCTTGATGACGATCTTGCCGGGCCAGATGTCGCGGATCACGGCGAGATCGTCGTAGCTGATCGTCGGGTCCATGGCCGCGTCGAGGAGCTCGCCGACCGTGCCTCCCGTGGTGCTCAGCGACGCGAACTCGAGCTTCGGAGTCGTGAGGAAGTCGTACCACCACCACGGCCGCGGGATCGCGTTGATGATCGTGCCGAGGGTCAGCTGCGGCGGGATGCTGAAGCCGTTGCGCTTGTCGCGCAGGCGAGCGCCGGCGACCGGCGTGTCGACCGTGAACTGCAGAGTGTCGAACCCGGCGGCGGCGGCGCGGCGGGTGAGTTCGTAGGAGATCTCCCGGTCGCGCATGACGTACAGCTGGAACCAGTTGCGCCCGTGCGGGTTGGCGGTCTTCACGCCCTCGATCGAGGTCGTGCCGAGCGTCGACAGGGTGAACGGGATGCCGGCAGCGGCAGCGGCACCGGCACCGGCGACCTCGCCCTCGGTCTGCATCAGCCGGGTGAAGCCGGTCGGCGCGATGCCGAACGGCAGCGCGGAGGGGCCGCCGAGGATGTCGACCGAGGTGTCGACGTCGGGGGCGGGCCGGAGGATGCCGGGGTGGAACTCGACGTCCTGGAACGCCTGGCGGGCGCGCGTGAGCGACAGCTCGCCCTCGGCGGCGCCGTCGGTGTAGTCGAACGCCGCCTTCGGCGTGCGGCGCTTGGCGATCGTGCGCAGGTCGTCGATGGTGAGCGCGCCGTCGAGGCGACGCTTCTTGCCGTCGAGCTGCGGCTTCTTGAACTGCATGAGCTCGAGGAGCTCGACGGGGTTGGGGAGCTGGCGTTGGACCATGGCTGTCCTTTCAGTCGGTCGTTCGTGGAGAACGGGCACCCTGTTGCAGGCTCAGGGACCCGGTTCGTTCGTAGTAGCCGGTGATGTGCGCACGGACGAGCGCGCGAGCGGCATCCGCATCGCCCGCATCGATCGCGCCGACGATGGCCCGGTGCTCGGCACGCAGACCGTCGGCCATCGACGCCCAATCGGCGACGGCCGCAGCGCCCTCCTGCACATAGGACTCGATGGCGGTGCGGAGTCCTGCCATCATCGCCGCGACCACGGTGTTGCCGCTGGAGTCGGCGAGGGCGAGATGCAGCTCGGCGTCGAGCGCGAGGAATTCCGCCGGCGTCAGCCCCTCGACGTCCATCGCATCGAGCACGCGGTGCGCCGCGGTCAGGTCTCGCTCTGCTCGACCGGCGAGCGTCGCGGCGACCGCGTCCTCGAGGAGCAGACGGGTCTGCACGACGTCTTCGAGCGGGAAGCCGCGAGCGGCCACCTGGAGTCTCAGGAGCGTCGACATGCCTCCGGTGGGCGTCGAGATCACGATCGCGCCGGACTGCGGCCCCGAGCCCGTGGACGTGCGGATCAGGCCCATGACCTCGAGCACCCGCAGCGCCTCGCGGACGCTCGACCGGCCGACGCCGAGATCGGCGGACAGGGCGCGTTCGGAGGGGAGCCTGTCCCCCGGGCCGATGCGCCCGTCGAGCAGGTCGCGCTCGATGTGCTCGAGCACGAGACGCCACGCGCGTGCCGGCTGCTCGGGCATCCGCTCTCCTCGTCGCGTTCGGATCCGGCGCGGACGTTCGACGCGCCTGTGGTCTGACCACAGTAGCGCGTGTGGTCAGACCACGCAATCCCGGCACGACGGAACGGCCGCACGGTGGCGACGGCGAGGGCCGGGGCGGCGCGGGAGCGGCGCGGGCGGGGTGTGTCGAGGGCGGTGGGCCTAGCCCAGGCGTCCGCCGGACTCCTGCAGATAGCAGGCGCCGCAGAGCGACTCGTAGGTCGTCAGTTCGGGTGCGACAGTGCCGTCGGCCCCTTCGTCGATGGCGACCTGGTCGCCGTCGAACACGAAGCGGCCGCCGACGACCCGACCGTTGAACACGGCTTTGCGCCCGCAGCGGCAGATGGTCTTGAGCTCTTCGAGCGAGTGCGCGATCGCGAGCAACCGGGCCGACCCGGGGAAGGCGTGCGTGAGGAAGTCGTTGCGGATGCCGTACGCGAGCACCGGGATGCCGTCTTCGATCGCGATGCGGAACAGGTCATCGACCTGCGGCGCCGTCAGGAACTGCGCCTCGTCGATGAGCAGGCACGCGATGTCCGCGTCGCGGCTGTGCTCTGCGAAGAGCGACCGCGCGTCGTCGTCAGCGCCGATGAGGAAGTCGACGTCTCGGGTCATACCGAGCCTGCTGTCGATCTGCGATGCGCCCTTGGTGTCGATCGCGGGCTTCGCGAGCAGCACGTGCTGGCCGCGCTCCTCGTAGTTGTACGCCGCCTGCAGCAGCGAGGTGGACTTTCCGGAGTTCATCGCTCCGTAGCGGAAGTAGAGCTTCGCCACCGGCGCGTTACTCGTTGATACCCAGCATGGCCGCCGTGGCCGCCGTGGACTTCTCGGCGAGAGCGGCATCGGTGTTGAGGGACTTGCCGAACGTCGGGATCAGCTCGCGCAGCTCGGGCTCCCAGCCCGGGTACTGCTCGGGGAAGCACTTCTTGAGCAGGTCGAGCATGATCGGCACAGCCGTGGACGCTCCCGGGGACGCGCCGAGCAGACCCGCGATCGAGCCGTCAGCCGCAGCGACGACCTCGGTGCCGAACTGCAGGACGCCGCCCTTCTTCGCATCCTTCTTCATGACCTGAGCACGCTGCCCGGCGTTGATGAGGGTCCAGTCCTCGTCCTTCGCGGTGGGCATGAACGTACGCAGACTGTCGACCTTCTTGCCGTGGTTCTTGAGCAGCTCGCCGACCAGGTACGTGATGAGGTCGGGATTCGCGAACGCGACGCGCAGCATGGGCCACAGGTTGTGCGGGCGCACCTGGGTCACGAGGTCGAGCATCGACCCGTTCTTGAGGAACTTGGGGCTGAACGTCGCGAACGGCCCGAACATGAGCGAGGCCTCGCCGTCGACCACACGGGTGTCGAGGTGCGGCACCGACATGGGAGGGGCGCCGACCGACGCCTGCGAGTAGACCTTGGCCTTGTGCTGGGCGACGATCTTCGGGTCGGAGGTCTTGAGGAACTGTCCGCCGATCGGGAAGACGCCGTAGCCCTTGATCTCGGGGATGCCCGACCGCTGCAGCAGCTTGAGCGCCCAGCCGCCGGCACCGACGAAGACGAAACGCGCCTTGATCTCGTTGGGGGTGCGGCCGATCGTGGTGCGGTACTTGACCAGCCAGCCGTCCTTCTGCTTCTTCAGCGAGCGCACCTCGTGGTTGGTGCGCAACGCGACGCCCGACGAGGTCAGGTGATCGAAGAGCTGGTGGGTCAGCGCGCCGAAGTCGACGTCGGTGCCGGCGGGCACGCGGGTCGCGGCGAACGGCTCGCCCTTGCGACGCTGCTGCATGAGAAGCGGCGCCCAGGTGTTGATGACGCGCGAGTCCTCGCTGTACTCGATGCCGTCGAAGAGGGGCTGCTTCTTGAGCACCTCGTAGCGGTCCTTGAGGTACGCGACGTCCTTCTCACCGCGCACGAACGTCATGTGCGGCGTGGCATTGATGAACGTCGACGGCTCGTCGAGCACTCCCCGGTCGACGAGCGACGACCAGAACTGACGGCTCTGCTGGAACTGCTCGTTGATCGAGACGGCCTTGGCCGGATCGAGCGGCGCGCCCTTCTGCTGCGGCATGTAGTTCAGCTCGCAGAGTGCCGCATGACCCGTTCCCGCGTTGTTCCAGGGGTTCGAGGATTCCTGCGCCACATCGGAGAGTCGCTCGAATGCGACGATCTTCCAATCCGGCTGCAGTTCGTGCAGCAGAGTACCCAGGGTGGCGCTCATGATGCCACCACCGATCAAGACGACATCGACGTTTTCGGTCACCGGAACAGTCTAGTTCGAGGTCACGACACGACCGACCACGGGGACCGGCCCGATCAGACCGGTTCCGCATCGCGGAGATGCGCTCCGGCTATGACGCGAGGCGCTCGGCGAGGATCTCCGCGATCTGCACGGCGTTGAGTGCGGCGCCCTTGCGCAGGTTGTCGTTGCTGATGAACAGCACGAGGCCCTTGTTCCCGGGAGCGGACTGGTCGGCGCGGATGCGACCCACGAAGCTCGGGTCCTTGCCGGCGGCCTGGAGCGGGGTCGGCACCTCGTCGAGGACCACGCCAGGAGCGATGCTGAGCACCTCGGTCGCGCGCTCCGGAGTGATGTCGCGGGCGAACTCGACGTTGATCGAGAGAGAGTGACCGGTGAAGACGGGGACGCGCACGCACGTGCCCGCGACACGGAGGTCAGGGAGCTCGAGGATCTTGCGGCTCTCGTTGCGGAGCTTCTTCTCCTCGTCGGTCTCGTTCTGGCCGTCGTCGACGAGGTTGCCGGCGAAGGGGATCACGTCGAACGCGATCGGGGCGACGTACTTCTCGGGCGCCGGGAAGTCGATCGACGAGCCGTCGTGCACGAGGCGCAGGGTGTCACCCTGGGCGAGAACGCCCTCGACCTGGCCCAGCAGCTCCTGCGCGCCGGCGAGTCCGGAGCCGGAGACGGCCTGGTAGGTCGAGACGATGAGACGCTCGAGGCCTGCCTCGGCGTCGAGCGCCTTGAGCACCGGCATCGCGGCCATGGTCGTGCAGTTCGGGTTCGCGATGATGCCGCGAGGGCGGTCATCGATCGCGTGCGGGTTGACCTCGCTGACGACGAGAGGGACCTCGGGGTCGTTGCGCCACGCGCTGGAGTTGTCGACGACGACCGCTCCGGCCTCGGCGAACCGCGGCGCATACGCGCGGCTCGCGGTCGCACCGGCCGAGAAGAGAGCGATGTCGATGCCGGCCGCATCCGCGGACTCGACGTCTTCGACGATGACGGTCGCGCCGCCGAACTCGATCGCGGTGCCCGCGGAGCGCGCCGAGGAGAACAGGCGCAGCTCGCGGATCGGGAAGGACCTCTCGGCGAGAATCTCGCGCATGACGGTGCCCACCTGGCCGGTGGCGCCCACGATGGCGACGGAGAGTCCTGAGTCGGAGATGCGGGTCATGATGTTCCTTGGCGTCGTGCAGTAGTGCAAGAGAGGCTTCGGGCGCGGCGTCGGGATGCGGATGCCGCGCCTGGCGCCGATGTCAGGGTTTCGGTGAGTCTATCGCGCCGCCCGGTGGTCGGAGACCGGTCGGACCGTCAGCAGGGCGAGGCGAGACCGGCCGTCCGTACGGGGGTCAGCGGCCGGTGCCGGCGTGGACGGTCGCGTCGCTCTCGCCGTCGAGACCGTAGGCCGAGTGCACGGTGCGCGCGGCCTCGGCGAGGTCGGTGTCGCGCAGCACGACCGAGATGCGGATCTCGGAGGTCGAGATCATCTCGATGTTGATGCCACCGGCCGACAGCGCCTCGAAGAGGATCGCCGAGACGCCCGAGTGCGTGCGCATTCCGGCGCCGACGACCGAGAGCTTGCCGATCTGGTCGTCGTGCACCAGGTTCTCGAAGCCCACCTCGGACTGCTCGGCCGCGAGCGCCTTGAGGGCCGCCGCGGCATCCGCCTTGGGCACCGTGAACGAGATGTCGGTGCGACCCGTCGAGGCTGCCGACACGTTCTGCACGATCATGTCGACGTTCGCGCCGGACTTCGCGACGATCTTGAAGATCTCGGCGGCCTTGCCCGGCACATCGGGCACACCGGCGACGGTGATCTTGGCCTGGCCGAAGTCGGTGGCGACACCGGCGACGATCGGTTCTTCCATGGCTGCTGCTCCCTCTGCTTCGCGGGGGTTCTTCATACCCTCGCCCAGAACGTAGGTGCCCTCGGACGACGAGAACGTCGAACGGGCGTGGATGAGGACGCCGTGTCGGCGTGCGTACTCGACGGCGCGGATGTAGAGCACCTTGGCGCCGTTCGCGGCGAGTTCGAGCATCTCCTCGCTGGAGATGTGATCGAGCTTCTGCGCCTTGGGGATGACGCGCGGGTCGGAGGTGAAGATGCCGTCGACGTCGCTGTAGATCTCGCAGACGTCTGCGCCGAGCGCGGCCGCGAGGGCGACAGCGGTCGTGTCGGAGCCGCCACGACCGAGCGTCGTGATGTCGCGGGTGTCGCGGTTGAACCCCTGGAACCCGGCGACGATGACGATCGCGCCCTCGTCGAGCGCCTCGCGCAGCCGCACAGGGGTCACATCGACGATGCGCGCCGCACCGTGGTGCGAGTCGGTGATCATGCCCGCCTGGCTGCCCGTGAACGAGCGCGCCTCGAAGCCCATCGAGTGGATCGCCATGGCGAGCAGCGCCATCGAGATGCGCTCACCGCTCGAGAGCAGCATGTCGAGCTCACGCGGAGCGGGGATCGGCGCGACCTCGTTCGCGAGGTCGAGCAGCTCGTCGGTCGTGTCGCCCATGGCGCTCACGGCGACGACGACGTCGTGCCCTGCGCGACGCGTGTCGACGATGCGCTTGGCGACGCGCTTGATGCTCTCTGCGTCGGCGACAGACGAGCCGCCGTACTTCTGCACGATGAGGGCCACGTTCACTCCCTGGGATGTCGGGCGGATCCGCCCACGCTCATTCTACGATCGCCGCGTATGCCTCACGTCGCATGTGACGGGACGCCACCCGCGCGGGCACGGCTTGGGAGCCGCGCACAGGACGCCCCGATGGCCGGGCGGATGCCCCGGCGTGGCGGCCGCAGCATCCGAAGCCGTGCTCGACAGTCGAGGGCTCCTGGTTCCGGCAGCGATTCAGAGGGCGGGCGGGATCGGGAGAGGAGAGGGAGCGGATGCCGGTGGGCGCAGGCGCCCTCCCGTGGCGGCGAACCAGCATCCGACGATGATGAGCGGGAATCCGATCAGCAGTCCCGGGGTGAGCGGCTCGGCGAGCACGAGCGCGCCGAGGAGGATCGCGACGACGGGATTGACGTAGGTGAACAGCGGGGCGCGGACCGGGCCGACCTCGCGGATCAGCGCGAAGAACGCGAGGAACGCGACAGCCGTGCAGATCACGGCGAGGGCGACGAGCGCGGCGAGCGACGGAACGGTCGGGACCTCATGCTGTGTGAGCAGACCGATCGGCAGGTAGATGACGCCGATCATGAGCAGCGACAGGGTGATCGTGCCCAACGACGGCACCTCGGCGAGCTTGCGGGCGACGATGAACGGCGCGATCGCGTAGAGGATCGCGACGAGCAGCACCTCTCCCGCGGCGAGCAGGCTGACCTCGCCGCCGAACAGGCCGGGTCCGGCGACGACGATCGCGACGCCGAGGAATCCGACCAGCAGGCCGATCGCCCTGGCGGGGCGCAGTACGGCCCGATCGCCACCGCCCAGAGCGATGAGAGCGGCGAACAGGGGCACGGTGGCGACGAGCAGACCGGTCATGCCGGACGGCAGCGTCATCTCCGCGTGCCCGAGCAGCACGAAGGGTCCGGCCATCTCGATCGCGCCGAAGGCGAGCACCCAGGGCCACATCGTCAGCGCCTGGCGCAATGCGCCTCCGCGGATCGCGAACGGCAGCAGCAGGAGGGCGGCGATCAGAGTGCGTCCGGCGACGATCGCGGGCGGTGAGATCGACTCGACCGCCACGCTGATGAACAGGTACGGCACTCCCCACAGGAGCGCCATGGCACCGAACAGAAGCCAGCCGCGACGCGAGAAGCCGGCCTGTGCGCTCACAACACGCGCCGGCCCTCGAACGCCCGACCGAGCGTGACCTCGTCGGCGTACTCGAGGTCGCCGCCGACAGGCAGGCCGGAGGCGAGTCGCGACACGGTGATCTGCATGGTGGTCAGGAGGCGGCTGAGGTAGCTGGCGGTGGCTTCGCCCTCGAGATTCGGGTTCGTCGCCAGGATGACCTCCTGCACCGTGCCGTCGGCCAGACGCGTCATGAGCTGAGCGATGCGCAGGTCGTCGGGTCCGATGCCGGCGATCGGACTGATCGCCCCGCCGAGCACGTGGTACAGGCCGCGGAACTCGCGGGTGCGCTCGATGGCGGCCACGTCCTTCGCGTCTTCGACCACGCAGATCAGCGTCGCGTTGCGGCGCGGGTCTCGGCAGATGGCGCAGCGCTCCTGCTCGGCGACGTTGCCGCAGATCTCGCAGAAGCGCACCCGCACACGGATCTCGACGAGCAGCTCGGAGAGACGCGCGACGTCGAACGTCGGCGTCTGCAGGATGTGGAACGCGATGCGCTGAGCGGACTTCGGCCCGATGCCGGGCAGACGGCCGAACTCGTCGATCAGTTCCTGGACGATGCCGTCATACATCAGGAGAACCTCGTCGGGGGCTCGTAGGGCTCTTCGCGCAGGAATGTCGCGCCGAGCACCTGTCGGATCACGGCCTCACCGTAGCGCTGCACTCCCCCGGCCGGGGTGCGCTCGGTGATGGTCGGTGCGGCGGGTGCCGCCTTCTTGGTCGGAGCCGCCGCGGGTGCGGGTCGGGCGGGCGCGGATGCCGGTCGGCCGGATGCCGATGCCGATGCCGGAGCCGGTTCGTACGCGGGATCGTACGGCGGCTCGTCGTCGTAGTACGGCGGCTCGTCGTCGGGCGGGTACGGCGGCTCGTCACGGTCGATCGGGGCCTGACCGGCCGGCGCGGAGGGTGCCGATGCGGTCGGCGTAGCAGGGGCCGTCGGTGTCATGCTCGGCGGTGCCGCGACCGGCGGTGCCGCGACCGGCGGTGTCGTGCTCGGCGATGTCGCGCTCGGCGATGTCGCGCTCGGCGATGCGACCGTCGCCGCCGCTGCCGGTGCCGATGCGGGCGCCGACGTCGGCGCCGGGACGGGTTCGATCGACGCCGGGATCGGAGCCACCGCCCACTCGGTCACGGACGCCGGGGAGGCGCTGCGGGTCTGTGGTCGGGGCGAACCCGCTGACGCAGGCTCCGATGCGGGAGCGTCGGCGGCCGGAGCTCCGGCCGAGGGCGACGACGGCTGTCGCGGCGCCCCTCCGGCGGGCATGGGCGCGGGACGGTACTTGACCTTGACGCCGACCTCGTGCTCGATGGCCATCCGCAGATGGTCGGACGGCCCGGCCCCCGGTGTCGTGCCCTTGAACTTCGCGACGTCGTGCTGGCTCGTGAAGCCGAGCGTCAGCACCTCGGACTCGGTGTCGTACGCGAGCGGCTGGACAGCGGTCGCCAGCAGCCACGAGGTGCGGCTGAGCCCTTCGAGACGCTTGAGGACGCCCGGCCAGGACGACGTGATGCGCTCGAAGGTGACCGGCCCGGCGGGAGGGGCGGGGGACGGTGCGTCGGACTCGGCCATCGCCGCGGCGACCTCGACCGCCTCGGCGACATCCGCGGCCACCAGGCCCGGGGAGTCGGTCGGGACCGACTCTGCCGCGATGTCGGTGCTCTCGGGAGCAGACGCGGCCTCGGCGGGAGCGGAGGCCGCCGTCGGTGCGGCCACCGGCTCAGCGGCCGGCGCGGCTGCGGAGGGCTCAGCTGCGGACGGCGCGGCTGCGGCCGGCGCGGCCGCGGCGGACGGGCCCGCGGTGGTCGGGGTGGCGGTCTGTGCCGGAGCAACAGCCGCCGACGCGCTCGGTCGCGACGCCGCAGACGAGGGTGCGGTGTGAGTCGTCGGGCCCGCGGCCGCAGCCGGGGCGGCATCGGCCTGCGCGCTTCCGGCGAGGACGCGGGCGACCATGAGCTCGAGGTGCAGCCGCGGAGACGTCGCACCCGACATGTCGTCGAGCGCCGCGCTGACCACGTCGGCCGTGCGCGACAGGCGCGCGGCGCCGAAGGAGTCGGCCTGCGTGCGCATGCGCGCGAGCTCGTCTTCGGCGATGCCGCGCAGCACCGAGGAGGCTCCGGCGCCGACCGCTGCGATCACGATCAGATCGCGCAGGCGCTCGAGAAGGTCGTCGACGAACCGACGCGGGTCCTGCCCGGTCTGCACGACGCGGTCGATCGCGGGGAACGCGGCGGCGGCGTCGCCCGCGGCGAGCGCGTCGACGATCTCGTCGAGGAGGGCCGCATGCGTGTAGCCGAGCAGCGCGACCGCGCGCTCATAAGCCACGGTCACGGTCTCGGAACCGGCCGGGGAGTCGGATCCGGCGATGAGCTGGTCGAGCAGCGACAGGGTGTCTCGCGGCGATCCGCCACCCGCCCGGACCACGAGGGGCAGCACGCCGCGCTCGGCGACGACGCCCTCTTCGGTGCAGAGCTTCTCGACGTACTCGAGCATCGCCGCGGGCGGCACCAGCCGGAACGGATAGTGGTGCGTGCGTGAGCGGATCGTGCCGAGGACCTTCTCGGGCTCGGTCGTCGCGAAGATGAACTTCACGTGCTCCGGCGGCTCTTCGACGAGCTTCAGCAGCGCGTTGAAGCCCTGCGGCGTCACCATGTGCGCCTCGTCGAGGATGAAGATCTTGTAGCGGTCGCGGCTGGGCGCGAAGGTCGCGCGCTCGCGCAGGTCGCGGGCGTCGTCGACGCCGTTGTGGCTCGCGGCGTCGATCTCGACGACGTCGAGCGATCCCCCGCCGGCGCGCGACAGCTCGACGCAGCTCGGGCACGTGCCGCACGGCACGTCGGTCGGTCCTTCGGCGCAGTTCAGGCATC
>Ga0308156_1003527_pt1 | contig 11910 bp, 10 predicted proteins | sample PhyAR2_FD_201041 | JGI IMG/M metagenome (GOLD analysis project Ga0308156, IMG submission 201041) | Phyllosphere microbial communities from UC Gill Tract Community Farm, Albany, California, United States - DLSL A.R2 | ecosystem: Host-associated > Plants > Phyllosphere > Unclassified | place: USA... | reverse complement strand
TACGCATGAACATATTTGTGAAGATTGATTTTTGGCAATGGGCGAACGACCCCTTTATTAAGAAAAAAACTCCTGATAAAAACGGGCAGTTTGGCGTCTTTTAAAATAAGGGGGGATAGCTAATGGAGGAAGCTAAAATAATACGCTTCTTGATAAGAACAATCACCTTTTTTCGTAACTTAATTTTTATTTTGGACGGTAGTGATCTCGTTTATAAATAAAGTTACCGTTTAATGATCGTAATTTCCTTTTAGCATTTGTTTATTTTTTTTAATTTAAAAACGCTATTTTTTGGGTCATTAATAGGTTTTTTTGATATGAAAATTTGCTAAAAAAAAGTAGTCGCATAGTGTTTTATTTTATTTTTATAGAAATATATTTGCTTTTTGAATGGTGTGTTATTATATTTGAGTGTGCACAAGATAGTTTGGTTAAACTTTATAACTATATTAGAGTATAACCAAAAATTAAAACAAATTTTATAAACTTTTAAATTTTAAACAATGAAAAGCAGAAATGAATTGCCTAAAATCGATGCTTCAAACTTTGAAGTGTTGAATTCCCAATCAATGAGAGTTATGGTTGGTGGAGTAGATTGCGCTACAGTAACTTATAGCAAGAAGAAGAAGAAAAATCTGCCAGGTAAAGTTGATACTAACGATGCTTAATAACAGAACCATTTCTTAATTGATATTCCCCAGCTAGTCGATAATTTGATTTTTTGGGGAATATTTTTTACCTAAAGATATTGTGATTTTAATTTTGTCTGAGTGTCGTGATTATGCGACTGACCAAGTCTTTGGCTTTCTAAATCGGAGGACTGATGTTGAGTGTGTACGTTTAAATATTGAGTCGATCATTACCGACGATTTTTTTTGTAATATACACGATGATTTTTTTCTTATCGAAGGTAGAAAAATATGGTATGCTGAAGTCCGTACTGTATGGTACAGAAGGTTTGGAACGAGTTCTGTGGCTAACTTTCTTGAATATGTCGAAAATAATATTTCTACAAAATTATCAGTTCAATTAAATAATGAGTTAAAATCTATCACGCAGTATATTCTTCATCGATTAGGTCATTGCGCTTGGACAAATCATTATTCTACAGTAACTGTTAATAAGTTTGTTGTGCTGGATAAGGCAAAAAAACTTGGTATAAAAATACCCGAGACGTATATCGCTAACAAGGCTAGATTAATAGATAATTCAAATGACCTGATTGTCAAATCGGCATATGAGCCCAATTTTTTTACATACAAAAATGGATTTTATGCAACGTACACTAGTGAGTATAACCAAGGTATAGCTAGCAGCTTCTTTCCTTCATTATTACAAAAAAAAATAGAGAAAAAGATCGAAATTAGAAGCTTTTTTATATTAGGAGAGTTTTACAGCATGGCTATATTTTCTCAAGATCACGAAGATACTGAAGTTGATTTTAGGCGCTATGTTGAAGATGAGCCAAATAGGTTTTTACCCTATAAACTTCCAAAAATTTATGAGTATAAGCTTAAGAAGCTTATGGACAAGCTGAATATAAATTGCGGTTCAATAGATCTAATTCAAAATAGGGAAGATGAGCTCGTGTTTTTGGAGATAAATCCCGTAGGCCAGTTTGGAATGATTGAAAGTCGATGCAATTACGGTTTATATAAAATTTTAGCGGATAAACTAATTTATATGCATGAAAAAGAAATATCTTTCTAAAGAACTCACCAGGCAAAATAGAAATTTGCTATCGTTAAATCTGCTTCATGCAACTTTGGAGCGTACGTATGAGATGTCTCAATTTACAACTGAAGAAGTACATTTTTTAAGTAATCAAGCCTCTTCTTCCGATTATCAAACAAAAGTTTTTGCAACATATGCCTATTATAAACCCCTGTCAAGGATGCCAATAGGTGACGAAAATAAAAAATAATAGATGGCATCAATTTATTTTGACCTTTATTCATGCTGTGTTCCAGTACTGGGCTTTCAAAGAGCTACTATTTGCGATATTCAGCGTAATTCTTACGTGGTGCTGCCTAGATCGATAGTCAATATCATACTAGAAAATAAGCAATTTAAGAGAAGTATTGATTCTTTAGTGGAAATATACGGACAAACCTTGCTCCCCTGGATTGAAAGACTGCATGCTGAAGGTTACGGACATTATTTTAACAATGTTTCTACTTATGATGCACTTCCTGATATCGACTTTAATTTGTATGAGTATAATAGTGTTTCAAACGCAATTATTGATTTCGATGAAGATAGTTCACATGATTTACAAGTAATTGCAGATGACCTTTCTCTGCTTTACTGTGAGGCAGTGGAACTTCGTTATTATTTTGCTCCTCCCTTTGAAAGGCTAATTAAAGACTTAAGTTACTTTAACAATTCAACAGTTAGAACAATCGAAATTTTAGTAGGGAACAATCCGAACTTAAGGGTTAGAAATTATAAGAAACTGCTTAAAACAGAGAAGAGATTATTTAGACTTACTGTACACTCCTCTCAGAAAAGAAAAAATTGGATTCTTGAAGATAAGAAAGTCCTATGTTTGGACCCTATGATTATTAAAGATAGTTCGCATTGCGGAATAGTAGATCCGCGATATTTTAGCATCAATATAAATACAATTAAAGACAGCATAAATGTTAATTCTTGTTTATACAAAAAGATATCGGTGGATGCTAAAGGCAATATAAAGAATTGTCCTAGTTCAAGTAAAATATTTGGGAATATTAAAAATGAATCGATACTTCAAGTGATGGATAATCCAAGTTTAAAAGAAATGTGGCTTATTAATAAGAGTTTAATAAATGTGTGTAAAGATTGTGAATTTCGTCTGATATGTATAGATTGCCGAGTAAATATTCAAAACCCTGCCGACATATATTCTAAACCAAAATCTTGTAATTATGATCCATATCAAGCTGAATATACACTGTAAGATTTTAGTATTTATTTTTTTTCTTTCGAGTTGTACAGCTGTAAATCGGCCAATAGCTAACTTAAATAAGTTTTCTCAAGGATCAATGAATCAGTTTACAAATGATTCTTTAGGGGTAAAGATTGATTTCTATGGCAACGCAAATTTTGGATCAAAGTATATAGATTTAAAAGATGTTAAGTCTGTTTTTCGAAAAAGAAAAATAATTTTTCCATCAAAGAATATTGTTTTTTGGGGCACATATGATGTGACGAGAAATCCAATGTATTTTGTAGGTAGCTTGGAAACATATTTAGATGTATCAAAGTTTTCTGTAGATACCTCTTTGAATAGTTGTCTTTATTATCGAAGAATTCAGATAAGTAAAAATAATATCATAACAAGAATAGCCATACCATATAATGAGAATTCCTTTCTTTTGATCAGCGAGATTAGAACAGAAATTGCCAATATACAAGAAAGTATTCGAGATGTTTTAAATAACATAAACACCTCCTACAGCACTTTGGCTTATGGAGAAAAGTTTATTAAGGGGAGGTCGGATAAAGAGATAGATTATTTTAATATAGCTGAATCAATATTTAAAGAAAAGGGATACACTAACTACTTGTACCCAAAGGATACTTTAGAGAAACTGATCCTGAAACATAGAAATAACCAATTTGGCAGGGATTTGTTTAAATCATACAGTTCGTTTCTTGGAGAAAGTGTCCAATATGATAGTGTCACCAAACAAGATCAATATTTAGATCAAATGACAGCAGTTACGGTCGAAGATATTGTGGAAAAAATTAAGGACCATCGCGTAATTATGTTTAACGAGAATCATTTACAACCACGATGCCGTCTGTTAATAAATCTTCTTTTGCCAAAACTTTCCAAAGAAGGTTTTAATGTGCTGGCTTTAGAAGGTCTATCTGAAGATGATGATCGAATTAATAGATTGGGATTTCCAAATGTTGAAAGTGGGTTTTACACCAGGGATCCTAATATGGCGAATCTCATTAGAACGGCAAAAATATTTGGCTTAAAAGTTATTGGTTATGAGGATTTTGAGAATACAAGTCAGAGAGATCTTCAGCAAGCTAAGAATCTTATTAGAAAAAGTGAAATCGTTACAAATAATCAAGTTAAACTTATTGTTTTAGCCGGGGGAGGACATATTGATGAAGGAGATGCTGAAGAAGTTAAAAGTATGGCACAATATTTTAAAAATCTCAGCAAAATTGATCCCTACACAATTAATCAAGTTAAATTTTCATATACGCAAGAACTGAATGATTCTATTTATGAAATTAATGATAAAACATTGATTAATAATGATTTGTATTTAATGAATAAATTGAGTAGCAATAAGATTCTGATTGGAGAAGGTGACTTCTATCGAAGATGTAATTTGCCGAGAGCTAATTTTCCTCGTGTGGGTAAATCTGCAGTGTACATCTATATAGAAAAGGAATATCAATTGGATACGACTGCCATTCCAATTTATTTGTCAATTTCCAAAAAGGATACTTTAGAGCTTGATCTTCCAAGAGGAACATTCAGATACATAGAAAGAGATTATTATGGAGCTATAATTCATCAAGAAATTATTGAAGTAGAATGAAGAATGATAAAATAATATTAATTTTCTTAGCTGATATCGTTAGCCATTACATACCAACGTTCTTCTTTGCACGTAAACTACAGAATTTTAACTTTAAAATTGTGTTTGTCGGTAATTCTCTAAATACAAAAAAAATAGCTGAGGATAATGGCTTTGAATATATTCAGATTTTACCAACTGAAACAAAAAATGTAAATTCCAATACGATTGGTTTTAAAGTTTTGATAAAGGAAATCCTTAGGGACCGGGTCTATAGAGATCGTAGAATTTCTCTTAAAGATATTCTTTCCAAAACGAAGCCATCATTTATATTAATAGACATCTTTGCAAGCGAAACTTTTATACATCTTTCGGAACTAGCTCCCCAAATAAAAAAATTCTTTGTATGCCCAATGTTGTCTACATATAGCATTAGCGGTATGCCATCAATTAGAGATTATGATTGGAAGCAAACGACTGTAAAAGGTAATAATAAATATCAAAGGAGTTTCAGTTATTCATTTTTTAAAGTGCATATGGCAAATAAATGTATTTTTGCACTCAATAAAGTATTCAGTTGGATTCATTGCTATAAAGCCGGTCTTCTTTTTGGTAAAAATTCAATTGCTTGGGACAATAAGATGCTCTTAACATTTAGGAACGTGCCCGAATTTGTACTAGCACCAGAATCTTTGGAATTATCTGCTAATGTACGGAAATCGCATCAGGTTTATTTAGGATTATCCTTGGATTTTTCACGTAAAGACTATCCGATGAAAGAAGATGATCGAGCGAAATTTCTGAATACTTTAACGGCTAAGCGGATTAACCATAATATTAAAATCGTATATGTTAGTTTCGGTACTTATTTTTCATCTGCAGAAGAGTATTTTAGAGTTTCAAATTTCATATTGGCTTTGTCTGAATGTGCAAAATATTTGACTGATGTCATATTTTTAGTAGCAGCAAATGCTAAAATCCGAGAAGTTGTGTCTGGTATGCTATCTATGGATAGGTTCCATATTATGGATCAAGTTCCGCAGCTTGAGGTGTTGCAAAATGCAGATGTTTTTTTAACTCATGGCGGATTAAGTTCGGTAAAGGAAGCAATTCATTACAGAGTGCCCATGTTAATTTATCCTTTAGATAAATTCTGGGATCAGAATGGTAATAGCTTGAAAATTGTCCACCATGGTTTAGGACTGCGTGGTGATATGGATTGGGATGACACGAGTGATATATTGGAAAAATTAAATATCCTTCTTAAAGACAATAATATAAAGGAAAATTTGAGAAATTTTGCAAAAAAAATTGAAATAAGTTATTCTGATAATTTTTATAATGAGGTAATTAACCATTATTTCTCTGAAACAGGAGTGAATGAAACTTTTTCCTATGACTTTTTAGATTAGTCATTCTTCTCTGATTAATATCCCTTTTACTCGGCTTTTTTCGGACGTACAATTAAAATTAGAAAAAATTCAATGAAATCTTTTCCTTTCTATAGACAAATGGACTCAATGGATTGTGGTCCAACCTGTGTCAGGATGGTAGCAAAGTTCTATGGTAAAAATATTTCAGCGCAACAGTTAAGAGAGGCTGCAGAAATCGGTAAAGACGGCGTAAGTATTCTTGGTATCGCTAAGGCGGCTGAAAAGTTTGGTTTTAGAACTCTTGCAATTAAATCCTCTATATCAAAACTGAAGACAGATGCTCCATTACCGTGTATTATTTATTGGGCTCAAAGCCATTTTATAGTTCTTTACAAAATATCAAAAAACAAGTTATATGTCTCTGACCCTGCACGGGGTTTAATAAAGTATTCCTATGAAGAATTTGAAGAGCGCTGGGCTAGCATTGATCTAACTGGACAAAAAGTAGGCGCAGCATTGCTATTGGAGCCAAAACCTGATTTTAAAGATCAGCTTTTCTATGAGGATAATGATGGTGATTTAAAGACTTTAAAAGGATTATTTGGATATTTTGGTAGGTACAAAAGACTTTTGTTTCAATTATTGCTTGGTTTGCTTTTAGGCTCATTTATCCAGCTTATCTTCCCATTTTTAACTCAATCAGTAGTTGATACGGGCATAATGACACAAAATCTCAACTTTATTCATCTAGTATTGATGGGACAGCTAATGCTTTTTTTGGGAAGAACGGGATTAAATTTTATTCAATCGTGGATCCTATTACACATAAGTACTCGAATTAACCTTTCAATTTTATCCGATTTTTTGGGGAAATTGCTCAGGTTACCAATTTCATTTTTTGAATCGAAGCAAACCGGGGACATTTTACAGAGAATTGGTGATCACAAAAGAATTGAATCCTTTCTTACAAGCACATCTTTAAATGTGATTTTTTCGATTCTGAATCTTATTATTTTTTCGGTCGTGCTGGCGGCTTATAATGGAATGATATTTTTTGTATTTATTTTGTCTTCGATTTTTTATGCTTTGTGGATTATACTTTTTTTAAGAAGTCGGAGAAACATTGACCAAAAGCGGTTTTCATTAAATTCGAAGAGCCAGAGCTCACTTATGCAATTGGTACAATCCGTTCCAGAATTAAAACTGAATAATGCTACATTACGCAAAAGATGGGCATGGGAAAGATTACAAATTTCGGAGTTTGTACTAAATATGAAATCACTGGCCTTAGAGCAATATCAACAGTCGGGAGCAACATTTTTAAATGAAGGAAAAAATATTTTTATTACATTTTTAGCAGCGACAGCAGTTGTCAAAGGAGAAATGACTTTAGGTACAATGCTGGCAATCCAGTATATTTTAGGTCAGCTGAACAGCCCCGCGGAGCAAATAATTGGTTTTTTACAGCGTTATCAGGATGCGAAATTGAGTCTTGATAGGCTTAATGAGATCAATATAATTCCGGACGAAGAGCAGCCTGAAGCCAATTTGCTGAAGGCATTGCCTGATAATCGTGATATCCATGTAGAAGACCTTTCATTCACTTACCCTGGAGCTGGAAATGAACCAGTACTTTGTGATATTAATCTAAAGATACCTCAAGGAAAAATTACTGCAATCGTAGGGAGTAGCGGAAGCGGTAAAACGACATTATTAAAAATTTTACTAAAATTCATTCATCCTCAAAGGGGAAGAATCGTTATTGGAAATATAGACTTCCGAAGCATTGGTTATGATTTTTGGCGCAGCTTGTGCGGCACTGTGATGCAGGATGGCTATATTTTTTCAGATACTATAGCTAATAATATCTCATTAAGCGACGAAATTCCTGATCTAGGTAAAGTTACGAATGCCATAAAAATGGCAAATTTACAAGATTTTGTCGATATTCTTCCAATGAGTTATAACACGAGAATTGGTCAAGAAGGTAATGGTGTTTCTCAAGGACAGCGTCAAAGAATTTTAATTGCACGCGCGGTCTATAAAAATCCCGAATTTCTTTTTTTTGATGAGGCAACTAATTCATTAGATACTGAAAATGAAAAAATAATTATGGCTAACCTCGAGAATTTTTTTAACGGACGGACTGTTGTTGTTGTGGCTCATAGGCTCAGTACTGTAAAAAATGCCGATCAAATTATAGTTTTAGAAAAAGGCAGGGTAATTGAGACGGGAAACCATCGAGAATTATGCACATTAAAGGGGAGATATTTTGAATTGATAAAAAACCAGCTTGACTTAGAAGTTTAAGGCATCCCGTTGCTAAATCAATAGGATATCTTATTTTGACAAAAATGGATTATAAACATACTTTTATGAACGAGGATCTTACGGCATTTGAGAATGAACAAGAAAATAATAAAATATATGAAACTGCACAGGTCGATCGAAATCAATTCGATAATCCTGAAGTTGACGAAGTTCTAAACAGGTCTCCTTCTTGGCTAGTTCGATGGGGAATCGCATATTTCTTTTTTGTAATGATGGTTATTATCGGTGTTGCCTGGTTTATTAAGTATCCAGATATTATAAGTTCAACATTGAAGATTTATCCAAGAAATTTACCTAAAAATATTGTTTTTAAAAATTCAACAGGTAGATTGGATCAGCTGTTTGCTGAAGACGGAGAAAAGGTTTCAAAAAATAAAATTATAGCTTTTTTTGAAAGTACAGCAAAACATGATGACGTGATAAATTTTGAAAAATTTATTGATTCGCTAATTTTGGATACTGGAGACGTTCAAAAAATTTACAGTAGAAAGATTCCTATTTATTTTACCCTTGGTGAGCTTCAAAAGCCCTATCAGATTTTTCAAGATGTTTTTATAAAATCAAATTCTGTATTGACTTCTGGGATCCTAAATAGAAAAAAGAAATCTATCGACGATGAGATTGGGCAAATTGCGAATATGAAAAGATCTAATAAAGAGCAGGTGGAGTTACAAGAGAAAGATCTGAAATTGTCTTCTGATGAAGCTGAAAGTCTTCAACGCCTTTCCGATAAAGGGCTGGTTTCAGTTCAAGAGGCTAAAAATTCCTTAAGTAAATATTATTTAAAAAAGCAATCTTTAGAACAGCTTAAGGGCTCCGAAGTTAATTTTGATATTACAGCGATACAAAAGAGACAAGAATTTGCTGAAACTGATAAAAAAATCGAAGAACTTAAGATGGAAGTATTGCAGTCAATATTTTTGATGAAAAATGAGATACTCCTTTGGAAACAAAAATATTTGGCCATTGCACCTATAGACGGTTATGTGCACTTCTCTTCTGTACTGGAAAAAAATCAGCTTTTAAATACAGGTGAATCAATATTGACAATTTCTCCAAAATCTGAAGAATATTACGGAGAAATATGGCTAGGACAGCATAATTTAGGTAAGGTTAAAAAGGGACAACGAGTGGTTGTTAAGATGGACAGCTATCCCTATCAGGAGTATGGAACAATTGAAGGAAGAATCGACTATATTGCTTCAATGCCTCGGGATTCTACAACATTGTTGAAAGTCGTATTTCCACTCGGGTTATACACAAATTACCAAAATAAAGTTAGTTTTAAATACGGTATGACTGCCAAAGCAGAAATTGTAACAAACGAAACAAGATTATTAAAAAGAATTTTTAGACAACTAGTTGGGAAAGTAAATTGAAAATGAAATTACTATTGACTATTTTCACGCTCATCTTAGCGGTGAATACCTCTGCTCAAAAGTTATTTACGCTTAATGATTGTCTTGATACTGCAGTTAGTAACCATCCAGACATTCTTTTAAAGAAGTTGGATATAATTAAGAGCAGCAATCTCCTTGACCAGGCAACTGCTGATCAAATTCCCAAAATTTCTCCCTTTGTCACCATTGGCTTAAATGGCGGCAGGAGCATTGACCCATATACTAATACCTATGTTCAGAGTACCTTTGGTCAGAATTTATTTGGATTAGGAGTCGACTATAACCTGTTACAACTTTTAACCAACAGGAACAGGATAAAACAAAAAAAAATAAATATTGATAGTGAAAAGTTTAGTTTAGATGATATTAAGCGAGAAATTAAACTAAAAGTAATAGAAAGCTATTTGATGGTTGTCATTAATCATAGGTTACTCTCTTTGTTTAAAGAGTCTGAGAGCGAATTACGTAGTCAAATGGCAATTATCTCCGAAAAAATTAAAGAAGGACAGTCATCTAAGTATAGCCTTTTAGAAACTGAAGCGCAGTTAGGCCGAACGATTGTGGAGCAAAAAAATGCAAACATGAATTATCAAATAGCAAAGTCTAGATTGGCGAGAACAATTTTTGCAGCAGATAAGGATTTTGAAGTTGAAATTCCTAAAGCGGGTGAAGTTTTTGACACATTAAACTTGAACCAGGAAAATTCTATTCACCCAAAGCTTGCTGCATTGGATGAGAAGTTAAAAGCCGCTGACATTTCTACCACAATAGTTAAAATGGAAAATTTTCCTAGTATAGTGATGAGTACCGGCTTGGGAACCTCATACTCAAGTTTTGCAGGAAATAACACGTTAAGCTATTTCTCCCAGCTTAATAATAATTTCAACCAATATTTCAATTTAACATTGAGCGTTCCGATCTTCAATAAGAGAAAAGTAAAGTATAAGGTAAACGAGGCAATTATAGAAAAGGATATTCTGATACAGGAAAGAAACAAAGTAGAATACGAGTTGAGAAAAATGCTGGATGAGATAAAACAAGAGATACAGTTGTTGAACAGTAAGCTGTCCTCTTCTAAGGAAAATCTTTCAATTCAAGAGGATTTGTACAATGGAGTAAAAGAAAAGTTTAAAGAAGGTTTAGCAAATAATCTGGAACTTAGCACATATCGCTTAAATTTCGAACACGCAAAAATACAGCATATCCAAATAGAAAGCGAACGTTTATTTAAACAGCTGTATTACAGCGTGTTTCGGTGTGGTGAATTTTAGTTTCTTTAAAGATGCTATTAAAATTATACAGCAATATTAGCTTTAGTTGATTTACCACATAATTGGTGTCCACCCTCTTGATTTAATGTGATATGATAGAATCTCAGCTCTTTTTTCTAAAAAGCCGGGTTTTGTCCACGAAGCATGATCATCGGATCCATAATATCTTTTTAGATTGCCATTAATTAAAGAGTCCACCTGTTGCGGTACAATTGTTTTAACATTAAGTTCGGTCTTAAGAACGGCAGAAAGATGTATATCTTCACCTGTTTCAAAAGTGTACGGATGAATCATCCAAATATATTTTATCCACTCAGCCTTTAGGAACCAACTGTTGCAGCCAAAATCTACGAGCGTATCCTCTTTACAGTAATTATGATAAAAATTCGGACTTACGTCGCCAATAAAAGCGCTATCAATATTTTCCAGATTTTCAGGGTAAAAATTGTTTTTTGGAATTATTCTTCCAGCGCTTGATATAATTGAATTATGGTGTTCTGACTTTTGAATACAATATTCTATCCAATTAGCAGATGGTATATTATCATCGTCAACAATATAGATATAATCAGTATCTACAAATTGTGCGAAAGAAAATCTTCCAAAATATTTTAAGTTTATCGTTGAATGTAATATTTCTATAGAGGGATCCATAGATTTTAAATATTGTGTTTCTACATAATCTCCAGACTGCAAAATCCAAATTTGCGTAGGCTTGTGAGTTTGAGCCAGTAGTGATTCTACTTGTTCTTTAACATAGTCTCGTTTCCAAATGTTTAAAATTACAGTAACCTGTTGATTATTCATGTTAATTTTTTTGTATAGTTTTTTAAATTTATATTATTTTCCTTATTGATTTAGCTTCAGAGGAAATTAGTTGATGCAATTTAATGAAAAAAATGTAATTTTTATAAGTGAATCCACTAGCTTCCAAAACGATTACCAAAATCGTATAAAAAAAGTGGCGCATTGCGATTTCAAAAAATGTTATATTGAAAACGCAAAT
>Ga0308156_1003526_pt1 | contig 11914 bp, 10 predicted proteins | sample PhyAR2_FD_201041 | JGI IMG/M metagenome (GOLD analysis project Ga0308156, IMG submission 201041) | Phyllosphere microbial communities from UC Gill Tract Community Farm, Albany, California, United States - DLSL A.R2 | ecosystem: Host-associated > Plants > Phyllosphere > Unclassified | place: USA... | reverse complement strand
TTCGTCCTCGCCTTCTTCCGGTGGGACATCATCTCGGCGCCCGAGTTCGTCGGCATCGACAACTTCGTCGATCTCGCGACCAACCCCACGGTGAGCGTCTCGTTCCTGAACACGATCGGCTTCGTCATCGTCGCGGTCCTGCTGCAGCTCGCCGTCGCGCTGGGGCTGGCCATCCTCGTGCAGTCGAAGATGCCCTCGTGGCTGCGCAGCTTCTTCCGCTCAGCGCTGTTCTTCCCGCTCATCCTGTCTGCCGCGTCGGTGTCGCTGATCATGGCGTACCTCTTCAACCAGGAGTTCGGGCTCGTCAATCAGACGCTGAACCTCATCGGCATCGCCGACGTGGGCTGGCTCACCACCGGCCTCGGCGCGAAGGTCGTGGTGCTGCTGGTGTACGTGTGGCAGAACTTCGGCTTCACCTTCCTCCTGTTCATCGGCGGCCTGGCCGCGATCCCCGGCGAGGTGTACGAGGCGTCGTCGCTCGACGGAGCCACCGGATGGGTCCAGTTCCGCCTCATCACACTGCCGCTGATCAGCCCGACGATGCTCGTCGCCTCGGTGATGGCGATCATCAACGCCCTGCAGATCTTCGACCAGCCGTGGGTGCTGACCCGCGGCGGTCCCGGCGACGAGACGCGGACGGCGGTCATGGTGATCTACGAATCCGCCTTCCGGCAGCTCGATTTCGGGGGAGCGTCCGCGATCGGCATCGTGCTCACTCTGCTGATCATGCTCGTCACCGCCATCCAATTCCGGCTGAGCCGCCGATTCGTCTTCTACGGGTGAGGGAATCATGACCACCACGACCGCCACCGAGGCTGTGTCCTCGAGGACCACACCGCCCTCCACCGCCCCCGCGACACCGCCGTCGACGCGCACCTGGCTGTACAGCCTCGGCACCGGCGCGAAGTACCTCATCCTGGCGATCGCCGCGTTCCTGACCCTCGGCCCCGTGGTGTGGACGCTGTTCACCGCACTGACACCCACCGACAGCGTGACGCAGGAGGTCAGCGTCGGCTTCGGCGCCTTCGTCGACGTGTTCGCCCGCATCCCCGTGTGGCTGTACGCCTGGAACAGCGCGCTGGTGGTGCTGCTCGTCGCGGCCGGACAGATGCTCTCCGCGGCGATGGCGGGCTACGTCTTCGCCAAGTTCGAGTTCCGCGGCAAGAAGATGCTCTTCGCCCTCGTGCTGGCGACCATGATGGTGCCGCTGCAGGTCACGATCGTGCCCGTGTTCATGCTCGTGCGGGGGATGGGTCTCGCCGACACGCTGCTCGCGCTGATCGTTCCCGCGCTGCCGACGGCCTTCGGCACCTTCCTGATGAGGCAGTACTTCCTCGGCATCCCGGCCGAGCTGGGCGAGGCGGCCCAGCTCGACGGCGCAGGGCCGTGGCGCACGTTCTTCCGCGTGTACCTGCCCCTTGCGACCCCGGCCCTCGCGATCGTCGGGATCCTGGCCTTCAACTACCACTGGAACGAGTTCTTCCGCCCGCTGATCATGACGATCAGCGATCAGAACTTCACCCTGCCGCTGGGGCTCGTGACGCTGCAGGGCAACCTGGGCACCGGCAGCATCTCGACGGTGCTCGCCGGGGTGATCCTGTCGATGATCCCCGCCCTGCTGGTCTTCTTCTTCGGGCAGAAGCCCCTCCGTGAGGGGCTCACCGCGGGAGTCGGCAAGTGACCGCCCCGGTGCAGTGCGGCCTCGCCCGCATCGAACCACCGACCGCTCCACAGAAAGACGACAGTCCCGGTGACAACCACTGATCTCTCCCCCGTCCGCATCGAGCAGCCTCGGATGCACTTCGCTCCCCGGCGGAACTGGATGAACGACCCCAACGGTCTGGTGTTCCACGACGGTCGCTATCACCTCTACTTCCAGTACAACCCCCTCGGCTCCGTGCACGGGAACATCAGCTGGGGGCACGCGACGAGCACGGACCTGACGCGGTGGGTCGAGCATGCACCCGCGATCCTCTGGGATGACGACGCGCAGATCTTCTCGGGGTCGGTCGTGGTCGATCACGGCAACACCTCGGGCTTCGGCACCGACGCGGCACCGCCCCTCGTGGCCCTCTACACCGCCGCGGCACCGGGGCATCAGGCGCAGTCGCTCGCCTACAGCGTCGACGGCGGCTACACGTGGACGAAGTACGACGGGAATCCCGTCCTCGATCGGGGCACGGCCGACTTCCGCGACCCGAAGGTCTTCCGCTACGACGACGGGCGCGACGCGTACTGGGTGATGGTGGCGGTCGAGGCACAGGACAGGCAGGTCCTGTTCCATCGATCGGACGACCTGAAGAACTGGGTCTTCCTGTCGTCCTACGGCCCGGCGGGCCCGGTCGGCGGTGTGTGGGAATGCCCCGACATGTTCCCCCTCGCGGTGGACGGCGATGACGACGATGTGCGCTGGGTGCTGCTGATCAGCATGAACCCGGGCGGCATCGCCGGGGGATCCGGAACGCACTACGTGGTGGGGCAGTTCGACGGAGTCTCGTTCACCCCGACCGAGCCGCACGAGGCGCCCGGTCACGAGGTCGGCCGAGCGCACACCCCGACCCGCGCGGAGCTGGAGCGGTTCGGGTGGATCGACTTCGGCCGGGACTGCTACGCCGGGGTGACGTTCGACGGGCTCGCTCGCCGCGACCGGACCCTGATCGCCTGGATGGACAACTGGGAGTATGCGCGGGAGATGCCCGCCGACGCATCGAGCCCGCAGCGGAGCGGCATGACCCTGCCGCGTCGCCTGTCTCTCGTGCGCGGCGTCGACGGCGCCGTGCGACTGCGCCAGCGCCCCGTCGTGAGGGTCGAGGGTGAGGAGCACGTGGTGCAGCTCGGGCGGCTCGACGGCACCGCCGCGACCGAGACGCGCCTCGCGGGCGCGGGCCGCACACGGATCGCGGCGACCCTCGGCGACGCCCGCGGCATCGAGGTGCGGCTCGGGGCAGGAGCGGATGCCGGGGCGATCGTGACGATCCGGTACGACCGGGTGAGCGGGCGCATCGACCTCGATCGCTCGGCGCACGCGGGGCATCTGCCGGCCGCGTTCTCGGAGGGGCAGTCGATGCCCGTCGACCCGGCCGATCGCATCGAGTGGGAGATCTGGGTCGACGTGCTCAATGACGAGGTGTCATCGGTCGAGCTGTTCGCGCAGGACGGCGACCGGGTGATGACCGCGCTCGTGCCGGCGCTGTCGGGCGGAACGGTCGTCGTCTCCGCTCTCGACGGCGTCGTCTCCGACGCGTCGCTCGGCATCTCGAGCGCCCTGTGAGCGCGCCCCGGATGCTCGTCGTGGGCGAGGCGCTCGTCGACGTGGTCGACGGGGTGGCGCATCCCGGGGGCTCGCCCCTGAACGTCGCCGTCGGACTCGCCCGGCTCGGGCTCGCGACCACGCTGCTCACGAGCATCGGCGACGACGAGCACGGACGCATGCTCGCGCAACACGTGGTGCGCGAGGGGGTGCGTCTCGCGCGGGGATCGGTGGGTGCCGGCGAGCGTACCTCCCGCGCGGTGGCGACGCTCGACGCCGAGGGCGTGGCCACCTACGACTTCGACCTGCGCTGGACGCTGCCCGACGCGGTGCCTGCCACTCTGGGCGAGGACCTCGACGTCGACCTCGTGCACGTCGGCTCACTCGGCGCGGTGCTGGAGCCGGGCGCTCGCGCGGTCGCGGCGCTCCTGGCGGCCGCTCCCGACACCGCGCTTCGGGCATACGATCCGAATGTCCGAGCGCAGCTCATGGGGCCGCGCGACGAGGCGCTCGTGCGCGTGGAGGAGATCATGCGCGCCGCGCACGTCGTGAAGCTGAGCGACGCCGACGCCGAGTACCTCTACCCCGGCATGGAGGTGGAGGCGGTGCTGCGGCACATCGCCGACCTGGGCCCGCGACTCGCGGTCGTCACGCGCGGCGCAGCGGGCTGCGCGGCCGTGCTCTCGGCGGACTCCGAGGTGTTCGTCGGCCAGGCCCTGCCGGTCGACGTGGTCGACACGATCGGCGCCGGCGACGCCTTCATGTCGGGCCTCCTGTTCGGCCTGGTCAGCGCCGGCGCGGCCGCAACGCTCGTCGCGGCGGGCCGTGCGATCGGCGCGGACGATCGTGCCCGCATCGAGACGGCGATCGACCTCGCGCTCTCGAGTGCGGCGGTCGCGGTCTCGCGCGCCGGAGCCGCGCCTCCGTATCCGGCGGACCTCGGCCGGGCACGGTGAAGGATCGGTCGGAGGCGGGGGAGGCCGACGCACAACCGCGGAGGGGAGTCGAGACTCCCCTCCGCGGTTCGCGTCGTGCTCGCCGGTGTCAGGCGATCGCGGCGCGCAGCTCTGCGGCGGCGTCGCCCACGTTCGGTGCCGAGTAGATCGCGCTGCCTGCGACGGCGACGCGCGCACCCGACGACTGCACGGCGGCGATGCTCGAGGCGTTGACGCCGCCCGCGACCGAGAACGGAACCCCCGACGAGGTACCGTCGGTCAGCAGGCTGTCGAGGGAGTAGCCCTCCTGTGCCTGCTCGTCGAGTCCGGCGTGCATCTCGACGAACTCCGCGCCGAGGCCGATGACCTGCTGGGCGCGCGCGGGCTTGTCGGCCACGCCGATCAGGTCGACGACGATGCCCTTGCCGTGCGCGGTGGCCGCCTTCACGGCGCCTGCGATCGTGCTGTCGTCGGCTGCGCCGAGCACGGTGACGAGGTCGGCGCCGGCCCCGAAGGCCATGTCGGCCTCGAGCTCACCGGCATCCATCGTCTTGAGGTCGGCGAAGATGACCTTGTCGGGGTGGGCGTTCTTGAGAGCCGTGATGGCCGACAGGCCCTCGCTCTTGATGAGCGGGGTGCCGAGTTCGAGGATGTCGACGTGCGGCGCGGCGGCGGCGGCCAGCTCCAGGGCCTTCTCGGTGCTCAGGGTGTCGATGGCGAACTGCAGCTTCATGGGGTGTTCCGTTCTGGTGAGGGTGTCGATCGGGATCGACGGGTGACAGTGGAGGGACGAAGGGGCCGGTGGGCGGACGGGCTCACTCGAGGTTCGAGTGGCGCTCCCACAGCTCGTCGGCCGACGACCCCCGCCGCTTCCAGAGCGCGTGGAAGATCCCGTCGCCGATCACGACGACGACCTGCTCGAAGAGACCGCCGGCGTACTGGGCCGAGGCGGTCGCCGAGCGGTCGAGCTTCTGCGCGGCGGGCACGATGACGCACACGTCGGCGAGTGCCGCGAGGGGGGAGTCCTCGGCGGTGGTGATCACGCCGACGCGGGCGCCCACGGACACCGCACGCTGCGCCGCGCGGACGATCGAGTCGGTGGTGCCCGAGCCGCTCGCGGTGATCAGCACGTCACCGGAAGCGATCGCCGGTGTGGTGACCTCGCCGACCAGGTGCACCTCGAGTCCCAGATGCATGAGCCGCATGGCGGTCATCCGCAGGGCGATGCCCGAGCGGCCGGCGCCGATCACGAACACGCGGGGAGCACCGTCGATCAGGTCGGCGAGATCGTCGAGGCTGCGGGCGGATGCGACGCCGGTGCGCTCCGCGGCGCGCAGCACCTCGTTCGCGATGAGGGAGATCGCGGCGCCGGTCGAGAGGGGGGCGGAGGTCGTCATCCCTCCACTCTCGCCGTCTGCGCGCTGCCGTGCGCTCCTGCATCCGGATGGAAACGACTACCCGAACGGGTAGGTCGGATTAGAGTAGGTGGCTATGACCGCGGAGACCACGAGCCCGACTGAGACCACGAGCACGACCCCCGCCTCGCGACGCCTCGCGGCCGAGCACTCCCGCGCCCTGGCCGAGCAGCGCGACCGCTACGCGCTGACGCTCGAATCACTGCTCGCGACCCTGCGCTCGCCGCGTCTCGACGATCGGGCGGCCCGGGCCGTCGCGGTCGATGTCGCCGCCGGTGCCCTCGTCGGTCTGCGCACCCTCAACGACGAGCTCGGATCGGGGCTCGAGCCGGTGACCGGGGCGTTCGAGCGCCTGCAGAGCGATCTGCGCCCGCTCGTCCGGTTCAGCGAGCTCGACGTGCAGTTCGTCGAGCCGCCCGCGAACGGGCGCGCCCTGCCCGGCGAGATCGCGCACTCGGCCCGCTCGATCGTGCGCAGCACCGTGCTGGCGATCGTCGACCGGGGCGAGACCCGGCGCGTGCGCATCCAGTGGGACTGCGACGGGCTCAACCTGCTCATCGCGATCCGCGATGACGGCAGCGGCGAGCTCACCACCCACGACGACGCCCTGCGACCGATCGCCGAGCAGGTGTCGTCGCTCACCGGTGATCTGTCGGTCGCGTCGACGCCCGGGTGGGGCTCCGAGGTCAGCATCCGCCTGCCGCTCGATCCGCCCGCGGAACCCGATGAGCTGCCGGATGCGATCGACGCGAGTCCACGCGAACGAGACGTGCTGCGCCTCGTCGCATCCGGCCGCCGCAACCGTGAGATCGCCGAGGCCCTGGGCGTGAGCGAGAACACCGTGAAGTTCCACGTCTCCAATCTCCTGCGCAAGTCCGGCGCCACCTCGCGCGCCGAGCTCGCCGCGGTCGTGCGCGGCTGAGGTTCGGGTCGACTACCCGAACGGGTGGGCTGGCCCCGTTCGTGCGGGCAGGTGGCGATGAGCGGGCGAACGACGGCGCGGGCTCAGCTGAACAGGATCAGCAGGTACGCCGCGAACGTCACCAGGTGCGCGGCGCCGTGCATCGCCGTGACGCGCTTGGCGCTGAACGTCGCCACCGACAGCAGCAGCGTCACCGCCAGCATCAGCAGGTTGGCGGGCGACTCGGCGAGGATCACGGTCTGCCCGGTCAGCATCCCGATGATCAGCACCGCGGGAATGGTGAGTCCGACGGTCGAGACGAGAGCACCGTGGCAGAGGTTGTTCACCCTCTGCGCCTCGCCGCCGAGCGCGGCGCGCACCGAGGTGATCGACTCGGGCAGGAAGACGATCATCGCGATCAGGACGCCGGCGAGGGCCGGGGGAGCGCCGAGGCGCCCGAGTCCGTCGTCGAGCAGCGCCGCCATGTCGTGCGAGAGCAGCACGATCGGCACCACGGTGACGACGAGCAGCGCGAGCCGGATGACCACCTCGCGGCGGTTCTCGCGGAGCACCGCGACGATCCCGCCCGATGCCCCGGATTCGTCCGACGCCGCCGCACCCGAGCGCAGCCGTTCATCGACCTCGGTGAAGTCGGACGCCTGCGCCCCCATCTGGCGGAACAGGAAGAACGCGTAGAGGCCGAGGGTCAGGATGATGACGGGGATCGCCTGGCCGAGCGTGTACGACCCGGCCTCGCCGATCAGCGCGGGCAGCGCGAAGGCGAGGGATCCGAGCACGATGAGCATCGCGAGGTAGGCCGAGGTGCCGGTGCGGTTGTGGGCCATGGCGCCGCGGCGCAGACCTCCGAGCAGCAGGCAGAGGCCGATCACCAGGTTGAGGATGATCATCGCGACCGCCATGACCGAGTCGCGGGCGATCGTCGCGTGCTCACCGGGGCCGAGCATCACCGCCGAGATCAGGATCACCTCGATCAGCACGATCGAGAGCGTGAGCACGAGCGAGCCGTAGGGATCGCCGAGCTTGTGGGCGAGGGCCTCGGCCTGCTTCACGACCCCGAAAGCGCACGCGATGATCACGGCGATGATGACCGCGAGCGCGATGATGAGCGTCGGCGCGGGCGCCGGCGCGGCGATCACGGGGTGGATGAGAAGCAGGATGCCGAAGGCACCCCAGCCGAGGACGATCCGTCCGACGTCGGTGGCGCCGACCAGTCGGGTCTGTGAGGTGTGCGACATCTGCAGCTCCTTCGAGGCGGGGCCGTCCCCGATGAGAGAGGCGCCCGGGTCGTCCCGGTCGCGTGCTGTGTCAGCGTTCTGCCTCGATGGTACGCGAGCGGGGTGGGCGGCGCCTGATCACCCGCTGGTCAGCGTCGCGCGCGGGCGCGCGTCTTGGTGACGCCGTTCAGCGTGGCCCGCACCGGGGTGCCGAGGTACAGGCCGAGCGACGCGCCCGACGCCAGACCCACACCGATCACGACGGCGGCGACGAGCGATCCGCCGATGCCGAGCACGCCCGTCGTGGTTCCCGCGGCGTGCACCATCTCGAGCAGTCCCTGGAACACGGCGACACCGGGCACGAGGGGCACGATCGCCGCGGTCGTGACGGCGACCGACGGCACATGCAGGTTGTGGGCGATCAGCACGCCGACGAAGCTCGCGAGCAGCGCGCCGATCGCGCTGGCCGCCGCCGGCTGCAGCTGCAGGGCGATCATGCTCGAGTACCCCGCGATCGTGATCGCACTGAGCAGCGCGCTCACGAGGATGATGCGGACCCCTGCGCCGTTGAACACCGCGACCGCGATCGCGATGATGATCGCGCCGACGAACTGGTTCAGCAGCGGGCCGAAGGGCGCGGGGTCGTCGGGCAGGTCCATCGTGAACCCGAGCACGCTGCCGAGCTGCAGGCCCACGAGGATGCCGATCACGACGCCGAGGGTCTGCATGGTCAGGTCGAGGATACGTCCGCCGGCGGTCAGGGCGAACCCGTCGATCGCGTCCTGCGCGGCGCCCACCACGGTGAGGCCCGCCAGCATCAGGACGATTCCCGAGGCGACGATGATCGAGGGGCGGATGCCGACGAACGGCTCGATGCCCGCCGACCCGAGTGCCGACACCGCGACCGCGACGACCGTGGTGACGAGACCTCCGGCGATCTGGCTGAAGAACAGCGGCACCCGGATGCGTGCGAGACCCGCCTGTGTGATCGCCGCGCCCAGTGCCGCGATGAAGGTGAGTCCGACGATGATCGGAGACGCGCCGAGCATGATGCTCACGCCGACCGCGAGCAGCGCGCGGGCCACGACGACGACGGGCTGCTGGTAGCGGAACGGCACCCGGCGGATGACGCGGAACGCGGTGCGGGCCGACTCGAGGTCGAGGCCGTCGGCGATGTCTGCCACGAGGGCCTGCACCCGCTGCAGCTTGTCGTGGTCGGGGGCGGCGACGCGCACGACCCGCACGAGGGTCTCGGGCCAGACCTCGCCGCTGAGGTGGAACGACACGGTGATCGAGTTGTAGGTCACGTCGACCTGCACGCCGCGCATGCCGTAGGCGTCGCACACGCGGATGATCGCGAGCGTCACCTCGTGCGCCGACGCTCCGACCGCGAACATCGCCTCGCCGATGCGCGTCGCGAGGTCGAGCACCCGGGGGACCGTGCGCTCGTCGATCACGGGCATGGCCTCGGTGTGCGCGACGGACGAGGGGTCGGTGTGCAGGATCCTGCGCATCGAGGCGAGCAGTCGCCGCTGGGGATTCGCGGACATGTCGTCCATTGTGTCATCGGGGACCGCGGGATCAGATGGGTACGGGTGTACGCAGAGTTGCTATCCTCGACGCATGACGGACGACATCGCGGAGCACGCCGCGGGTAGTCGCAGCGGTCGCCGGAACGACCCGGAGCGGCGCGAGCGCATCATCTCGGCGTGCCTCGACGTGATCGCCGAGTCCGGGGTGGCCGGAGCGTCGCACCGTCGCATCGCCGCGGCGGCCGGCGTGCCCCTCGGGTCGATGACCTATCACTTCGCCGGCATCGACGAGCTGCTGCGCGAGGCCTTCACCCGCTTCGCGACCACGATCAGCGCACGGTTCGAGGAGCGCATGGCCGCGGCATCCGATGCGGAGTCGGCGCGCGCCGCGGTCGTCGCGATCATCGTCGAAGACGTGGCGCACGGCACCCGTGACCTCGTACTCGCGCATGAGCTCTACACGCTCGCCACTCGCGAGCCCGGCTATCGTGCGCTGACCACGGCCTGGATGCAGCGCAGCCGCGCCGCGCTCGAGCGCCATTTCGACCCGCAGACGGCGAGGCTGCTCGACGCCATGATCGAGGGGATCTCGATCCACCGCGCCCTCGACGACGACCCCCGCGATCTCGCGGAGGTCGTTGACGCGGTGGAGCGGATCACCCGATCAGCGTGACCCGACCGCGCCCTCGATCGTCTCGACGCCGACCTCCTGCGGGGTGTGGCGGCGTGCGCTGCGCAGCAGCACCGCGGCGAGCACCGCGACGACCGCGGTGACGCCCGCGCCGACGAGCATCGCGGAGTGGAGTCCCGACAGGAACGCCTCCTGAGCGACCGCGGTGGCCTCGCCGCCGAGCCCCGCGGGCACGATGCCCTGTGCGAGCTCGTCGGTCTGCGACGCCGTCAGGCCGAGGTCGGCAGCGCCGCGCGCGCTCCCCGCACCGACGACCGCGGCGAACACGGCGGTGCCGAGCGCCCCGCCGAGCTGCAGCATGGTGGCCTGGAAGCCGCCCGCGACACCGGCGAGCTGCACGGGGGCGCTGCCGACGACGGCATCCGCGCCGGCGGTCATGGTGAGCCCCACCCCGAGCGCCAGCGTGACGAACGGGATCGCCATCGCGAGGTACGGCGAGTCGACGCCGATGGGGGTGAGTGCGACGAGCGACAGCGCCACGAGCGCGAGCCCGATCGTCATGGTCACCCGCGTGCCGATACGGCTCACGAGCACGGCGCCGATCGGCGAGGCGATGATCGACACGGCCGACAGGGGGAGGAGCATGACGCCGGCGACGACGCCTTCGACGCCGCGGAGGTTCATGAGGAACAGGCTCAGGAAGAACGTCACGCCGAGCAGCGCGAAGAAGTTCGCGCCGACGGCGAGGCCGCCGATCGAGAAGCCCGGCTCGCGGAAGAGCGACATCGGCAGCAGCGGGTGGGCGCTGCGCCGCTCGACCAGCACGAAGACCGCGAGCACGACGACGGCGCCGCCCAGCACGAGCAGGGTGCGCGGGTCGCCCCAGCCCCAGTCCTCGGACTGCACGATCGCGAGCACGACGCCCGCGAGGCCGATCCCGAGCAGGATGACCCCCGGCAGGTCGAAGCGCACGGTCGAGCTGCCCGCGGTCGACTCGCGCACGACGAGCGCCGTGAAGATCACCGTGATGACGGCGATCGGGGCGTTGACGAAGAAGATCGACTCCCAGCCGAGGGTGGCGACGAGCGCGCCGCCCACGATCGGGCCGGCCGCGATCGCCACCGAGGAGACGCCGCCCCAGATGCCGACCGCCATGCCGAACTTCTCGCGGGGGAACGTCGCCCGCAGGATCGACAGCGTCTGCGGCATCAGCAGGGCGGCGCTGATGCCCTGCAGGGCGCGGAACACGATGACCCCCGCCGCGCTGCCGACGAGTCCGATCGCGACCGAGGTGAGCGCGAACGCGATGACCGCGATGATGTACACGCGGCGGCGACCGAATCGGTCGCCCAGCGTGCCGCCGAGGATCAGGCAGACGGCCAGGCCGAGCAGGTATGCGTGCGTGATCCACTGCAGCTGGGTGAACGTCGTGCCGAGCGACGCCGCGATCGCGGGGTTCGCGATCGAGACGACGGTGGCGTCGAGGCCGACCATGAAGAGGCCGAGGGAGACGGCGATGAGCGTGGCGATCGGATGCCCGCGCAGAGCCTTGCGGGGCGGTGCCGTGAGTGCGGCGGTGGAGGTCATGAGGAGAGTGCTTTCGTCGGTTCGGTCGGATGCAGGGCGCGACGAGCACAGAGCTTCGCGAGGAGCGCCGTCGGGTGCCCGGAGGACCTGGGTGGCAGCGACGACGGCTACACGAGCGCGGTCGGCCCTCGTGCCGGTGGCGCTCCCTCAGAAGCGTATGAAATAATACACAAATGGATGCTTCGCCGTCAACTCCGGATGCCGACCTCGAGCGGTTCGCGGATGCCGTGATCTCGATCGCGAACCGCATCGAGCCGCGAGGTCTCGACCTTCCGGGCCGGCGTCGACTGACCGCGCGAGAGATCCTCGTGCTGCATGAGGTCGCGGTGACTCCCGGGGTCACGGCGACGCAGATCGCTCGGAGCATCGACCTGCAGCGCAGCAACGTCAGTGCCACGCTGCACGCGCTCGAGCGGGAGGCGCTGCTC
>Ga0308156_1003518_pt1 | contig 11939 bp, 21 predicted proteins | sample PhyAR2_FD_201041 | JGI IMG/M metagenome (GOLD analysis project Ga0308156, IMG submission 201041) | Phyllosphere microbial communities from UC Gill Tract Community Farm, Albany, California, United States - DLSL A.R2 | ecosystem: Host-associated > Plants > Phyllosphere > Unclassified | place: USA... | reverse complement strand
AGGTGGGATGGCAATAGAATCGTTTAAGTCACGACCAAGGTCAGCCAACGCATCAATCCCGGTTGTGACGAATGACAACTCAGACCGCATCTTAAAATGGGTCTTGGTTGGCAGTAGGATAATCTTCTCCTCTTCGTAAAGGTAAACGTGCCCGATGGTAATCTCACCAGCACGACAACGCGTGCGATAGTTTTCATACAAATCGGGGTAACGTTCACGACACGCCAATGCAATACCTTTGCCCATTGCCCCAACACAGTTTATCGTGATGACTTTGTACGTCTCTGGGGCATTAAACAAATCACCGTCTACATGGCGTTCATCACGAAAGACGAGCATAGCTACCAATCCCATCCCAGACAGAACGTAATTCCTTTTCAGTCTGCACGATAATTTTGGTTGTCATTATCCCGTCCAATACAGAACGTGTGGCGGGTTGTGGCCGGTCTGCAATGAACTCGGCTTCAGTACGGACTGTTTGTGGCCACTTCAAGGCACACGCCACACAAATCGCCGCTAAGGACTTTGGATTCCATGAGCGGGGTGCTTCAACAAAACCTTCACGACGAAACTGGGGCATGTTAGATAACCTCATCATGATGCGTAAAGACAGCAGTCCGTGGGAACTCTTCTTTACGGGTATAGTAGAAGGTACGTTTGTATCCCTCCCTGACCGGTTGGATATCTTTTTCGTACCACCGTAACGCAATGGCCAGCCCGGAATGCAGATACAAGCGCTCGCTTTCCGTGCAGCTGCTGATAAGCGGTCGGTGAATCCCCGACAACTCTTTTAAGGCGACGGAGACGTGCTCCGGTATCACTTTATTCATTTATTTTTCCTTACCCAGGAAGCGAATGCGGCTTCCAACCCTTCGTGGTGAATTCCACTGCGGCGAAGGCAAGACACAAGATTGATGGTTGATGTAATTTGTTCGCATTTCTGCGGGTTAATCATAGCAGGCCAGACCTTCCGCACATCGACACCAACATGGGTCAACATCTTGACTTCACGGAACAAAGACGGTCGAAGGTACTTCGGTGTGATGTTGGCCGCTTCAATCACCGGCTCCATACGCAGCAGGAAATTAAGGCGGGTCAACATGGTATTACCGATTTGGGTGCACTTCCAACGCAGCATCATTTCATGCGCCAACTGCGACAGGCGTGCGATTTCTGCTTCGTCTTTATAAACGGTTTGAATGGCGGGTCTGAATGTCATGGCCTGTTATCCTTAGTCAATTTCTTTACAAGGGCTACGGTAAATAACCACCTGCTTATCTTTTCGATAGCGCTGCCACACCAGAGAAGGTTCACCCAACTCTTTTGTCGCAACCGTACGTAAATGCGCGTCACCTAACATGACGGCCAACCGACCTTTCCGTCGGTACTCCTCTATCGTGTCTACCATCTTGGTTTCACGTAAGAAGAAACTCCGGCTTACATTGACCGCAAAGCCGTTTTTATCTTTAATGTCCTTTGCAAAGACGTCATCATCCCATAGGTCAATACCGATAGCCGGTACGCCAAGCTTTAATGCCAGTTCTAACCCGCGTGGCGAAATACTCCACATCCGGTCTTTGATGGCTTGCTTGATGTCTTTGGGTGTGTGCCATGCGTAAGGGCCTAACTCTTCGCACAGCAGGAACTGATAGGGCTTACGGCGGTGATTGTCGAGGATAGCCCACTCAACACGGTTCCGCTCATCTACGGTGTGTTCCTCACCGTAAATATCCACCAGACTCACGGCTACACCTGAGGATGAACTTTGGCAACATAAACGTCTTTGCCGTTAAGCAACGCATCTTCAACCAGCTCCAGCACACTCGCGTTCATCACATTCAACGGTTGCTGAGGTTTGACTGAAATGGTATCCCACAGCGTCGTTGTCTTCGGCAATGTTCCCAGTGCACCTGAGATGCACGCAGAGACCCCAGAACGCTGATGGTCAACATGACCAATCGTACCCACATTCACATGCTTAGGCTGTGCCATAAGTGTGTCCTTTAAGAAGGGAACCACCCGCGCGTATTCTTGCGCACAGACGACTTCCGGGATGAACGAAATTTTAGGGTTTAACATAAATAGCTCTCCTCACGTAAAAACACTTCACTCATAGTGAGGTGATTCGTGAGGAGAGCTACAGTCTTTAAACAACAGCTGATTGTGTGGTCTTGTTATTAGCCAAACTGGCATGTTTATCAAAGAACAGGTTTAACCAGCCGTCAAGCTCACTGGCCACGTACCCAAGACGCGTAAAGAAATTGTACGCAGGTCTGCATTTTTGGTGCACGGTTAGCTGTGCGTTGGAGTAGACCTCGCGGGCGTTAATCAACTCAATCAAGGCAGACATCTTACCGGAACGACGGTATTCTTCAGCCACAAAGAGCGTACGCAGTTTCAGCACCCCGGAGATTACCCGGTAGATGCAATAGCCCACCACACGACCTGCTTCCAATGCAACCGCAACGCGGTTACCCCGGAACAGTGTGGCGATGGCCAGCTCAGGGACGTCAATTTTGACGCCTAATACACTACGTTGGTAGTTTAAAAACGCATAATGTAAACCTAACAACTGTTTCTGCTGATCTGTTGTCAGCTCAGTCGAGTCTTTAAGAATCGCTGCATCAATCATCTTATTATCCTGAGTGAGTCCGCCAAAAAGACGGTTAGTGAAGTCGGTTGCGTGGTACGCATAGCATGGTTGCTATTAACGTCGTTGACTTTTCCAAAGTCGCGTTTTTGCAGCATGTTTCCCCACATGCCGATCGTGGCCTCTCTGGTTTCCCCGCCAGTCTTCCCCGAAACGCCGCTCCAACTTCACATTCTCTAATTTTATTTCCTGAGCGAAATTATCGACAGGTAACGAATGATAACCTATTGGCATTCCCAGACCAATGATTACTATTTTACGCACCCGTTCGTCGATACCATCCCCCTCAGATGGATTTTCATTATTCATGCTATCGTCCTATATCAGAACAATCCCATGCACAAGGTATACACCGCCCCAAAGGCAAATGCGCTTGTACCCGTAACGAAGTAAAGAATGGAGCAAAAAAGATTTTTTATTAGTTTCATTATTTTACCGCCAGAACAGAAGCGGTTTGAAATACGACGGGTTACGTCCCCAGCGCATTCCGAGTACAAACATTTCCAGCGAGACGATGGCCATCGTGAACCAATCCCACTTCAAAAAAAGGACTATCAACAACATCCCGACAATGCCCAACCCATCCCACCACGTAATGGTGCTTTCACACATCGGTTTTCTAGACTTCATCGAAGGCTCCTTTAAATTTAGCACGCTTCAGCACCCAGTTCAGAGAACGTGCAACAAGATACAAACAACCCAACGTAAACAACACATCGAACATCATGGCTTATCCCCTTTGTATTTTGCTTTTACTCGCTTAGCAAACCGGAGCGGCATCGGCCACGCAATCATGAACAGCGAAGCGGTCGCGATTCCGACCGCCCAACCTGCCCCAAAGACGATGTAGAACACCGTCCAAATAAAACCCACTACTGACACTAAGGCATTGTACATTACTGACCTGCGTATTTGATTTTCACGCCCACGTTGTAAACCGGGGGTAATGTCACGCCCGTTGGTTCAACAACACAGTACGTCGCTTCGTTCAACTTGGAATGCACCTCTGGCTCGTGGGAGACCACGATGACCTGAGAGAATTCCCCCGATTCCGACAACATCTTAATAAAGGCCACGAGCGCTTGCTTGTGTTCTTCATCCATCCCTTCAGACGGCTCATCCAATAGCAAAGGATACTGACGTAAGTTCAGTCCCTTGTACGCGGTCAAACGGTAGCTCAGGTTAAAGATGTTCTTCTGTGCTTTGGAGCCTTTGACAACATCCACCACAGGGTCCGGGTTGTTTTTTAGCGTGTACGGGAACGTGTAATCCAAATCGCCTTCACTGACATCACACGGCAGGACATTCATCGGGTATTGCCAAACTGCCCCGATATATCGGTTCATCATCTCAGTAATGCGCACAATCGAGTTGTAGATGTACTTTTTCAGTACACCCTTCTCGGGTGACCATGCGGTAATCATGAGACGAATGTTTTTCTGTCGGTGTTGCAACTCTTTCTGCTCCGACTCCAACGATGCCAAGGTATGCAGCTCACTGTCCATTTGACGGAAGCGATCGCGGGCCACTGCATAGGTGTCCAGCAACGACTGTCGTTTGGTTTGCAAGCAGTTTACCATCACGTTGGTAGTCGACGTTTCAATCATGGTGTCCAGAACCGTAAATGCCCGGCTCAGGAACTCCACAGTCGTGCGTACATCATTCAAACGGTGTAACTCTTCACGCCATTTCACAACTTCACGTTGCGCGTCTGAGCGCTTCTGAGAGGATTCTGCTAACAACGCACGAATACGGTCAATCTTGGCACTCAATGCACTGTCAATATTCCCGACAGCATTAACCGCTTCATCCCAATCCTTCTTCGCCTTCACCAGGTCTTCAAACACCCGACGGTATTCAATTGCCTGCTTCAGTTCTTCAAAGAATTGAACGGACAACATAGCGTAACGGTCACGGTTAATGGTAAAGACTTCTTCCGCAATCAGCCGCTTGAAGAACAAACCAACTACCGGATCTTTCGTGTACGTCATGATGATGTCACGGATACGACGTTTGGCCATCACGTCCGTTTCGATGTCACCGCGTGAAGACATATGAGTTTCAATCTTCGTCCGTAGTGCTTTACACACATCGACTTCCCGACGAATAGCAGCTTCGATATTCTCTAAGCTGTCATTGATACCGGGGCGGAAGACGTGTGTGCAACGTGGACAGGTTACTTCCTGCGTGTCGATGAAATGTGTGCGATCATGCTCTAACCCGCTCAGCACATTCTCAGCCCGCTGGAGCTGTTCACGCAATCCCGCGGAGATAGCGTCATGTTCCGCTAAACGTTCCTCAGCCTCACGCAGACGCGACGAATGATTAATTTCATCTAATGACCCAGATAATGAGTACGTCCACTGAGAGAGGTCATTCTGTGCGTTTATGAGCATCTGGGAACTGAGTGACCCTTCCTCGATTAACTCTGGCCAGGCGGTGACGTGCCTGACCATGTTGTTTAACAGCGCAGACTGGTTCTCAATCGTCTCTTTGAGGCCAGAATGGTTTTTCATCAGGTATTCCTGACGTGTCGACTCATCCATCAGAATCGACAACTCTCGACTATAAGCATCAGTCGTTGCATCCGCAGATGCCGCTGACTCTTTCCACACCGAAAGCGTTTGTTCAGCCACACTGACTTCCAAATCTGTTGGCAGTGTACGTTCGTTCAGAACTTTCGCCACTTGGCTCTCGAGGCTTTTCAAGAAGGCGACAATCTTCTCTTTGTTCGACGACCCATCAAAGTTAGGCAGGATGTTAATGGCCTCGTCAAGCTGACGTAACTCGGATTCCATTTCAGCCAAACGGGCACTGAGCATCTTGCGTTCATCATCATCGTGCAACACCCGCACTTGTAAATCTGCAATCTTCTTGGCGGTGTGGTCGATTGCCCCGTTCATCAGACTGGCTTGTTTACGCAGCTTTTTGTAAAAGTCTAACGCATAGCTCAAATCCGACGTGGACATGCGGGTGAACCATTTACGCCGTTGGTCGGTGTTCCCGCTGGTCAGTAATGATTCCCCATTGATGAGTTCTTTGACTTCTTTATCAATCCCGGTCAGTTCATAAACGCGGGAGTTATACACTTTGGCGTTGGCATGATCCAACAGCACGAAATCTTTGGTCAGGTTTTTGATAAAGCAAACCAGACTGTTACCGTCACGTTTCACTTTGAACTCGTAACGGTCGTCACCACACAGGGCAATATTAGTGTACATACCCCCATCGATGAAATCAGTTTTAGGTGGGGCTATCGGGAAGAAGACATTCAGCAAACTTGTTTTCCCGCAACCGTTACCCCCTAAGATAATGGTCACGTCGGACATAAGGGTGAAATCAAAGGTTTCGATTTCGTGCAATCCCATGCCCGTAAAACCTTTTAAAATAATGCGTTCAACCTTCAGCATCGTGAGGTCCTAATGAATTAGTTGTAGTTCTTTCATAATCACTAATACTCACGTAAAAAAATTAAAGGAGGTGGCCCGAAGGCCACCACGTCAGGCGTTAGCGTCCAAAGAACGCTCCGCCAAAATGTTACTCCATGCCACACCTTCATCAGACTGTAACAGTTCCAATGTAACCTGAGTCATCATGACCGCAAGGTCGTGGGTGTAGAGCGGTGCTTTATCACCCAAGAATACCGGAACGATATATGGCGAGGACGGATTCTGGAAATCATAGAGGGTTCCAGCAGGCCCGACTTTCTGGTAACCCGCAGGATTACGAATCACCACAACACGCGATTTACCGCTACCCCAATCCGGGAACTCGCACGTAATCGCCGACTCGGTGTTGGATACCAGCATGACACGCACCGGCATTTCTGAATTGGTTAGATAACGGAACGGGTCTTCATGGATGTTACGTTCTTCCACGGGTTCCTCAAAGTACGCATCAATGGCTGCCAGCGTATGGGGATACTTCTGTTCTAACCACGGGCCAATGGTCGGGTGTTGGCGGAACATATCGAAACTTCCTTTTGAACACCCCATCATGAACGCACTGGTGCCGTTCTTCAGGGACTCTTGAATCTCCAGCACACGGATGGCGGTTAACAGCTCTTGATCAAACATAGTGGTTCCTTTTTGGACAAAAAAAGAGGGTGGGCAATAGCCCCCACCCTCTGCGACTTAGACTGTCGGCCAATATCCGCTCACGATATTGTACGACGGTCCACACTCACGGCGAGTAAAATCGAAGATAGGTAAACGACGCTTGCCAATTTGCAGCACACCGTTTGCCTTTTTGTGCATTTCCGAGCGCACGAAATCCGGTAACGCCATTTCTGAATTGGTCAGGTTCAGAATCTTAGGCGTTGAAGTTGCGGGAGGTAAGACCAGAATGTGTTGGCAATACTCATCGGTCGCGTATTGATTTTTCGACACGTCGAAGTGATGTCCAGATGCGTAAATCCACGACTGTACCGCAAGGAACGTTTCCTTGTGCTCGGCAAACAGGCTAGAACCCAGCGTCTTAGTAAACCAATGGTGACTGATGCTTTCTGCCAACTCCACCGCTTTGTCGTCACCGTCGCGTTTAATGGCGTCGGATAAAGTCAGGAGCTTGTGGGCAGTTGACACCATTGACTGAAAACGGAACCGGTCAATGTTGTACGCAGTTTTCACTTCGAAGAAACGACGAGCAGTATTCACAGCAGTAGTAATGGAAGCAATCATGATATAAACCTCGATAGTCAAGAATAAAAAGGACCCTGCAATCAGGATAACATCTTAGGGGGAAAACATTGCAGGGCCAAACTGTTAGCGGTCGAGCGGAACTGTACCTGAGACTTTACCAAACAGGGCGAGTTCAATTGCACGACTGCTGTGTGCGAATCCGATTTTCAAAGAAGGGTCACAGGTCGGTGCGATGACCGGCTCAATCACACCTTCTTTGGCGTTCAGGATGAAATAATATCCGGCAGGGCAATGGGTGCCGCCGTCAGCATGAACGAGCGTGAACTCGTCTTTCTTGCCGACTTCTTTACACGCCACGGTACCTTTTGTACACACACCGAAATCGGGCGGGTTATACTGATACTGAATCTCCTGCAAGATAGCACCGATATCCGTTGACGCGGAAGCGGTAGGAATAAGCGAAACGGCTAAGGCGAAAACGAAACTGGTGATAACTGCAACTGCGTGGCGCATGTGACTTTCCTTAGTTCAGGGGAACGGTAGTGATTGCCCAATTGGCTTTAACGTCGACGACCTGCAAACCTATTTTGCCATCGGCCATCCGTACAAACTGCGGACGGGTCTGGGTTTTGCACCCGCCGTCGTAATCAATATCGCGTGCTTTACCAGTGCGCATGTTCACGATACCGATTGGGGTATCCTCACACGCCGTACCCGGTGTGCCGGTGACGGACACCCATTCTTCATCCGGGGTCATGGAGACCACGTCACAATCACCGGCCTTGATATCCTCACGCTGACACCAGAAAGAGACTTTCGTCTTTTCGTAAGTGATGTGGTCGGGGTACCGTGGTGTGGTGTTTGCGTAAGACAGATTGGCAAAACTAAACAGGGTTGCAACCAACAGCGTAAGGATGAGTTTCATGATATTACTCCTGAGCTTTAATTGTGATCCGTCCAACGGCGACAGTTTTACTGTAGAAGTTTAACATCTGATACCCTTCTAGTTCAGAAGGGGCAAAGGACACATGGTCGATGTCTGGGTCACACCCGATATCTTCGAGACGCTGGTAGAAGCGGGTATTACCATTTGCAAGGGCCACTCCGCGGCAGCTACCATCTGTACCCACCAACTTGTACACGTAGATGTCTCCTTGAAATCGAAGCATCTCAGCATGTTCATCGGGAGCCATCGGATAGGTATCATCCGCCGGTTTGAATTTGTCGAACGTGACATCGTTCGCTTCCACTACTTTAGACAGACCTGCCAGTACAAAACACATAACCGCGATAGTCGATAGGAGCTTGCGCATTTTTATTCTCTTAAAAAAGTTAATGATGCGGTGACCACGAGGGCCACCACATGGAATCAGCAAACAGTAAAGAACAGGCGAGCGTCTTTGTTGAAGTTGTACCCTGCTGCGATCATCCCTGCCAGTTCGTCATAGGTGACTTCGACACGGTTCTCGATGCCACTCAGTTCTTCACTGAATTTAATGAAGACACTGTCACCGACACGTTCAACAACACAACGGAGATAGTTTTCAATCTCAACATCGTTTTCGGACATCTCGAGCCGACCAACAACATCAACTGCGCGGTGTGCTGCCCAGTCGCAAAACACGTCCATGACCTGTACACGCATTGCCAACGGTAGGTGCAAGGCAAAGGCCACTTCCTGAGAAGCCGCAGTGAATTGACGATTGTCATCGTTAGCTTCACGCACTACCTTCCACAGGTCACCCAACTTATCTTTGAAACTTTCAAAGTGTGCAATGACTTTGTTACGGTTTGCCAGCACTTTACGAACGGCAATGACAGTTGCTTTATCCACGATGTTAATCCTTGTAAACGGTAAAATAAAAGAAAGGCAAGAGTTAATAGCTAACTCTCACCTAGGTAATATATATCTGAGATTATTTCTACTGCGAGAGTTGGTAAATGAACTTACGTGAAATAAAGCCGAGTTTGATCAACCCGCGAAGATTGTTTCCCACATCCCTGATGGCTTTACGGGCCACAAAGATTTCCATCCGCTCGCGGTGTTCATTGATTTCCAACTTCGCTAATACTTCGTCTACGAATCCCGGCTCTAGAATACGCATCTCATCGGGCACGCCCGGCGCTTGGCGAACATGACGATAAACCACCCAATCTGGGAAGTCGTCCGACAGACACGCGGAGGAAGGGATGTGTATTTCGGCGCTGGCAAAACGATTTGACTCCAGATGGTGATAGAGTGCATCTGAAGGCAACTCATTTACTGAACAATAAGCCGACAGTATTTTGCGAACGTTTTTGGCTTCACCTTTTGGCAACGATACAAGGGCAGCTTTCACATCCCAAGAACGCGCACAACGGAATACCATGAGTACCCCGTCCCCATTGCTCATGCATTTCTGAATACTGCCTAACGATAACCCAACAGGAAGCTTCCCTTCGCGTTGTAGACGTTCCAATTCAGCGGTATCAAAATAGCTGTGCATTTGTAGCATGATGTTATCCTAAAAATATAGATTGCTGTTGTAAAAAAGTGGGGACAATGTCCCCGTGGCTTATACCACCGCCTCTTCACTACCATAACGAATACCGGCTGTGTTCAGAGGGTAGTAAATTACTTCCCCTTCTGCTTCGCCACTACCGCCATAGATGAAGCCGTCGTAACCCATTGAAGATACCATGTTCCGCATCGCGCCATCTTCGGCTATCGCACAGATTTCTAAAGGTAATGTCAAGAAGTCTTGCAGGCTTCGGTCGTAAAGTGAGGTCAAGGTGAGTGCCGTCCCGTGACTGGCTTCGAGTTCCTGCCAGCGACTGGTGTTGACTAAAAAGTGCTCAAACCGTCCTGCAATGGCGAGTACCTTATAGGCTGGGAAGAACTCATAGAACCAATCGAGTGTAATACGTGAGGCTTCTGGTGCGTTAATAAACGGACGAGACAACGACAGGGTGACTGGAATGATGGTAACACTGCCGTATCCCTTGGCAATCTTTTGCGCCCCTTCACGGGTCGCTGCGTAGAATGTCGGACGCATCTCAACGAGGGTGGTGCCCTCCATTGCTTTCAGTGACTCAATGAAGGTAGAAGGTTTGCAGATGTGAAACGCTTCATAGCGCATGTCTTGCTCCTTAGAATGAATAAATGTGTTTTGCTACACAATAGTTGTGATGCTCCGCCAAATGACGCAGCGTTTTCGTACGTTCGACAGCACTGGAATAGCAGACCGCCACATTGCGACCTTCTGCACCGTCCAGTAACTTGTCAAAGTCTTTCAATGAGAAGTGATGCGCATCTGTTAAAATCAATGCGTCACTAATCCCTTTATAGCCATTCTCCCCATCCGGTGCGCAAATAGAACCTGTTGGCTCCATACCGTCTACCGAAAGTGATAATGGGAGAACAAAGATGACCGACAACTGATTCGCTCCGCCGGGGCAGAATGCGCGCAGTTCACGAGCAGACAATTCACTTTTGGTGGTAAAGATTGACTCTAGTAGAAGGACACGCGATGCTGCCATTGATGCGTATTTAAAGATAACGGCTGGTTTGTGTTCGTCTTCGAATACAATGTATTCCCCGGTGATAGGTAATTTTTGTACGGTAGGGAACTCCTTACCGTAATTGAACATGATTTCGCCGCTGTTCAGTTGTTTTACAATCATTTTATTTTTCATCCGATTAAGCATACTTGATTGCCTGCGGGTATACCGCGACGCCAGCCGTATTGACGAGCCAAAGCTGAAATAACGCGCGGTTGATGCTCACGCGGTATCAATGGACTACAAATCACACGAAGGTCGTTCGCGTTTAATAGTCGCATGGGTTCGTTTAGGGTAACATCATTCGGGTCAGGGAACTTATCGTGCTCGATTGCAAGCCACGTATCTTCCCAACCGTCACGGAGAGCAAGGTGGATTTCAATTGGACCTTTATCGTCTGGGTACAGGTTCGGTTTGTAATACATCGACACTCCCATTACCCGCTGTGATCTGCCCCAGCGGCGGATTCGCAACATAGTTGCTTCCACCCGTAACTGCGAAGATGTAATAAGCATGTCACGATTCAGGCTGTTGAACAAATCCCCTAGCAAGTTCTTTGAGAATCCAATGTTCTGTGCGCGTATCGACTCAACGCTTAATACCGCATCCGGGTCGATAATGTCGTAGAGGTTGGATGTATCATTCGGCAGGAAACGGGCCAGCTCAGCGTAATCGACACCGTCTGCATCTTGTTCAAGTTCATTGAGTATATCTTTGATGTCGGGAAATTGACACATAGTTGCTCCTCGATAGTCAGTAAGGTTAAAGATTACGAATGCAATCTCACCTAAGTAATATATATCTGAGAAAAAATATAATCAAAGTGGGGCCGAAGCCCCACACGGTTAACCGATAGACAGTTTCGCTATCAGCAACACCTGCCCGCCGTAAAACTTCACAGAACTCCATCCCGCCCAACGCGCCATCACGTAGATGCGTTCCGGGTTCTCTTTGGCAGATACGCCAAAGATGGTTTTAACGTTCGCAGCCTGCACCAGATAGACCGGCGAGTTAATACTGCGTTCAGCTACATCGGGAATACGTTCTTCATCGGTACCAAAATCGGTTGTGCCAGTCGGGTACGGGTCACGTTCCATCCCAGCTTCAAA
>Ga0308156_1003515_pt1 | contig 11942 bp, 8 predicted proteins | sample PhyAR2_FD_201041 | JGI IMG/M metagenome (GOLD analysis project Ga0308156, IMG submission 201041) | Phyllosphere microbial communities from UC Gill Tract Community Farm, Albany, California, United States - DLSL A.R2 | ecosystem: Host-associated > Plants > Phyllosphere > Unclassified | place: USA... | reverse complement strand
GCTGTATAGCCATCCCACGATCGGACACGACAAGATCCCGGTTTTTCCAGATGAGATGAACCTGTGTGTTCGGTGCCCTGGCAAAAACTTCATACGGGCCGGTAAGATCAAGCTGAGTAAGCGCCGGAAACAGGAGCAGCCCGATGGATGTACAGACAGAATCACTCATAGAAAATCCTTCTATCTTAAAAAGATATAATGGCTTTTCCTTTAATAAAGACAACCCTTTGCTTAAAAAACAGACGCGCGCCGAATACATGTCATGCTCAACCCAGCGGTATTATCCTGGCGTTAAACGATGTCTTGCTGGCCTGGCATCATGACGGCGACGACGGTCAATCATCAGCCTGTCTTTCCCCACAGCGTCGACAACGCCCGCCGCGTCGTAACCCACGCCAGCCGGAAGCTCAAGCGGCATCATCTCGCGCATATATCCCGCGCGAAGTTTCCAGTCGATCGGATTGATGCCAGCCGCTTTGACTGCGATGCGTATCTGACCAGGGCCGGGTTCAGGTAGATCGATATCTTCTATCTTCAGGACCTCTGGGCCGCCATATTCATAAAAACGGACTGCTTTCATTTGATAACTCCTTACCCTGTGATGAGAGGCCCCATCTTCCACTGAACCATAAATGGCGTATAGTGCTTAAAAACAAAACAGTTTGTCTCAAATATGGAACGAAATATGGATCTTAGTGCACTCGCCGATTTCAATCTTGTTGCCACTCATGGCGGGTTTGGGCGCGCCAGCCGCGCGAGCGGACGGCCGAAAGCGACCCTGTCGCGCCATGTCAGCGCGCTGGAAGAGCAGATGAAAGTACGGCTGATCGAACGTGGTGGGCGCACGCTTCGTCTGACGCCGGAAGGCGCGATCCTGCACGCGCGTACCCTTGATCCCTTTGACGAAATTACGCAAGCGGTGGCAGAACTAAAAGCGGGCATAGGCCAGCCGCGTGGCGTATTGCGCGTTAGCGTGCCGCTGTTATTCGCCGATGTCTCGGTTGGGCGCTTAAGCGCGGCCTTCTGCGCCGCCTACCCCGAGATACGACTTGATGTCATTGCGGAAGATCGCCTCGTCGATTTGGTGAGCGATGGCTACGATGTCGTGGTGCGCTTCAATCCCCGCCACGACGACACGCTGGTCGGTCGCAAGTTTTTGAACGATCGCCTGGTACTTGTTGCGCCTCCACACCTGCCGCAGCCGCATTACGACGAGGAACCGCTGAAGCTGCCAGCGGTTGTACGCGCCGGTCGCGCCGTGGTTCCCGAATGGTCCATCATTGATGCTTCGGGCCGCGTGCGCACTTACCTCCCGCAGCCAGTCATGTGCCTGTCGACGCCCTTTATGGCGCGCGATGCGGTACTTGCTGGCGCTGGCGTGGCCGTATTACCTCGCTCTGCCGTTGCTGACGCGTTAGCCTCGGGCCGGTTGGTCGAGTGGGGCACGGCGCAGGTGCCTGCTATCGAAGGTTGGGTACTGCATGCGTCGCGCCGACTGGTGAGTCCTAAGGTGAGCGCGTTCGTGGCATTCCTGTGCGAGCACTTCGCCTGATGCGCGCATCGACGCCGGTGACTGTGTCCGCCCAGCCCAGCCATACCAGACTCAAGGCAGCCACGTCCCGATGGCGCCGCGTTGACGTCCGCAACCTTTTGCGCACGTCAACGCAGAAGTCACGCGTGCAGAAGCTGCCCTGAAACAGGCCGCCGCGGCATGTGTTCCGCCTACTGATCGGGAGGGATACGACGTCAGGCACTCTCCAGATGCACCGGGAGCCAGCGTCCGTGCTCATAGCGCAGCAAACCGGATGCCTCAAAGCGCCAGAGGTGAAGCCAGCCGTTATCCAGCAGTTGCCGGATGACCTCATGCTTTGCGATTACCGCTTCAATGGCAGTTTGCGGTGCATCGATGACCACAGTCAGACGCAGCGGCTCGTGCATCCAACGCTTGCCGTCATGGAGCGACTGCCGTGACAGACCGATGCGCAGATCGCCGCCGTTGCCCTCGAAGACGCCGATGCGTCCACCTACGACGTTATGCAACACCTTGTTGCCGCTGCCCAGCCTCTGCGGATCGCAAGTGGACGCGTGATACTGCCAGTTGATCCAGTGTGTGACCAGCATCGGGGCGGTCATCAGACCTTCCAGCAGGCTACCGTCAACATCCTGACTGGCATCGTAGTCATGCAGGAAACTGCGCCCGCTAAGGACTACGCCACGGCTACGCTGACGAGGCGCGATCAGAAAGGCGGCGTTGCCAGCAAGCCCCCATTCAGGCCGGGTTTGTGCACCGTCGTTAGCGCGACGACGTAACTGCCCCAGTAACTCATCTTTAGGCGCTCGCGGGTCCAGTTGAAGATCGGGCGCGCGGGCGCGGCGAACCTGGTCACAGGCTTGATTAAAAATGGGTTGCAACCATGCACAGCGCGCACGCGCACCTTGTGGCAACAGGTCGAGATCAAACCACTCGATTTCATCGGTGGTGGTATTGTGCAGCGCCGCCACAAACGCCGTGGAATCCGGGACGTTCACCCCCTGCAATTTCAGCCCCTGGCGAACCGCTGGCTCGTTGAGCAACTGCGCCAGGCTGCGCGCATTCACTTCGCCGGTCTGACCACAGCATGCACCGCAGTCCAGTGCCGCTGCGTGGGCATTGTTGGCTGACTGACTGCCATGCCCAACGAGAAGCACTATCGGTGCCAGACGTTGTGTCAGGCCCATGGCATGGAGAATGCCTGCCGCCAGCTTAACTTTGGCCGCTGTATCCAGCCCAACCAGTTGAGGACGGCAGATCTCGCGGTAGCGCGCGGGCAAGCCATCCAGGTCGTCGCGGGGACGTGCTTTTTTGCCTGGCAGTAACCTGTTCATCAGCTTGACGGAGTAGCTCAACCCGGCCGCTTCCACAAAAGAGAAAGCGGCACCCGGCCAGTGGCTAATGGCATGCCACTGATCGGCCATGGCAAACCGGGTCTGACGCGATCTGCTGGCTGCATTTTGCCGTGCGGTATCGGCTTCGCACTGCGTCGAATCAGCACAGATAATACGGTCGTTGACCTCTATGGAAGGCGCAAGTAAGCCAGGTAACTGGGGACGCCGGGCTTGCGTAGCCAGCGGCGTGTAGGCAACCGGAAGGCCGAAGAATCCTGCACAGCCGATAGTCTGCACGCCAGGACTGGCGGCCTCCAGGGCGCGGCGCAACGGTTCACTACGCACATCAATGCAGAAGGCGGCCTGGACGTCGACAGCCTGCGCGCCCACCTCCTGGCCCTTTATCGAAGTCAGCCGATGCGCCAACTCACGCTGATAGCCGGTTTCCAGAGCCAGCTGCCAGACTTCGTCAACCAGCATGGCCTGTTCGGCCTCTTCCAGCACCTGAGGGGCTTGTGTCCAGGCGTGCTGAAGCGAGATAAATGCCTGCCGGGTAGCCGCATCATCTTTGCATTCTAAAAGGATCATGCCCCAGGCTAAACGAATAGCCAGCAACTCGCGCAGGTGCGTATCCTTGCCGCCCGCCAACTCAGCCTGCCAGCCCAGATAAGCACACCAGGATGCCCACCCATTAACGGTAAGCAACACCGACTCCAGATAATCTGCCCACACCGTTTCAGGCAGGCCCAAACGCTCGATGACCCAGCGCCCGGCATCCATGGCGTTATCCGGTAATGTCTTGATGGCCTTATGGATGTTCGGTAAGCCCATTAACAAACCAATACCATGGTCGTGCTTCAGAGTATCTCGCCAGAAGGTATACAACCCCTGGTGGCGATCGGGCTGCCAGCTCGCCTGATGTTCGTCGAAGTAAGCGGCGCAGGTCTGGCTAACCTGATGCGTGATCGCTTGCCGCCAGGATAACCTTTTGTGGCGATGGGGATCGTTGTCGAGCATATCGATGAGTAGCGGTAATTGTCCCTGCCGGGCGCTTGCGTGCAGCGCCTGGGTGCACTGTTCAGCCGTCAGGCCGGCCGCTTGCGCCTCAGGTAGCTGACGAAGCGCCTGGGTCAGATCGGCCATGCTAATGCGACCTTCGCGCCAGGCCAGGCTCTGCCGATCTCGCGGTGGGAAGACCTGAATACCGCCGAGCACCGCCATCCGGGCAGCCACCTTGCGCACCGGCATGCCGATACGCGACCAATGCGGATTGACCGCGATAGCACGATCCAGTGGCCATGCAGGTGCAATCGCATGGCAGGCCTGCTGGCAGGCTTGCTCGATCGCAACCTGCCGTGAATCTGCATTGGCTGCGGATTGCGCCAGGCTCGCCGAAACGGGTTTCTCTTTGTGGGTCAGTGTATCCATCAGGAAACTCTCCAGTTTAGTGGTGTTAGTCAGTGCGGCCTGTCGGCAACAGGCGCATCAGGGACGTCAGGCTCAGCGGGCGTGGACGTTGCGGAAACCCCGTTCGCTGGCCATAGAAGCAGCGTCAGACGCGTATAGGCTTCGTCCAGGTAAAAACCCGCGTAGCTCCACCGACGCCAGCGCGACAAGCGTTGTGGCTGCTTTTGCAGCAACACCTGACAGACATACAGTGCTGCCATACCTGCCAGCGCGATCAGGCCCAGACGATCATCAGGAGCGTCCTGCAAACCGAGCGGCAGCGTATGCAAAGCCAGGGCAATCATCGTCAGGCCGATAACCGTGAAGAGTCCGAAAAGAGATTGCAGCGTACGTGTCGAACCGTCTTGCGCGTCAGGCAACCACAGCAAGGGCGCCCAGGCCATGCCCAGCACAACACTCCACCACCAGGGCCAGGCGGCAAGACCTGCCAGCGTCAGCACCAGAAATACCGCTGAAATCGTTAATACCGGGGCAAGAAACACGCTCACCGTGCCGGGCAAGGAAACCCGGTGCAGCGCCTGCTGGCGAGAGTGTCTTACGCCTTCTGACGCGGACAGAAAAGCATGTGCTTTGTAGAGCGAATGACCAATGAGATGCAGAGCCGCCAGGGTAGTCAGGCCAAGTGCGCACTCAAGCAGCATAAAGCCCATTTGCGCGACGGTAGACCAGGCCAGGCGTACTTTTATGCTGATGCGCGTCAACATGACCATGCCTGCCAGCACCGCGGTCGTCAGCCCAAAAACCAGTAACAAGACTCGCGCAGCACTGGCCTGTTCTATCATCGGTGCGAAGCGAATCAGCACAAAGCCACCAAGATTGACGACGCCGGCATGCAGCAGCGCAGATACCGGCGTTGGGGCTTCCATCACCTGTATCAGCCAGCCATGCACGGGCAGTAAGGCTGTGCGGAGAATGACCGCCATCACGAGCAACACGGCGCTCGCCTGCAAGGACACAGACGCACCCTGCTGGGCGATGTGCATCCACAGGGCTGACAGCGAGAAACTGCCAACATCCCACCAGGCCAGCGCGGAAGCGCCGAGCAACATCAAGTCAGCCATCCGATCGGCAATGTACTTTTTGTGTGCCGCAAACAGGGCAAAGGGGCGATCCGGGTAAAAGCAAAGCAGGTGTTGCAGCGCTATGCCTACAGCGGCCCAGGCCGCGATGAGCAGCAGCCAGTTATCGGCCAGCAAGAGCAGATGGACACTGCCCAGAACAGCGGTCAGTGCACCCATGTAGCGTTGCTGGTTCGCTTCCCCTTCAAGATAACGCGCAGAAAACGACGCGATGACGTTGCCGAGCAGTTGCACCAGCAAAGCCAACACCAGGCCAAACGTCGTGGCTTTGACTATGCCGGGCCATTGCACGACACGGATGTCCGCGGTAAGAGACAGCCCGGTGAAGACAATGGAGCCATACGACAGAATCTGCAAAACACGCCAAAGTGTCGGTGTAGGCACCCCGCCCCACCGCGTCAGTGCCGTTAACCCGAACATTAAAATTGCTGGTGCTAAAAAACAAACCAGGTAAAAAGCTTCAAGGATATTCATCGCATAGCCCTTATGAATGTGACTGAGGGTATGTTCCTTGACGCAAACTATTCTGTAAAATATATTTATTTGAATAAATCAATACTTAAAAACGAACGATGAATCTTAACCAGCTAAATTTCCATCACCTTTTTTATTTTTGGCGCGTCGCCAAACTCGGGCACCTGACGCGGGCTGCCGAAGAGTTGGCGACCTCTCAATCGGCCGTTTCGGTGCAAATCCGACAGCTTGAGGAACGGCTTGGCGAAAGTTTATTAATCCGCAAAGGCCGCCGCCTGATCCTCACGGACACAGGTCAGCTGGTCATGGCCTATGCCGACAATATTTTTGGACTTAGCCAGGAGATGCTGGGACGCTTAAAAGGCCGTTCAGCCGGTGTCACACGGTTACGTGTGGGCAGCGTGGCAACCCTGTCGCGCAATTATCAGGAAAACTGGATTCGGCCTGCACTTACCGACCCAACTGTCGTGCTGACACTGGAGTCGGGATTGCTGGAAGGCCTGCTGGTCAGGTTGATGCAACATCAGCTCGATGTGGTGCTGGCCAATGAGACCGTTCCCGTGGACCCCGATCGTCCTTTGCACTTCGTGTATCTGGGCAGTCAGTCCATCTCTCTAGTCGGCCCGGCCAGCAAATGGGCATCGCGCCGTCTGCGCATCCCGGAAGATCTGGATAACGTGGAAATTGCCTTGCCCGGCCCACGTCATGCCTTGCGCGCGCAGTTTGATGTGCTGTGCTCTGCGGCGGGCGTAACGCCCAGAGTGCGCGCTGAAGTGGACGACATGGCTATGCTGCGTCTGATCGCTCGCGACAGCGGCTGGCTCACCGTATTGCCCGAGGTCGTGGTTCAGGATGAACTGCGTACCGGCATTCTTGTCACCGTAGGCCAATCGGCGGAGTTGCAGGAGCGCTTCTACGCCATTACCACGCCACACCGGCACCGTATCGACGTGCTGGAGCAACTCCTGACGGGCGCGCAAAAACGCCAGGCACAAGGCTAAGCATCGCGCCGAGACAGGCAGCCTGACAACGTGCAGTTGACAGGCAATGGGCACGATGATCTCGCCCTTGTTTAGCGTGTTTCTCTGCCGGAAGCGGTCTGCTTCGTGAAAAAGGGTGATTTCATTTGGGATTCCGCCATTGCGTAACAGCTTGCTGTAATGCTTTTCGCAAAGCGGATCACAAATCGGCGCGTCAGATAACCCACTGCACAATTTAATATTGAATCTCCATTTTCACAGTGCCAGGATAAATCGGCATCACGCTTGTTACCGATTATCGGGCAAAACCTGAATGCAGGCTGGGGGATATTCCCTTCACCGCTGTATTTATGTTTTGCCCGATTTTGTTTCAGGAGTGAGCGATGCTGGTCAGACAAATACTGAATAATAATGTGGTCAGTGCGATTGATGATAACGGCCTTGAAGTTATTTTGACCGGACGCGGTCTGGGATTTAATACGCACAACGGTGCCAGTATTCATCCTCACGAGGCAGAAAAAATATTTCGTCTGGAAGATTCATCGATCTCTGCACGCTTTAAAGATCTGGTCAGTGAAGTGCCTATCGATATTCTCCAGCTCACCGCCGATATTGTCAGCCTGGCGCGCGAACAGCTGAATCATAAATTAAGTGAAGGGCTGTATGTTACGCTGGCCGACCATCTTCATTTTGCCCTGGAACGTCATAAAAATAACGCGCTGCTCGCGAATCCACTGGAGTGGGAAGTGCGCCACTTCTACACCGCTGAGTATGCGATTGGCCGTCAGGCGCTGGGCATGGTGGTCGCCCGCACCGGCATGCTGTTACCGGACAGTGAAGCCTGTAGCATTGCACTGCATATCGTTAACGCCGGGCTTAACGACACGCTGGGAAAAACCGCAAAAATTACCCAACTCCTTTATCAGCTGCAACAAATCGTAAAATACTTTTTTACCCTTCATACAGATGAACACAGCCTTAATTACCAGCGTTTTATTACGCACCTGAAGTTTTTTGCCCAGCGGGTCATCGATGGCGAGGTGTTAAATAATAACGATGACGAGTTTTTTGCGCTGGCGCAGCAGCGTTACGCGCGCACCCTTAAATGCGTTGACGCCATTAATGAGTTTGTTAAAAAACATTATCACCACAGCATGAGCAACTCTGAAAAACTCTATTTGACAGTGCACATCGAAAATATTGTGCAGCGCAGCGCGCCCGAGGTTTTACCCCCTAAAACGTAATGAAAACCGGCTTGTGACTGTTCAATCAGGCAAACCCCAGAAGCCTACCCACCCGGTTAACCCCGGTCATTGTGGATGACGTCATATTGACTTCAGTCTGGAGGGATTTATGAATTATCAGGACACCGCACAGCAAATCATTACACTGATTGGCGGGAAAGATAACGTACTGTCTTTATTTCACTGCATTACTCGCCTGCGTTTTTTACTTAAAGATAACAACCTGGCCAACCGTCAGGCGCTTGAAGCGCTGGATGGCGTGATGGGCGTTAACCTTTCTGGCGATCAGTTTCAGCTAATCATTGGCAATGAGGTTGACCCCTTGTGCAAGGCGCTGCTGAGCCAGTTGCCGTTACAGGACACCCCGCAGCGCGCCACGTCGCGCAGCCATCCCGTCTCGGCGCTGCTAGAAGGATTATCCAGCATCTTTTCGCCCATTATTCCCGCCATTGCCGGTGCCGGTATCCTCAAGGGAATACTGGCGCTGTTGGTGGCGTTTCACTGGCTTGAAGCGCATAACCAGAGCTATCAGGTGCTGTTAGCCATCAGCGACGGCGTATTTTATTTCCTGCCGCTGGCGCTGGCGTTCAGTGCGGCCAGGCGGTTTGGTGCCAATCCTTACGTCGCCGTGGCGCTGGCGGCCGCGCTCTTTCACCCTGCCCTGCAAACCCTGTTCAACGCCGGTGAGCCGATCCACTTTCTGGGATTACCCGTGCCCGCGGTGAATTATGCCTCGACGGTGATTCCGGTGCTGCTGTCGATATGGCTGCTGAGCTACGTGGAACGCCTGATCGACAGCCTGATGCCCGCGGCGCTGAAAACCATGTTTGTTCCGCTCCTGTGCCTGCTGATTGTCACACCCATTACGCTTATCGCCATCGGCCCGTTGGGGATCTTTGCCGGTAACGCGCTGACCGGCGGCATTATCTGGCTGGTCGAAAACATGGGGATTGTCGCCGGCATTGTGGTCGGCGGGACATTATCGCTGATTATTATTACCGGTATGCACTATGTGCTGGTGCCCGTGATGATCCACAACATCAGCCAACTGGGCTTCGACCCGTTTAAAATCCTGTTTTATGTTGCCAATCTCGGTCAGGCAGGTGCGGCATTCGGCGTATTCCTGCGGGCCAGAGATAAAAAACTCAAGTCACTGGCGCTCACCACCAGCTTCAGCGCCGCAATGGGCATTACCGAACCCGCGATGTACGGTATCAATATTCGTTACAAACGGCCGTTTGCTGCCGCCCTGCTCGGCGGGGCCTGCGGCGGCGCGTTTGCGATGGCAATGGGCGTAAAAACCTATGCGTTTGCGCTCAGCGGACTGCCCGGCATTCCCGCGCTGGTCGGCCCGACCTTTATCTATGCCCTGCTCAGTCTGGCAATCGCCTTTGGCAGCGCCGCCCTGCTCACCGTGCTGCTGGGTTTTGATGAGTCGACCCAGCAGTCCGCCGCCGATGTGGCGTCCGCACCCGTCCTTCATCGTCACGATCCCGAAAAGCTCTTTGCGCCCGTGAGTGGTGAGATTACGCCGCTGAGTGCGCTGGCCGATCCGGTTTTTGCCGACGAGATTTTTGGTAAAGGACTGGCTATCTACCCGACGGTTGGCGAACTGCGTTCTCCGGTGGACGGCCGAGTCGAGTCGCTGTTTGAAACCCACCATGCGCTGGGGCTGAAGAGCGACACCGGTGCGGAAATCCTGATCCACATTGGCATCGACACCGTCAAACTCGGCGGCCGCCACTTCACCAGCCATATTCAGCCCGGACAGTTTATCGGCACGGGCGATCTGTTAGTCACGTTCGATCTGGCCGCGCTTCAGGCCGAAGGCATCGACCCGAGCGTAATTGTGATTGTGACTAACAGCGAGCGCTATGGCGCTATCCACCCGGTCAAAGCCACCGGGAACATCGCCTGTCGCGATGCCTTTCTGACACTCACCGCCGCAGCGGTTTAAGGAGCAAAATATGACGTATCCAACAGCCTTTCCTGAGGGATTTTTGTGGGGCGGAGCAACCGCCGCGAATCAGCTTGAAGGTGCCTGGGATGTCGGTGGCAAAGGATTATCGGTTTCCGATGTGTATACTTTTGACACGGCTACCCCGCAATCACAATGGCTGGATCAGTGGCTCAGCATGACGCATGCTCAGGTCGCAGAAGCCCAGAACCCAGACAGTAAAAAGTATTATCCCAAGCGCAAAGGCAACGGCTTTTACACCCATTTCAAAGAGGATATCGCGCTGTTCGCCGGTATGGGATTTAAATGCTTTCGTATGTCGATTGCCTGGACGCGCATCTTTCCGCGCGGCGATGAGGCGGAACCCAACGAGGCGGGCCTACAGTTTTATGATGAGGTACTGGATGCCCTGCTCGCACAGGGTATTGAACCCATTGTCTCGCTGTCGCATTACGAGATGCCGCTGGCGCTGGTGACAGACTACGGTGGCTGGCCGAACCGTCAACTGGTGGACTTTTACGTCCGCTTTGCAACCACGGTATTCACCCGCTATCGCAAAAAAGTGAAGTACTGGATGACCTTTAACGAGATCAACTGCGTGAAGCACCATCCGTATGTGAGCGTGGGCGTGATTGAAGAAGGTCATCCTCACCTGGAGCAAGATAAATATCAGGGCGCGCACCATCAGTTTGTCGCCAGCGCGCTGGCCACCAAAGCGTGCCACGCGATTATCCCCGGTTCTCAGGTGGGTTGTATGATCAGCTACCAGATCCTCTATCCGCACACCTGCCATCCGGATGACGTACAGGCCTGTGAAGAGATGCAGCGCGTGTCGTTATTTTTTAGCGATGTGCAGGCGCGCGGTTATTATCCGGCTTATGCCGACAGAATGCTGGCGGAGAAAGGCGTGCAGCTCATTAAGGCCGTGGGCGACGATGAGATCCTGCGGCAACATCCGGTGGACTTTGTTTCCTTCAGCTATTACATGTCCAGCACCGTCAGCGCCCAGCCGGAAAAACTGACCGGCGCGCAGGGCAACCTGATTACCGGCGGGATTCGTAACCCGCATCTGGCGACCAGTGAATGGGGTTGGCAAATCGATCCCAAAGGCCTGCGGCTGGCCCTGAATCAGCTTTATGACCGCTATCAAAAGCCGCTCTTTATCGCCGAAAACGGTCTGGGTGCGGTGGATACCGTTAAGGCCGACGGCAGCATTGATGATGATTACCGTATCGACTACCTGCGCCAGCATGTGGCACAGATGAAAGAAGCGATTGCCGATGGTGTTGCACTGTTTGGCTACACCTGGTGGGGGCCGATTGACGTCGTCAGTGCCGGCACCGGGCAGATGTCCAAACGCTATGGTTTTATTTACGTGGATCAGGATGATATGGGCAACGGCACCCAGACGCGTTCATTGAAAAAGAGCTATCACTGGTATAAAAAGTTGATTGCCTCTAACGGTGAAGACACCGGCTGCTGATCCGGTTTATCGCCATGATCATGACCTGCAGGCAGGCGCTGTCGGCAGGTCATGTTATTTCAGCCTCTGCCATGCTGATGCAGCAGACAGACTGACTGCCATCTGAACCCCAAGGAGAAGGTTGATTTGAACACCCTGCATCTGGTCGATCCCGAACTGCTGCCCGCCCTGGCAAACAGCGCGCCGCTTGAGCTTACCCCGGAAACCATTGTGGCGCTGCGCCGCGAACGCCAGGACGCGGCGGTAAAACAGGTTCAGGCCTACCGTGACGGCGGACTGTACATTGAAGAACACAGCATCGATTCCCCCGACCATCCACCCGTCAGAGTCTGTGTGATTACCCCGGTCAGCACGACCCCAACGCGAATGGGCATTTTGCATATTCATGGCGGC
>Ga0308156_1003509_pt1 | contig 11963 bp, 7 predicted proteins | sample PhyAR2_FD_201041 | JGI IMG/M metagenome (GOLD analysis project Ga0308156, IMG submission 201041) | Phyllosphere microbial communities from UC Gill Tract Community Farm, Albany, California, United States - DLSL A.R2 | ecosystem: Host-associated > Plants > Phyllosphere > Unclassified | place: USA... | reverse complement strand
CAAAAGCCAAAGGATTTTTAGTGACGACAGAGTCACTACCAGTTGGTGACACGATCACTCTGACAGTCACCATTGATCCAACTGGGCAAGAACCAGGAGATGTTTTGGTCAATAATATTCGGTTCAATTCTTATTTGGACATGGATGTTCGCTCGCAGAATTTTGAAACCACCGTCTACGGTCGTGACCTTACCGGTGTGGCTTGGTATGACGATAACTTAGATGGCTTGATCGGCAATTTGGCAAATGGCACTAAGGAATTGGCTGCCCAAGACATTCCAGTCAAGCTTTATCGCACAAGCTTTGTAGAGGAAACGTACCAAAACGAGTTGGTCAAGGAAAGCTTATCGGGGGAAAAGTTCGTTGATGACTCGGGGAATTCGTTGATAAAGACCGATGCAACTGGGAAATATATTTTCCAAAACTTGCCAGAAGGCGAGTACATTGCTGAATTTGTGGTTGGTGATCAAGTGGTTCAAAAGAAATTTGCAGTAACGACTCCTTTGGTTGGAGACGATCCTACACTAAACTCCAAAGCGGATCAAGATACATTTAAAACAGCAGCGTATGATTTACCAGAATTAACAGATTTAGCGGCAGATGAAAATCTGAAAGAGCAGGTTCACCATGTGACAGATGTCAACATTGGCTTGATCCGCCTGTCTACTATTCGGTTATTTAAATACGAAACAGGAACTGCCGTTGATGCAAATGGCGATGGAAAGTTAAGTGATGTCGAAAAAGCTTCAGGAACAGCATTAGCTGATGCCACCTTTGATCTGTACAAAGGCAATGATCAAACGGAAAAAATCGGCAGTGCAACCACTGATGCAAGCGGCTATTTGAACTTTACTGGCATCCAACCAGGCGAATACAATCTCGTAGAAACAAAAGCACCTGCAGGTTATGAATTGATCAAAAAACCGATCAAAGTCACGATTGGTGAGGGAAATCAAACCATCATGGTTTATCAAGAAAACGATAAAACGACCGAATTGCCTCAAGCAGGGGTTAACGGACCGGTGGTTTGGCTTGTAGGAATTGCCTGTGCATTCGGTTTGGCAGGTATCTGGGCGTTGTATTACTACTATGATCAGCTTAGAAAGAAAGGAGCGTAAGTAAATGAAAAAAATATCGGTTTTCTTTCTCGCGTTCCTCTTTCTATTAGGACTAGGCGTATCTTCGATTCCAGCACATGCTGCTGAAGCAAGCAATGAATCCTATGCGATTTCAATTTTGAAATATAAGTTAAGTGATTCTACGGTTCTTTCTTCTGAGTTGCCTATGGATGGAACGAAAGTCGATCAAGTCGTAGATGAAAATGGCAATGTTCTTGCTCCTTTACCAGGAATCTCTTATGAGATCACGAGGGTATCACCTGTCCAAGGACAATCGACCTTTGAACCAGTCGTCGGAGAAGATGCTTTTTCAATAACCGTCACCACGGACCAAAATGGATTGGCACGGGTTGCTGATTTAGCTAGTGGGACCTATCAAGTCATTGAAAAAGACAATCAATTGTTGAAGTCAGTGATGGACCCAGTCATTGTGGAGGTTCCTTTGCCACAACGGGAAGGGGAGGCGTTAAAAGAAGTCTTTCTCTATCCTAAATCAAGTGTGGTGGATGCAACAGGAACGACCCCTCCAGGAACCACTCCTGATGGGGGCACGCAACGGCTGCCGCAAACGAGTGGAAATATCGGAAATGCGCAACCATTGTACCTTATTCTAGTGTTTATCATTAGTATGGGCGCGATTGGGATAAAGGCTCTGAAGACGAAACACAACAAGTTTTAATGGCTCGTTAGGCAGGGCAGTCCTAAAAAAACTGTCCTGCTTTTTTCAATAAAGGTACTTAGTTATAAAAAAACAGATACATACAAATTGACCGAAACATAAACAGTCGGGTCAAAGATGGGAAAGGAGAAAAAATGAGGCAACGTCAACCAAGAAAAAAGCACTCATTCTTAATGATTTTTGCCATTACTATGATAACGGTTGGGTTCCTCGTACTTCTTTATCCAATCATTGGCAATTATTTATCCAATCGAGAACGAAGCCAAGCAGAGGTCGCTTATGACCAAACCATGGAAAAAATGAGTGAGCAGGAAAAAAAAGCACAATATGAGTTAGCACAAAAGTATAACGAGTATATTTTTGCGAAGCAGCAAGGAGAAAATCCTGAACCGGTCGTTTATAAAAGCGCCTTGAAAAATCAATCTGGTGTCATGGGAACCATTGATATTCCAGCAATTGATATTAAAGAGATGCCCTTTTATCATGGGACTTCTTATAAAACGCTCGATAAAGGATTAGGTCATTTCGAGCCAACCTCGATTCCGATCGGCGGTGAAAATACCCGTTCTGTAATAACAGGACACAGCGGGGTGAAAAATCAGGTCCTATTTACGGATGTACGAAATCTAGTAGAAGGCGATTTGTTTTTTATCAATATTTTAGGAGAACGGTTGGCCTATCAGATCACTTCATTTGAAGAAATCTTACCAAGTGAAGTGGAGAAAGTAAAAATCAATTCGGGGAAAGATGAAGTGACTTTACTCACGTGTACCCCACCTGGAATCAATACTTACCGCTTGCTGGTTACAGGAAAAAGAGTGCCATATAGCTATGCGATACAAAAGAAGGTAACCAAGCGTAACGTGTGGAGCTACCAAAATATCGTTTTAGGGACACTTGCGATCAACCTGGTTCTTTTCTTGATCCTGATCATGGTTTACCGCTATTGGTTACGCTATTTTCGTTCGCCAGATCCGAAACGATCCGAGCGAGGACGCAAAAATCTGAAACGACTCTTCTTTGTGACGAAAACGTATTTTGCACTCGTCTTTCTTAGCATGTTGGCGATTTTAGCGGTTGCCTTTTATGGGTATTTACAAATGCAGCAAGAAACCGCAACAGCTGCCGTTGATGTAGGGGTTGAAGAGACGTTGAGTGACTACAATTTGAGTAAGATACAACGTGCTGATTATGAAGAAAAACAAATTGCCAGTGTGAATGTGGCGGATTATGCAAGTGCCAAGAGTGCATTGCAGCTTTCAACAAACAACTGGGGAATCGGGAAGCTCGTGATCCCAGAGCAATCGATTGATTTGCCGATACTCGCTGGATTAGCCAACCAAAATTTATTAACGGGGGCTGCAACATTTCGCCAAGAACAGCAATTAGGAAAAGACAACTACGTTTTGCTCGCCCATAACATTTATGAACAAGATGTACTGATGCATCGCATCAAGTTTTTAGAAGAAGGGGACAAGATCTATACGACCGATTTTAAAGATGTCTATATCTATACGGTCTCTCTCAATAAAGTGGTCGAAGAAACAGAGGTTTCTTATATTGAAAAAAACAAACCAGGTGCCTCGCCGATCCTCACGCTGTTGCGATGTGAGGGGAATATAGGAACGCCCTATCGACGAGTCGTTCAAGGAGAATTGCAGGCGGTGGAATCGATTCAGGGCATGACGAAAGAAGAAATGGCTACTCTGGGTCTGAAGCAATCGACCGAAAAGTCCACTGGGAAAATCGTTGAAGAAAATCCAATTTCATTTTTTCAAAGCTTTGCCATGATCGTTGCTGCACGGTTCGTCAAAGATCCGCTTCAGACGATGTTACCGATGTTTTTGTTCTTTATGCTCCCAATCTTATTCTTTAGTATTATCCGTTGATCGTTCAGCGACAAGAAAAATGTGATAAGTTCCCTCTGTCAGAAAAGTGTTAATCAAAGAAAGGAAAAAAGAAGGTGCAACCATGAAAAAAAAGACCATTGCTGTTTGTACAGCTTTATTCGGATTACTAGTGATCCAAAATGGGGTCGGTCAGCCGTTACATGCGGAAGACCAATCCGTTACGGAAGCAACTGATGCCAGTGTTCTGGAGCTTCCCGAAGAAACGGTGCCATCTAGTACGGAAAGTATGGAAGTTCCGATGAGCTCAGAAGAAGTGACCGTGCCAAGTACCGTGCTAAGTGAAGAAGTTCCCGCTACTTCTTCAGAAGATAGTCAGGAGACCGTCAGCTCAGCGCCAGTTGAATCAGAAACAACTCCTGCTAGCTCTGAAAGTTCCACCAGTCAATCGACTGAAGCAAGTACTGCTCCTAGCGAAACGTCAACACCGACGGAAACAAGTGAATCAACGACACCGAGCTCGGAACCAACTTCTTCCAGTACGAGTAATGTTTCGTCTTCTTCAAAAGAACCAACGGCAACTACGCCAAGTTCTACGGAAACGTCTACCGAAGCTGTTGCCGATGAAGAACTAGAAAAAGACAAGAAACCAGCGGCGTCTAGTTCACCAGCAAAACAAGAGCAAAGCGTTGCCCTTCCTGCTAATACCCAATCAGAGACATTCAATAAAGAGCGGTTGCCTGAGTCAGCCGTTTCACAACTCTTGTCTGAGATCAATGGGACCACGCTAGATGCTTCCCTCCGAGTAAGTGAGGTTGCTGAAACGGATCTAAAAGGCTTTGAACTGCCGCTTTTAAAGACATTCACAGATAAGAGTAAAGCCATTTTAATTTATGAAGGCATCAAGCAAGTGGGACTTTTCGAACTCAGTAACGAAAAAAATGAGGATGGAAAAAAGATCCCCCTAGAAAGCACGGAAGTTCTCATCAATACCCTGTTGGAGAATCTTTTTGATCAATCACTGAAAACGAGCCATAAAGAAGAAATTCCTCGTGAAGAAAAACAAGCGGGAGACTTATTGTATCGTCAAGGGAAACTGCTGGGCTTGTATTTAGGCGGTGATCATTACGTAACTGTTGGAGAAACGACAACCAAAGAAATCGAAGAACACTCAGAATTAGCTGACCACAAGATTGTCAAAATTGCTCTTCTTTCTGAGGATGAACTTGAACAGGAATCCTTTACCATTCAGCGGATTGCTGAGAACAAGCTGACTACTTATGGCAAAGAAGTGGAAAAAGCGTACCCTGCTTCAATGGATTTCTCCGAAAACGCTCAAACACAAACATTCATTCAAGCCATTGCAAAATCGGCACAAAAGTTAGGTCTTGATTACGATGTCTTTGCTTCGGTAATGATTGCGCAAGCGATTTTAGAAAGCGGCTCGGGAACCAGCGCATTATCAAGTGCACCAAACTATAATTTATTCGGAGTAAAGGGAAGCTATCAAGGAGCATCAGTGAGTTTTGCTACCCAAGAAGACCGTGGAAATGGGGAGTTGTATACAATTCAAGCTGCTTTTCGCAAATACCCTAGTTATGCACAATCCCTTGGTGACTATGTAAGCTTGCTTCGAGGAGGCATTCAGGGCAATGAACTGTTTTATCAAGACACGTGGCGTTCCACTGCCAAAAACTATTTGCGAGCGGCAGATGCCCTCACCGGAAAGTATGCGACGGACACGACCTATAATCAAAAAATCAGTTCTTTGATCGCTGCGTACCACTTAACCCAATATGATCAACCCTTGAGTGCAAGTACGACATCAACCAGTAGCATCATGGTAGGAAAAGAGAAAATTCCAGAAACCTATCGAAAGGAAATGGCGTATCCCGACTATGATGGGAAAAATTACAATGTATCGGGATCCTATCCCGTGGGGCAATGTACCTGGTATGCCTACAATCGTGTGGCGCAATTAGGGAAATCAGTTGATGACTATATGGGAAATGGTGGCGAGTGGGGGGCAACTGCGAAGCGTCTAGGCTACGAAACAAGCCAAGTACCTAAAGCAGGATGGCTTATTTCATTTACCCCTGGTACAGCCGGATCTGATCCGAATTACGGACACGTTGCTTTTGTTGAAGCGGTGACCGATGAAGGAATCTTGATCTCCGAAGGAAATGTCGTCGGCGGCACAAAAATCTCTTATCGGGTCATTGGCAATGATTTAGCCTATTCGGAGTTAGTGACCTATGTGGAACCTAGGTAAAACAGAAAAAGAAAAGGTTGCCGCCAATCACAAAATGACCTTCGCTTATGTTTTACTCTTACTCATCGGCGTCGTCAGTGTGAGCCTTATTGCTTTCTTTTTTACGCAGTATAGTATTCATCCAGTGGCTGGCAGCTCGATGGAACCGACCATTAAAGATGGTCAACAGGTAGCTATCAAAAAAACACAAACTTTACAACGTTACGCAACCGTTGCGTTTTCCGCTTCCAGTGAGGATGGAATGTTTATCAAGCGAATCATTGGGGTGCCAGGAGATAAACTTATTGTTCAAAACGATGTGCTGATTCTTGACTTTGAAACAGAGTCAGCCTTTGCTTCTACGATTCAAGTAAAACTACAAGCCAACGTTGCTGAGCAATTAAAAGAATTGCATGAAATTCCTGCAGGCTATTATTTTGTTCTGGGGGATCATATGGCTGTCTCAAAAGACAGTCGCAGCTTTGGCTTAATCAAAAAAACGCAAGTGGAAGGCATCTTAACTGCTATTCTGCCAAGCGTAAAAGGAGGTCGTCAAGTGTTGATTATAAAAGGAATCGCGATAGGAGTAATCCTTTTGGTATTTGGAATTTTAGCTAGTCGCTTCCTGATTCATTATCGGATGGAACAAGCAAAAAAACTGACAGGTCATCCAGCTGTTTTTTACAAGAAACTACAAATATTAAAGCAACTGGAAACGCAGAAAACGACCCTGTTTTTAATGATAACCACCCTCTTAATGGGCGTCGTCGTTTTTTTACTGATGGTTTCTTTGTTCCAAGTTGAAAATCAGTTCCTTCAACGAAACGAGCAAGTAACACAATTGGAAAAAGAGGTTCAGAAAATAAAAACTCAACAAAATGAAGTGCTGTCCAAGGTTACTGTTCGCTCGTATCCAGAAGAAGGCATTGGACTTGCTGACATCTCTTGGGAAGCACTAACGAAAAGTCAAGAGCAAGAAGCCCTGCAACCGAAAATTGAAACGGAGCTGACACAAAAGCTCGTCCCTTATTTTGGCTTAACACAAGCAATTATTTCATTAGATGTTCCTTCCCAAACATTGTCGATCGCCATGACAGGAGCGACTGAGAATGAAGAAAACCGCAAAAAAATCGAGGACAATATCACCGCTTTTGTAGCAGAATCCAAAGAAATTCCGAAGCTCATGCAGATTACGATCGAAATTCAAATGACCACTGAGAAAGAAACTGAAACAATCTATGAAGAGATTTTTCTTCGTGAGAAGGATACCGATGCATTTTCTAAAGTAGAAAAAAATGAAGTGAACGAACAGAAAGGAAAAGGATAATTATGGCAAAAAATAAAGACAGCTGGTTTTTCACAAAAAATATCATTGATGAAATCAACAGTGTGCCAGATGAACTGCTTTCACTGGATCAAGAAGAAACGGCGGATTTCCCAATATTAGGGGACAACCGAATCGCGCAGGAGCTTGTTCATGAACGCTTACTCGCAGAAAAACACTTGGATGATCAACAAACAACGACTGACGAAATGCCAGATCTTGAAGAGGGGGGAGCTGTGGATAAGACCAGCCAAGCATTAGAGGCAAAAGAAGATTCCGTTGTCATGGAAGAAGCCAATGACGAAACCGAATCCTTACCACAGAAAGACCTAAAATCAGAGATTCAAGCATTCGAACAACAACTTGCCGACTTACAAGCAGCGCTTGAAAAAGCGGAAGAAGAAAAACAAATGGCGATAGAAGAACAACACTTGCTCGAAGGGCAAAATCAAGAATTACAAAAAGAAATGATGCTAAAAGTTGTGAAAATGGATGAGCTACAAGGGCATGTTGACTTGATGGAACAACAAGCAATGACGTTTCATGAGACAAATACACAGTTAGAACAAACCATGAACATTCAGCAGGCAGAAATATTTGAAGGAGTAAAACAAATGGAGGAGATGCGCATGAAACTTGAAACAACAAAAGAAGAGCTACAACGAGTACTTGAAGAAAAAACCGCCTTATCAAATGAGTTGCTTCATGCTCTTGGAGAAAACCAACAGTTACGAACGCAATTAAAGGAAAGTGAACAACAAGCGGAACAATTGATCGAAACCAGTCAGCTGCTGCAAGCAGCCACAAAAGAAAATCAAAAGCTGCAAAAAGAAATCAGCCAACTGGAAGAACCCTTGGAACAAATCGCACAATTAAGTGCTGAAAAAAATGCGCTAACGATTCAATTAGTCAAAGCTACTGAAGAAGCTGCTGCTTATCAATCGCAATACGAAGAAAAAGAACGGGTATTTAATGAGCAGTTTTCCCAATTAGAACAAAGCAATGCTGAATTAGCAGCGCTGCAAAGTCGTATCGAGTCGGGAGAATTTTTACAAGGAAGTGAGTACGACTTGTATGTAGAGGCACAGGAAAAAATCAATCAACTCGTTCAACAAAACGAACAGCTGACAAAGGAGATCGAGTATTCGCAAAAAGAAATCGGCGAGGTTTTGTTGACCGCCAAAAAACAAGCGAGTCGGACCTTAGAAGAAGCGCAAACAGAAGCCGATCATTTGATCAAAGCGGCCAAACTAGAATTAGAAGGGATGGAAAACAAAGCGCGTAAAATTTTGATTGAAATTGATGAATCCAAAGAGACCGTGTCATCCATGTATAGCGATCTTCAAGAGAAAGTTCGGCAATTGGCCTCAGGCAACTTGCAAGTGGACTTTGATAAAAGTGATCCGCAAGCAGAGCAGATGGAAAGATAGTGTAGAAAAAGTGAAGTGATAAATGATCATTTTGGAAAAACTACTTCATCAGGCACAGCAGACTTCGGGGATGAAATCAAAGGAATACCACTGGACTGGGGGAAGCGAGGATAACGCTTAATCAAGAAGAGAACAGAAAAATGGGAAAAGGTAAAGACGAGTCGTTGTTTTTAACGGTAGGGGAGGATATCAAATGAGCCAGCTATTTCAAATAAATAATATGAATGATTATTTAAATTACTATAGGGAGAAAGTGAACGACCCCCGTTTCTCAGAAAATTTGCCTCATGTGAAAGAACGGATTCTTCAAATTTGTGGGGAGTTGGAAGAACAGATCGATCAAATCAATAGTCAAAATTTTTTTCAGCAATGGGCAAATATCAATAGTTTAGAGGCGCAAATTTTAATTCTACTTGAATTGAGTGAGATCACAACTAAAAAAGAGAAGCGGGTCTTTACTGAAGAAGAAGTGGTAAAAACAGCGAAGAAAGACTGTCAAACCTATTTCAAAGAGAAATGTGGGATGACTTTGGTTGATACTACGCCGCATTCTCTCCATTTTTCCATAAGCTAGAGGGCGTACTACTGAGATATGATTTTTGGACATCGAAAGAAAGGTGAAGGGGAAAATAACATAAATATTCTTTGGGAAAGCAACAAGTCAGAAGAAAGTGTGCTTGATCATACGGATTGGGTGTTAAAAAAGCACGTTATTTTTTATGGATAATAGGCTCAAAGATGATTGGCTTTGGTTTTCAGACAATTATTAAGTAATTATTAAGTCTGATTTATAAGGAAAAATGTATCGAAAGTAAAATGAGTTATTTATTTTTTTGAAATAGTAATTTCTTAGCCTTCATCTATTTGTAAAAAAGCAGTTTGAACTTTTGTCCTCAGATCATTCAAAAGTTTAACCTGTTTTTTTTTCATTTTCCTTAAAGCAAATAGGTTGAATTGCTATAGGTATGCTGCTATATACTAATTCCTACTAAATTAAGGGGGCTTCTATGTGCTAGATTCTTTTTTAAGAGGACAGGATCGCTTAGTGCAAAAGTTTTTTTTATTCTATTATCGCTCATACCAAGACACCTATACTTATAAAGATGTTGTTGATGAATTAAATATCTCATATCCTGTGTTAAATAACGTGCTAGACCAAGTGGATACCATTCAAAAGGGGTATCCTGAATTTACTATGTCTAGAGATAACAAAGTAATCAAAGTCACTTTTTCCGAAAAATTTTTATACAATAAAATTCGAGTCAATTTAACCAAATCTACGCTGCTTTTCATCATCTGGGATGCTATTTTTTATCAAAAGTTCAAGACACTGGAAGCCTTTAGTCAAAGTCAATATGTGAGTGGAAGGACCGTGCAACGGCAGATCGGGACTTTTGCGCCAATTTTGGAACATTACAAATTGGATTTGAATTTAAAAAGGACAGAATATTTGGGTGGGGAAGAGTACCGCATTCGCTATTTCTTCCACAGCTTTTATTGGCATGTGTATGATGAGATCGAAAGCAACCGACCGCCAATCGTTGAGCAAAGTGCGACAGACCTTTACCAAGCTTTATCCATCTATTTTCCTTTTCTACGGCATGCAGCAAAGGAACGCTTTATTAATCTGTTAGCTGTTTCTGTCACGAGAATAAAACAAGGAAATCTCATCAAAGAGATACCAGAAAGTGTCAAGAAGTTTTATAACCCTTTTATGGATCAGATCACCTTTGATAAAGAGCTTTTGCTGCCTTTTTTCGAAGCAAATCGCATTTATGAAAAAGATTTGCCAAAGGAAGAGCTGATCTATCATTTCTATATGTTCACGGTAGGGCAAAGCTATTCCCAAGAGTCTTTGAGTCAGCTTCGTCTTCAATCACCAATGTATATGAATGATTATCGTGTGTTTATAGATGACTGGATCACCTTGATTGAAAAACAAATCCATTTTTCTTTTGGTTCAAATGAGCGAAAGCTGCTTTTTATTAATGCTACCTATATTTTTTCTTTCCTTTTGACGTTTGGTTTAGGGAATAAAATTGATTCCTTTGGGGATTACATCACCCTTTCAGAAGTTGAAAGGCAATACCATTATTGGTTTACCGTATTAGAAAAAATCTCTCGTAAGCATGAAGTGGAAAATAAAGCATGGCTAAATATTCTCAATTCCAATTCCTTTAAATATTATGCTTCGCAGATTCTTTACTATATTTTATCTGATTACGATACTCCAGTCAGGGTAACGATCGAATCAAAAAGTCGGGGGATTGAAGAAGAAGTCCAAAAGCAAAAGCTGGTGCGGATGAGTCCCCGCCCGGTCAACATTGTAAGGATCAAAGATTTTCCAGATGTCATCATTTCGGATTACGCAATCGATATCTCGAAGTACTATACGAAAAATCAACCCCATCTTTACCAATGGGGAGAAAAGCAATACCTTTCTGATTGGATTCGCGTGATCAATTATATCGATAAAGTAAGGGATGAAAAATACTATCGTTTATTAAGTGATGATTAGGGGAAATAGAAGAAACAGTTTTCTATTTCATTGAGCAAGACCAGCGGTTTGATTCGTCTTGCTCAATTTTTTGTGAAGTAAGGAAACATTTAATGGGCTTTTTGTTCTAACCGCATCTATCTTAGGAATAGAAATGTTCGTGTCAGGAGTTTGTGAGGACCATTGAATTGAAAAAAAAGGGTGCAGCTGCTCATTTATGAAAAGCAGCTGCACCCTGTATTTTTTGTCAGCGCATCAGTAAATGCGGCAGTGTACTAAGCCATGCGATGATGCCGACGATCAAGATAAAGACCACGACGATGACTGCTGTTGAAAGGAAATCTTTTTTGACGTCGCGCTTTTTTCTAATGGCATCGAGGTCTTGATTTTCCATAAAGGCAACGATCTCTTTATACGTTTTGATATTTTGGGTTTTCTTGATTTTTTCGATCTTTAATGCGGCATACATGGAGACGAGCCAAAAACATAGAGGCGGGACAATCCACCAGTATCCGGGTAAATAAAGAGCAGGCCCAACAGAGAGTGCGGTCAATAGTATAAAAAGCAGCATCATTTTTGTGTAACGATCCATTTCTGTTTTCTCAATCGTTTCTTTCATTTGTTCAACATCCCCTTTGACTAATTCATCTAAAGAAACATCAAATAGAACACTGAGCAATAATAAATTGTGAACATCAGGATAGCTTTTTTCATTCTCCCAATTGGAGATCGTTTGTCGGGAGACATAGAGTTTTTCTGCCAGCCCTTCCTGAGAGAGACTTAATCGTTCCCGATGTTTTTTTATTTGTTTGCTTAA
>Ga0308156_1003507_pt1 | contig 11976 bp, 11 predicted proteins | sample PhyAR2_FD_201041 | JGI IMG/M metagenome (GOLD analysis project Ga0308156, IMG submission 201041) | Phyllosphere microbial communities from UC Gill Tract Community Farm, Albany, California, United States - DLSL A.R2 | ecosystem: Host-associated > Plants > Phyllosphere > Unclassified | place: USA... | reverse complement strand
ATGGCAGCGGGGTGCTCCCGGGTATCGACCAGGCCGTCAGGACCACTGACGGCAAGTGCCCCGACCACCCGACCGCGCGCAGCGCCGGTCGTGCACGCACCCGCACCTCCAACCCCTCACGCACCGCTTGTTCGGCCTCGCAGCCGACCCGCCAGGGTGGCGACAGGGCGTGGAGCCCTGCGCGGTGCGTCCGAGAGGAGTCCCCTCGTGCGTGCCTATCTGCTGCGCCGCGCGCTCCAGGCCGTCTTCGTGCTCTGGGCCGCGTTCACCGCGACCTTCGCGATCTTGTACATGCTGCCGAGCAACCCCGTCGCGATCATGCTCGACGCCGGCGGCGAGGGGACGCAGGTCGACCCCGAGAAGGTCGCCGAGCTCACCGCGCGCTACGGCTTCGACAAGCCCGTGTGGGAGCAGTACCTCACGCGGCTGTGGGCGGCCGTCCGCGGCGACTTCGGCTCGTCGATCCAGACCGGCCAGCCCGTGACGGGCTCGATCCTCGACGCCCTGCCCGAGACCCTCAAGCTCGCCTCGATCGGCCTCGTGCTGGCCGTCGTGATCGGGGCCTCCCTCGCGCTCGTCGCCACCTGGACGCAGGCGCGCTGGCTCCGCCAGGCGCTCCTCGCGCTGCCGCCGCTCGGCGTCTCCGTGCCGACGTTCTGGGTCGGTCTTGTGCTGCTCCAGGTCGTCTCCTTCCAGTGGGCCCTGCTCCCGGCCATGGGCAACATCGGCTGGCAGACCCTCGTCCTGCCGAGCCTCACCCTCGCGATCCCGACCTCCGCTGTGATCGCGCAAGTCCTCGCCAAGAGCCTGTCGACGACCTGGGACCAGCCCTTCGTCGAGACGGCCCGCGCCAAGGGCACCCCCAGGCTGCACATCCACCTGCGGGACGTGCTGCGCAACGCGGCCATCCCCACGCTCACGCTCGTCGGCATCACCGTCGGCAACCTGCTCGCCGGGTCCGTGGTCGTCGAGACGGTGTTCTCGCGCAACGGCATCGGGCGCCTCACCCAGCAGGCCGTGACCTTCCAGGACATCCCCGTCGTGCAAGGCCTCGTGGTCCTCTCGGCCGTCATCTTCGTCGTGGTCAACCTCGCGGTCGACCTCGTCTACCCAGCCCTCGACCCCCGCATCAGCCAGCGCACCCGCGCGGCCGTCTGAGAGGACGCACCATGTCAGACCTGACGATCACCGTCCGGGGTGCCTCGACGGGCCCATCCGCCAGCCCGACTGCCGGGTTCTCGTCCGCCGACGGCCTCGACCACGCGCTCGCCGAGGCCGCCGGCGGGCTCCACGACGCCGACGCCTGGGCTGTGCCCTCGCGCACCGAGCGACTGCGCCGACGAGCCCTGTGGCTCGTGCGACGCCCGGGCCTCGTCCTCGCAGTCCTCGCCATCGCGCTCGCGCTCGCCTGGGCCGTCTGGCCGGCGGCCTTCGCACCGTACAGCCCGACCGTGGGCGTCCCGGCCGACAAGCTGCAGGGCCCGAGCGCCCAGTACTGGTTCGGGACCGACTACCTCGGCCGTGACCTCTTCTCCCGCGTCGTGCACGGCTCGGCCCTGTCGCTCAAGGCGACCGCGATCGCCGTGGCCATCGCCCTCGTCGCCGGCTCGGGCATCGGGCTGGTGGCCGGGTTCGTCGGCGGGGTCGTCGACGACGTGCTCATGCGCGTGGTCGACGTCCTGCTGGCGGTCCCCGGTCTGCTGCTCTCCCTCGCCGTGGTCACGGTGCTCGGCTTCGGCACCACGAACGTCGCGATCGCTGTCGGCGTCGCCGCGGTGGCCTCGTTCGCACGCGTCATGCGCGCCGAGGTGCTGCGGGTCCGCGAGTCGGTGTTCGTCGAGGCCGCCGCGGCCTCGGGCGTCGGACGCCTGACCATCGTGCGACGGCACGTGCTGCCCAACTCTTCAGGGCCCGTGCTCGTGCTGTCGGCGCTCGAGTTCGGCTCCGCGATCCTCGCGGTCTCGGCGCTGAGCTTCCTCGGCTTCGGTGCCGCGCCGCCAGCCCCAGAGTGGGGGTCCCTCGTCTCCGAGGGACGCAGCTACCTCGCCACCTCCTGGTGGCTCACCACGCTGCCCGGCCTCGTCGTCGTGGCCGTGGTGCTCTCGGCCAACCGCGTCAGCCGGGCCCTCGACGGAGAATGGAGCGACCTGCGATGACCAGCACGAAGACGACCAGCACGACGTCGACCGGCACGACGTCCGCCAGCACCGACACGACCGGCGGTTCTGCGTCGCAGGACGCCACGGCTGCCTCGACCGCTGCGCAGGGCTCGGTTGCGCACGAGGCCAGCGCACAGACCGGCACCACGGGCGACGGGCCCGCGCGCTCCGGACCGCTCCTCGTCGTCGAGGGCCTCGAGGTCGCGTACAGGACCCGCCGCGGGGCGGTCCCAGCCGTGCGCGGCGTGGACCTGCACGTCGACGCGGGCGAGGTCGTGGCTGTCGTCGGCGAGTCCGGCTCGGGCAAGACGACCACGGCGCAGGCGATCATCGGGCTGCTGCCGCGTGGTGGTGTCCGCACCGCCGGGCGCATCGTGCTCGACGGCACCGACATCAGTGCGTGGAGCGACAAGGAGCTCGAGCGGGTCCGTGGTGCGCGCCTGGGCCTCGTGCCGCAAGACCCGACAGTCTCGCTCAACCCCGTCCGACGGATCGGCGACCAGGTGGCCGACGTGCTCGTCGTCCACTCCGGCCTCGCCCGCCGGGCGACCGGGCAGCGCGTGGCGGAGATCCTCGAGCAGGCGGGGCTGCGCGACCCCGAGGCCGTCGCCCGCCAGTACCCGCACCAGCTCTCGGGCGGCATGCGCCAGCGGGTGCTCATCGGCATCGCGCTCGCGTGCAGGCCCGCGCTCGTGATCGCCGACGAGCCGACCTCGGCCCTCGACGTCACCGTCCAGCGCGCGGTCCTCGACCACCTCGGGTCGCTCACCGCGGAGCTCGGGACGGCCGTCCTGCTCGTCACCCACGACCTCGGCGTCGCGGCCGAGCGCGCCCAGCGTGTCATCGTGATGAACCGCGGGCGGGTGGTCGAGGAGGGCAGTGCCCGGCAGATCCTCGAAGACCCTCAGGACCCGTACACGAAGGCCCTCGTCGCGGCGGCGCCCTCGCTCTCGCCGACCCGGCTGCGGCCGACGGCGCGGGCCGGCCGAGCAGCGGACCCGGTGCTGGCGCCCGAGCGAGCGGGCAGGCCGGGGACTGGGGAGACGGTTGAGCAGGTCGAGCAGGCCGAGCAGAGCGGTCTGAGCGGGACGGGCGAGGCCAGCGAGGCGGGTGAGACCGGGGTCTCGTCGCGCGGTGCCTCCACGACCTCCGTCGTGCCGCGCGAGCCCGCTGCTCAGGCAGCCTCGCCCGCGACTGTCGTCGAGGCGCGCGATCTCGTCAAGGAGTTCACAGTTCCCCAGCAGGGCGGCGGCAAGAAGACCCTCCGGGCCGTCGACGGTGTCTCGTTCTCGGTCCCGCGCGGCGAGACCTTCGCGATCGTGGGGGAGTCAGGGTCGGGGAAGTCGACCACTGCGCGTCTCGTCCTGCGGCTCGCCGACCCGACCTCGGGCTCCGTGCACGTCGACGGGCAGGACATCACCCGGCTGCGCGGGCGCCGCCTGCGTCGCCTGCGCGAGCACCTCCAGCTCGTCTACCAGAACCCCTACGCCTCCCTCGACCCGCGCTTCACCATCGGGCAGGTGCTCACCGAGCCGCTCGAGGCCTTCCGTGTCGGGGACAGGGCGTCGAGGGCGCGCCGGACCGCGGAGCTGCTCGACCAGGTCGCGCTGCCGACCTCCGCGCTGCACAGGCACCCTGCCGAGCTCTCCGGCGGTCAGCGCCAGCGGGTGGCGATCGCCCGGGCGCTCGCCCTGCACCCGCAGGTCGTCGTTCTCGACGAGCCCGTCTCCGCCCTCGACGTCTCCGTCCAGGCGCAGATCCTCCAGCTGCTCGTCGACCTCCAGGCCGAGCTCGGCCTGAGCTATCTGTTCATCTCGCACGACCTCGCGGTCGTGCGGCAGATCTCCGACAGGGTCGGCGTGATGTCTCGCGGCCGGCTGGTGGAGAGCGGGACGACCGAGCAGATCTTCGCCGACCCGCAGCGCGAGTACACGAGGGCGCTGCTCGCGGCGATCCCGGGTCTCACGAACGTGACGGCCTGAGGAGAGACCGAGCCCACCGGCACGGTCAGCACTGCCCGCCCGAGGACAGCCTGCACGACTGGCACGACCGGCCCTGCCCCCTGACCGACCAGCACCGAGAGGATCCCCACCATGACCCGCACGACGCCCCACCAGGACACCCCTGCCGACACCTCACCCGCGCCCTCGTCCAGAGACGACGAGGCACTTGCCGCCGCGCGCAGCCTCGCACCGCTCGTCAGCCCGCAGGACGCTGCCAGCCACCTCGCCTCAGGTGGCCTGCTGCTCGACGTGCGCAGCGCCGCAGGTCGCGCGACCACAGGGGCGATCGAGGGCGCCCGCGTCACCGATCGCGCGGACCTCGGACCGGAGCTCGACCCGACCGCCACACCGTCGGCCCTCGCCGCCGCAGGCCACGGCGCCGCGCTGCCGGTGTCCCTCGACACCCCGATCGTCGTGGTCTGCGGCTCGGAGCGAGGGTCTGGTCCTGTCGCGGCGGAGCTCATCGCCCGTGGCTACACCGACGTGCGCCAGGTCGAGGGTGGAGCACCAGGCTGGGCTGCGGCGGGGCTGCCGCTCACGTCGTGAGGGCGGAGCGCGGAGGAGCCGGAGGACGGGCTCGCTGTGCTCTCGCCGTCGCTCTTGCCGGTGGTCTGGTCTGTGCGCAGCCGGCGGTCCACCGGCAGGGGTCCTGAAGGTGCGCTGATCGCCCTCGAGAGCAGCCTCGCTGCTGAGTCCGCGCCTGTCGTCGAGGACCGTGCGCCGGGTGGAGCATCACTCGTCAGGCGTCCTGCCCGAGAGGATGAGGATGCGCTCGAGGGTGCTTCGGTCAGGTGTCACCGCGTGCCGAACATGCCCGAACGCCTTGCCGGTGCCGCGTGCCGACCCGGGGAGCAGCTCGAGGCGGCGCAGGACGAGCGCGGCCACTGTCGGGTCGACCTCCCACTCGAACCCGATAGCCCGCGCCAGGTCCCAGGTGTGGATCACCGTGTCGCACAGCTGCATGCCGTAGAGGTCGTGGATGCTGCGAGCCCCCGGTACTCCCGGGACCTCCCGCACCTGGGACTCGTCGTCGGTGGACGCAAAGGCATCCTCCATGTCTCTGGCGGTGCGCCTGTACGCGTGATCGAAGCCGTGGTGAGCTATGTCGCCGGCGGGAGGGGCCGACGCGGGGTCAGGCGCGCCGTCCGGCGCCCCAGGTCCTCCCGTGAGGGCCCGGGCGAAGGCGAGGTTCTCGTCGAGCAGATGATGGTAGAGGTCTCTGACGTCCCACTCCTCGCACGGCGTCGGGGATGTCAGGTCGCCGGGGGTGACCTCCGACAGGTATGACGCGAGCTGCTCGGTGGCTGTGTGCAGTGCGGAGATGTCCACTGTCCAACCTCTCAGACGTCGATCCGTGGTCGGCTGTTTGGTCTCCGGGGGTTCTAGCCAAGTTATCGCCCTATGGTGCAATAGTCCAGATCACGGTTGTCGACACGGCACGGCGAGGCGACGCCGAGCGAGGGCGCTGAGCGTCGCTGCTGGCGAGCGTGGGAGAGGTCTCGTGGCGTATCCGTCGACGCCTGACGGACGGCTGCGCCCTCGCGCACCGGTCGGTGTACGAGGGCATGGTGGCCGCGCGATGGGTAGGCGGTGGCGCGGCCTCAGGGACGGAGCTCGGCTCAGATCGCCGTCTGGTCCCCGATGCGGTGGTACGTCCTGTCGTGGAACACCAGCGGGGTGGCGTCGGTGCGGGTCTGGGACTCGATGGCCCGGACGGAGACGAGGAAGCTCTCGCCGACGGGCGTGCGCTCGAGGATCCTGCCGCGCAGCCAGGTGACGGCCCCGTCGATCACGGCCTCGCCGCTCGGGAGCTCGGTCCAGCCGCCTGCGGCGAAGCGGTCGATGCCGCTCGTCGCGAAGCGTGCAGACACGTCGTCCTGGTCCTGGGAGAGGAAGCTGACGGCGAGGGTGTCGGCCTCGGCGAGCGCGGCCCACGACGACGACGTCCCGGCGATCGAGAAGGCGAGCAGCGGTGGTGCCGCGGACACCGAGATGACCGAGGTCGCTGTGAAGCCCACGTGCCCGTGGGGTCCGCGCAGGGTCACGACGGCGACGCCGGCGGGGTGCTGGCGGAACACGGTCTTGAACTCGTCGGGGGACAGGTGGGTGTCGAGGTCGGCGAGACGCTCGTCCTGGATGGTCATGTGCAGTCCTTCGGTGGTCTGTCGTCGGCTTGCCGGTCCCGGGGGACCAGCCAGGTCATCTCCCGGAGCACCCCGCCATGACGATGGGGTTGCTGTCCGACCAGCCGGGGCTTCGCGTCGGTTCTCGTGACCTTGAGGGACCGGTATAGCAACGGCTCGCGTCCTGTCATCGTCTTTCCCAGAACGTCTCACCATCTGGTCAGGGGGCGGTGCTCGGGGTGGACGCCGGGGTGCTGACCGGTCGCTCGGGCTGTGCCTCGGCCGGAGCTCCACCCGGTACCTCCCCAGGAGCAGTCTCGAGAGTCCCCTCGGGCGCTCCTCCGACCTCGGCGACGCTCACCGTCCACGTGCGGCTCGGGCCGAAGCCTGTGACGGCTGTGCCACCCGCACCCACGTCGACGTACCGCAGGCTCAGCGTGTGCGACCCCGCAGACGGGCCGCGCCAGACGAGGTCCTCCCCGCCCGCCACCCTGTGGAGCTCGCCCGTCGGCGTCCCGTCGACGCTCAGCTGCACGAGCTCTCCGGCGGTCCCCTCGACCCGCAGGGGGACGTCGCCCCCGTCGGGGGCCTCGATCACCTCGCCGTCGGTCGGCGCTGCCAGGACGGGACGGTCGAAGGTCCACGAGAGCGCCGTGGACGCCTCGGACTCGGAGCCTGTCGTCTCGTCGCGGGCGTGCGCGGCGACGGTCAGGGAGTCGGTCGAGGTGAGGCACGCGGGCGGGGCTCCGGTCAGCTCCCCGCACACCTGCGCAGACCAGGCGCCCGAGCTGTCTGCGACGGCCGTCGCCAACGAGTCACCCGAGGTGGTCGTCACGACGACCGTGGCACCAGGCTCGGCCGCCCCTGAGACCGTGGGGAAGGTGATCAGCACGGTGCCTGCCGCCGGTCCGGTGAGTGTCGGCACCCTGGGCCCGGCGGGCTCAGAGGGGCCTGAGGGCGGTGAACCCGGCGCGACGACGTCGGGCACAGGTGCCAGGGGCGGGAGGGTGGGCAGAGGAGGCAAGGTCGCGACGGGCTCGGGTGCCGGGTCAGGCTGAGCTGGCTCGGGCAGGTCGTCCCACTCGATCACCGGTGGCTCTGCGGACGGGGGCAGGTCGACCGTCGGTGCGTCCTCAGGGTCGCCCACAGGCGCGTCACCGTCGGGTGCGTCGACCGGCGCCGTCGTCGACGCGACGCCCGGGAGCGCGGACGTCGGTGCGGCAGTCACGACCCCCGCAGGGCTCCCGGCCGTGGGGGGAGGTGAACCCGCCCCGATCGCGATCCCCGTCGAGACCACGGCGAGCCCGGCGACAGCTGCGACGACGAGGCCGACAGGGCGGGCGACGACGCTCGTCCTCGGCGCCTCAGCACCCCAGAGCCCGCGTCGGCCGGTGCGCGGGCTCGCGTCGTCGACCGGCGTGCCGTTGCGCAGTGCCTGCGCGGATCTCTCCGCCGGTCCCTGCGCCGGCTCCGGCGTCGGTCTCTGTGCCGCTGTGTGCGTCGAGCTGTCCGTCGATCTGTGCGTCGAACCCTGAGGGTCGGTGCTCACGTCGTCTCTTCTCTGCGTCTGATGCCGCATCCTGCCTACCACAGAGCGGGTGAGAGGCACAGGCCCTCGCCTGTGAACAAGGCGTGGAGGAGCCCTTCCGCTGTGCTGAGTCCCACACTCTGGACGCCCTCGCGGCGCGGTCCGGAGCGGCAGAATGGTGGGATGACGACGAGCACCAGCCCCGCGCCGGGCGACGCGGGCAGCACCGCTACGCCGAGCCCCCGCGATCTCTGGGTCGCGTGGCGCGCCGAGCGCGACGCCAGCCTGGCCGAGCACCACGGCTGGTTGACGCTCACCGCACTCCACCAGCTCACCGACGTCCCGACGGCCTACGCCCAGCTCCCGGGGCGCTGGTGGGCGGACCGCCACGGCATCCACGTCGAGGTCACGGCCGCCGACGGTCTGCGCGCGGGCGACACGAGCGCCGGACGCGCAGTCGAGGACGAGCCCTTCGAGGGTGTCCACTCCGTCGACGTGTCCACGGCCGGCTCGACCATCGCCGCGATCGTCCCCGGCGACGTCGCCGTCGAGGCGGGCATCCGCAGCGGTCGACCGATCCTGCGGGTCCGCGACCCCCGTGCGCCCATGGCCACAGGCTTCACAGGCGTGCCGACCTTCGACTACGACCCGTCCTGGGTGCTCGAGGCCCCGGTCCGCTGGTATGCGCAGCCCGAGCCCGCCGTCGTCGGCGCGGCTCAGCCTGGATTCAGCCACGAGGTCACCGTCACCGGCGAGGTCGACCTCGTCCGCGACGGCCAGAGCGTGACCCTGCGCCTCGTCGGAGACGCACCCGGCAGCGCCTCGCTGCTGTTCACCGACTCGTCGGAGGAGACCCCCGCCTGGCGCTCGCTGACCGTCGACACCGCAGGCGAGACCGAGGGCACGGTCGTGCTCGACCTCAACCGTGCCTACGACATGCCGTGCGCCTTCAGCGACTTCGGCACCTGCCCGCAGCCCGTCGAGGGCAACGACGTGCCCTTCGCCGTCACCGCAGGGGAGTGTCGCGTCCGATGAGCACCGACAGCGTGATCGCCGGCGGCCGCCTGGACGGCCCGCACCACGGGTTCGAGGTCCGCTCGGTCCACATGAGCGACGCCCTGGTCCAGCCCCTCCTCGACGACCTCGAGCGCACCTACCTGCGCCTCTACGCGTCGCTCCTCGGCGAAGAGGTCCTGCGCGAGGAGATGGCCCACTACAGCCCCGAAGAGTTCGTGGCCCCCGACGGCGACTTCGTCCTGGTCCTCGACGACGGTGTCCCCGTCGCGGGCGGCGCGTTCCGCCTCTCGGTCGAGCCCGAGCTCGGTGACCCGAGGTTCTCCCTGTACCCGGAGGCTGAGCGCGGCACCGACGGGCGCACGGTCGCACCGACGGCCGAGCTCAAGCGCATCTGGACCCACGACCAGCACCGTCGCCGCGGCCTGGCCCGCATCGTGCTCACCGAGCTCGAGGACCGTGCCGCCGCTGCGGGGTACAGCCGCATCTACCTCACGACAGGGTCACGCCAGCCCGAGGCCGTCGGGCTCTACCTGCGGACCGGGTACACCGCGCTCTTCGACACCCACGTGGTGCGCACAGACGCAGACGGCCCTCTCGCCTTCGAGAAGTGGATGCTCCCACCGGTCTGACCGGACTCGGCGCAGGTCGTCGACCGAGACGCTCGCGGACGAGGCGCCTGCCGACCGGCTCCGGCCCCCACGGGCTGCCCGCCTGCTCCAGGGTCCGTCGGTCTGCCCGCGGAGCACCGGTCCCGACACGGTCGCGCTCGTGCGGTGGATCTCAGCCGACGGTCTTGCGGAGGATCTCCATGCGCAGGTCGTCGCGCTGGGGCAGCCCGAAGCGCTCGTCGCCGTAGGGGAAGGCTTTGTGCTCGCCGGTGCGGGTGTACCCGCGGCGCTCGTAGAAGGCGAGCAGCTCGGTGCGCGCGTCCAGGACTGTCATCTCGACCGTGGTGACGCCCCACTCGGCGGCCATGAACCTCTCCGCCTCCGCGATGATCTCCTTGCCGAGGCCCTGACCCTGGCCGCTCGGGCGCACGCAGAACATGCCGAGATACCCGGTCGTCGGACCTGTGCGGCGCACGTGCACGCATCCGTCGACAGCGTGGTCCGAGCCGTCGAGGTGAGCGGCCAGCACGACGCTGTCGGGGGCGCGCAGGTCGGCGAGCAGCAGCACGGCGTCGATCCGCTGCCCCTCGAGCAGGTCCGCCTCGGTGGTCCAGCCCTGGCGGCTCGAGTCACCGCGATAGGCGGAGGTGACGAGGTCGACGAGGTCTGCGACGTCGTCTTCGGTCGCGCGGCGGAAGGTCAGCGTGGGCACCCGACCGACCTTACCCGCGAGGTCGGGCCGTAGGCAGACGCATGGGAAGACGCGTGGGCAGGGCCGTCCGCGCGTGCTCCAGCGGGACTCTCCGGGGTGTCTGTCCACCGGCCGAAAGGCCCCCCTGAGCACTCCCGCGCCGGGGGTACTCTGGCGACGCCAACTGGCACCCGCGTCCCAGATCCGCCGTCCGCGGCGCTCGACGAAGGAGAACCACCTGATGGAAGGCCAGCTCGCGCCCGTGTTCGGCGAGGTCCTGCGACGCAACCCCGGCGAGGTCGAGTTCCACCAGGCGGTCCGTGAGGTCTTCGACTCTCTCGCCCCGGTCCTCGCGAAGAACCCGCAGTACGCCGACGCCGCCGTGCTCGAGCGGATCTGCGAGCCCGAGCGCCAGATCATCTTCCGGGTTCCGTGGGTCGACGACTCGAACCGTGTGCAGATCAACCGCGGCTTCCGCGTCGAGTTCAACTCGGCCCTCGGGCCGTTCAAGGGCGGTCTGCGCTTCCACCCGTCGGTGTACCTGGGCATCGTGAAGTTCCTGGGCTTCGAGCAGGTGTTCAAGAACTCCCTCACCGGCATGCCGATCGGCGGCGGCAAGGGCGGCTCCGACTTCGACCCGCGCGGGCGTTCCGACGGCGAGGTCATGCGGTTCTGCCAGTCCTTCATGACCGAGCTGTACAGGCACATCGGGGAGTACACCGACGTGCCGGCCGGTGACATCGGTGTCGGCGGCCGCGAGATCGGCTACCTCTTCGGCCAGTACAAGCGGATCACCAACCGCTACGAGTCCGGTGTCCTCACCGGCAAGGGCATCAGCTGGGGCGGGTCGCTCGTGCGCACCGAGGCCACGGGCTACGGCACCGTGATGTTCGCCCGCGAGATGCTCAAGACCAGGGGCCTCGAGCTCGAGGGCCAGCGCGTCGTCGTCTCCGGCTCGGGCAACGTCGCGATCTACGCGATCCAGAAGGCCCAGCAGCTCGGGGCCAAGGTCGTCGCCTTCTCCGACTCGACCGGCTACGTGCTCGACGAGGCCGGGGTCGACCTCGACCTGCTCCGCCAGATCAAGGAGGTCGAGCGCGGACGCGTCGACCTCTACGTCGAGCGCCGCGGCTCCGCGAAGCTCGTCACCGGCGGCAGCATCTGGGACGTCCCGGCGACCGTCGCCCTGCCGTGCGCCACGCAGAACGAGCTCGACGGCGACGCGGCGCGCACCCTGCTGGCCAACGGTGTCCTCGCCGTGGCCGAGGGTGCCAACATGCCCACGACCCCCGACGCGGTCGCGGCCTTCCAGGACGCAGGCGTGCTCTTCGCACCCGGCAAGGCTGCCAACGCCGGCGGCGTGGCGACCTCAGCCCTCGAGATGCAGCAGAACGCCAGCCGTGACTCCTGGACCTTCGAGCACACCGAAGACCGCCTCGAGGCCATCATGACCGGGATCCACGACCGCTGCGCCGCGACGGCCGACACCTACGACCGTCCGGGCAACTACGTCGCGGGCGCGAACATCGCCGGCTTCACCAAGGTCGCCGACGCGATGATCGCCCTCGGCGTGGTCTGAGCGGTCGCGGACGCAGCACCGCGGTGCCGGGCCCGGCGGCCTGACCTCGGTGCTGCCCGCGCGGCCTGTCCGAGACGGGTGCGTGACGTGCCGAGACCGTCTCCGGGTGCAGCTTCTGCAGGTCGTCGTACAGTCGGTGGGTGCCGTCACGTCATCTCCGGCTGGACCTCCCGGCGTCGACCGTCCCCGAGCGGGTGCGGGTCGCCTTCGCGCGGCTGCGCTCTGAGCTCTCGATCCCCGAGGGCTTCCCGCCCGAGGTGCTCGACGA
>Ga0308156_1003506_pt1 | contig 11977 bp, 9 predicted proteins | sample PhyAR2_FD_201041 | JGI IMG/M metagenome (GOLD analysis project Ga0308156, IMG submission 201041) | Phyllosphere microbial communities from UC Gill Tract Community Farm, Albany, California, United States - DLSL A.R2 | ecosystem: Host-associated > Plants > Phyllosphere > Unclassified | place: USA... | reverse complement strand
ATCCAGCCTACCTAAAACAACTTTTAGTATCTAAAAAAGGTGACTTTAACTATTTGTTAAAGCAAACCATGTTTAATCCTCCATTTATTCCTAAAGAATTTCTTCAAGCTCAAGAAAAGCTGATGATTAATCAGGCACCTCAAACTCAAAAACTGGTTGATCAACTTATTGCACTCAATAAAGTCTACACGCCAGATTCATTTGCAGTTCTCACAAAGACAATCGATGCTCCGACACTGATTTTATGGGGTAAGCAAGATAAGATTATTAATGTCGAAGTCGCAAGTGAACTAAAACGACTTTTAAAAAATGCCCAGCCTCCAGTTATTTTAGAAAATGTCGGCCATATGCCGATTTTGGAAGCTGAGCAGTTGGTTATTCAACAATATGTACCTTTTTTACTTAAAGTAGAAACAAATCAGTCGACCAAAACGACTACGCCTTAAATAAAACTTCGGACTTGTGAGACCTTATGTCTACCCAACCGCTTATAGAAAAACTCATTGAAGCTCATCTTGAATTTTTAGATGAGGAATTTGCTCAGCCCCATGTTATCCAACAAGAATTTGAGCAATTTTATCATTGGTTGGGTAGTCGGCAACTACAACACCTCTGGACCTTTGAGCAAATTCAGCAGCTGATTCAAAAGCAGATTTTAGACACCCCTGCTTCTGATTTCCTGCTTGAACAAATTGCAGAACACATTCGTTTTGCACTGATTCACCCAGCCAATGACACTACAACAATTGAAGATGTTATTCCTGTTTTAACAATTGACGGAATTGCGCAATACGTTGCAAGTAAAGAACAGCATCGTAAAAAAATTATTAAAACGATTGTGAATAATCCTGCATTTTCAGCACTTCTAACACAGCTGATTCAACAAACAATGCATGACTATTTAGATGAGTCGATGTCAAAACGGGTGCCGGGTGTAGGGCGCTTTATGAAAATGGGGAAATCTGTTCTAGAAACTGTAACCGACTCAAATCTAGACGACACGATTAATCATTATTTGCAAAAGAATATTTTAAAACTCAGCCAAATGAGTGAGCGTGTTTTAAACCAACATTTTGACAATGATAAGCTCTACCATTTTCAAGCAAATGTTTGGCATAAAGTTAAAACCATGCCGCTTTCTGTTTTAAAAAATTATGTAGAAGTTCAGGATTTATCAAAAACTGTGGGTTTAGGCCATGAGATTTGGGATCACATTCGCCAGACTTCTTATCTAAAGCAACAAGTACATGATGGTGTTTACACGTGGTATGTGCGTAATCAGGAACGTAATTTTGACTTGTTACTTCGTGACCTCAATATTAACGAAAGCTTAATTCAACATGAACTGACTCAGTTACTTGTGCCTGTATTACAGCAATTAGTTACCACAGGGCATTTAAGACGACGTGCTCGTGTTTACCTAGAGAAATTTTATTATTCTGAAAAAGCATTAGATATTTTAAATAACAAAGGCGCTTAAAGCGCCTTTGTTATTTAACCATTTAGAATTTATAAATGATTCCTAAATTATAACGACGTCCATCTAAAACATAATTATAAGTTGCTACATCAATATCTTTATCAAATAAGTTATAGATACCTGCCGCAACTTGAATTTTGTCAGTCGGTTTATAGTTCATGCCAATATCAACTAACCCATAAGCGGGCTTTCCTTCAGCCATTGACGTTCGGCTTAAATATTCAGAAGTTTTGCTGCGGAAATTCAAACGGCTCCACATATTTACTAAGTCATTAACTTGCCAATCTAAAGTGGTATTAAACATATGTTCTGGCATTTCGTTTAAAGGTTGGCCTTTAAATTGACCACTTTTTTGCTCTGTATCAGTATAGGTATAATTGGCATTCAGTTTTAAGTCAGGTGAAATTAACCAACCAAACGTCGCTTCAACACCCCTCATATTTGCTTTATCTACATTTGTGCGTTGACTGACAAAATCAAATTCTAAACCTAACCATTCACACTCACGAGCACCTGCCTCACCTGAACAAGTTCTAACTTCTGTAATTTTATCTTTAAATTCGCTATTAAAAATCGTTAAGCCAGCATTGAGGTCATCAAGATTATCCCAAGAGAATGAAAGCTCATAGTTCGTACTTTTTTCAGGTTTTAAATTCGGATTACCAACAATTACTCCTGCAGAGCTGCTCCCCCCTGTAGCTTGTCCCCATTCAGCTACAGTCGCTCTTAATGCAGGTGTTTTATAGCCTGTTGATACACCGCCTTTAATAATCCAGTTATCATTTAAAGTCCATACCCCATATAGTTTAGGGCTGAAATGATCTCCAAACTTTTCGTCCTGATCCATGCGCAAAGACATTGTTAAAGTGAAAGGATCAATAATGTTCCATGCATCTTCAGCAAATAACGCCCAGCTATAACGGTCTAAATTAGAAACGGGTTGTGATCCACCCACTTTTAACTGGTTACCTAAATCATCTAATTCTTCTTTTAGATAGCTTCCCCCAACACTAAGTGCATGATTTGCTAATGTGATCTGGTTCAGCGTGTTAAATGTAGTATTTACAGCTTCCATATTTCTAGACGGGTTCTTATTTTCTTCGCGTTGAATATAAGAATGAGTCTTCACAGGACCAATGTCACCACGGTGCGTTAAACTATATTCTGTACGGTAATAGTCTGTTAATGAATCCACTGGTGGATTACGACCAGTTTGAATAGGGGAAACTGTTTTTCCAATTGTCGCGTTACGATTTTGAATGGAACGTTGGTATTCAAGCTCAATGGTATGTTGATCATTAGGAGTCAGGCTTAAAGTAGCCCCTCCTGCACGAATTTTTTGTTTATTATAACCGCCAATAATTTCATCTTCATCTCTTTGTGAAAATGTACCATTGGCTTTTAATCCAAGTAAATTCTTAATGAGCGGCCCTGAAACATAAGTATTGGCTTGGTAAAGATTCCCAGATTTATTATTTTCCTGAATGGTTGTATCTAACTTAACCGAACTGTTCCAAATATCTGCAACTTTTTTAGTAATAATATTAATTACGCCACCCATAGCATCTGAACCGTATAGACCAGACATTGGACCGCGGATAACTTCAATACGTTCGATACTTTCGATTCCAGGTAACCAACCTTGTTCAATACCTGAATTATCACTATTTGGTCGCACAGAACGTGTATTTACTTTCTTACCATCGACCATAATAAGGGTATATGCGCTTCCCATTCCTCGAATACTAATGTCAGATGAACTCCCCCCACCTGTAACCACCACACCTGGCACATCTTTAAGTGCATCAGTTACATCGCGATATGCTTTTTTATTAATTTCGTCTTGAGTTAAAACTGAAATAGAAGCGGCGGCCTTTTTTATATTTTGTTCAAAACCACTTGCAGTTACGACTATTTTTTCTAATTGCGTGACTTCACTTTCTTTTTTATTTTTTATAGAAGAATCAACTAAAATATTTTCATTTTCAGCAGCATAAGCCGCAGGAAACATCCCTGTAAGTACCGAAATTGATAATACAGACTGGAAAATACGCTTAGTCATATCCTGCTCCCACAGATTAAATTATGAATAAATATTAAGTTTTGCTTAAATAATTGTAACAAATCTAAATAAAATTACAAATGATATTGATAATAATTATCATTATTTATATTGAATAATAAAAAAGCCTCAAATTGAGGCCTTTTTATTTCACTTTTCAAATAATTTGATTATTTGAAATAAGCACCTTCAGCTTGGCTATGGTCAGTTTCATCAACCACACGTTGTAGCTCAGGAATGTTCTCTTTCAAAGTCGTTTCTACACCTTGTTTTAAGGTAACGTCAATTGCAGAACATCCTTGGCAACCACCACCAAATTTCAAGACAGCTGTTAAACCATGTTCTGGATTATCTTGTACTTCTACCAAGCTACAATTTCCGCCATGCCCTGCAAGGCCCGGATTAATTTCTGCTTGAAGAATGTAAGTAATACGCTCTTCAATTGACGCATCTGGACCAACTCGTGGAACTTTAGAGTTTGGAGCACGGAAGGTTAACTGACCACCAAAACGGTCCTTGTTATAATCAATTACAGCATCTAAAAGGTAAGGAATAGATGGTGCATCAATATATGCAGGGAAATCAGGATAGTCCTGTTTATAATCCGTCGGGATCACTTCTTCTGGTGCACTATATGCCATACAGCATTCTGCACGTGGCGTACCCGGATGTTCAACAAAAACTCGAACGCCAATTCCCGGAGTATTTTGTTTCGACAATAAATCGTGCAAATACTCTTGTGCAGATGGTGTAATCAAAAGGTTTGGAATTTCTTCTGCAACAGCAGTGTTGGTGTTCTCAGTCGACATAACAATATTCCTCAAGCTGATGCCTTTATATTAACTGAAGATGAGGTAGATTGAAAAAAAATCAACTAAATTTGTCGGATTTATACACAACAGGGTTTCAACTTAAGTTTTTAATGGCATTATTGGGCTCAGTATTGATCATTTTTTAAATATTCCTTATGTTGCATTTGCCGTTTAACCATACCATTACCCTTATTATTATTACGGTCATTGTCTCTTTACTTGCTTTTAGCAACCAAAATGTGATGAATCGACTTATCTTTTGGCCACCAGCAATGCAGCGCGGTCAATTTGATCGTTTCATTACCCATGGCTTTATTCATGCAGATGGAACCCATCTACTTTTTAACATGATCACCCTGTTTTTCTTTGGCAGCATTATTGAAAGTTTTTACCGCCAATATTTTTATGACATGGGTTTTGTATTGTTTTACTTAGGTGCTTTGATTTTTGCGATTTTACCTAGCTATTTACAACATAGAAATGATACAAACTGGGCCAGTCTAGGCGCCTCTGGTGCTGTTTCCGCTGTTTTATTTGCCTATATTTTATTCCAGCCATGGAAGCTCATTTTTGTATTCTTCATTCCAGTACCAGCCATTATTTTTGCTGTTTTATATGTAGCGTACAGTATTTGGGCGGGCAAACGTGGCAATAGTCATATCAATCATAGTGCTCACTTGTGGGGTGCGGCTTACGGGGTTGTTGTAACCATTTTGATCGAACCAAAAGTGATTCCACATTTCTTAGACCAGCTTACCCGCTTACCGTTCTAAACTAAAAATTCAAAGAAAAGCTCGCAATGGGCTTTTCTTTTTTTCTCATTTATTTATCACCATAAATTCTCAGTATTTTTTCTGATTTTCTTTGATCTATTCCTTGTTTTGTTTGCAAAAACCATCTGATTAAACTCATGCCAATTCTTTTAATAATTCAGATGATACAATGAAGTACAAAGCAATTTTATCAAGCCTTTCCATTGCCTTATTTAGCTTATCTTTGGCTGGGTGTAATGACAACGATTCACAAGAAACTGCTGTAAGTAAGCCACAACAGCCCAATATATTATTTATTATGGCGGATGACTTAGGCTATTCAGATTTAGGAGCTTTTGGCGGGGAAATTCATACCCCGAATATTGATAGCCTATCTCAAGAAGGCCGTCTTTTAACTGATTATCATACTGCCCCGACCTGCTCACCAACACGCTCGCAACTCATTTCTGGTACTGATCATCATTTAGCTGGTATTGGTGCAATGGCTGAGCTCACGCCAGAACATTTGAAGGGACAGCCAGGCTACGAAGGGTATTTAAACGAACGTTCATTATCGATTGCACAAGTGCTTAAAGATAATGGCTATCGTACTTATATCAGTGGTAAATGGCATTTAGGGTTAACCCCTGAAACCAATGCACATGCCAAAGGTTTTGATCATTCATTTACATTATTACAAGGTCTAGATCACCATTTTAAGCAAGCGCCAAGTGCCTTTAAGCGAAATTCAACCTATACAGAAGATGGGCAAATTATTCCTGTTTCGGCATTGCCTGATGACTTTTTCTCGACCAACTATTTTACAGACAAATTACTGAGCTATTTGGACTCTGGCAAAACTAGTGGAAAACCCTTCTTTGCCTATGCAGCCTATACCGCCCCTCACTGGCCAATTCAGGCTCCTGCCGAATACCGCGAACGATATCGTGGAGTTTACGATGTGGGTTACGATGCAATTCGTAATGCGCGTATCGCACGCCAAAAACAACTCGGTATTATCCCTGCAAACTTTGATGCAGCAGAACCAATTTCCACTCAAAATGCCCCACAAAAATATGGAAAATGGGATGAGTTAACGGCTGAGCAAAAAGCACTTGAAGCCCGAAAAATGGAAATCTATGCAGGTATGGTAGAAAATCTAGATGCCAACGTGGGCCGAATTATTCAATATCTCAAACAAAATAATCTTTATGACAATACCTTAATTTTCTTTGTTTCAGACAATGGTGCAGAAGGTTTCGTCCGTGGTGGTTATGGCAGTGAATCTGGCTTTGATAACTCTGTAGCAAATGTAGGTACGCCGACTTCGTATCACTATATTGGACCACGTTGGGCCGAAGTCAGCGCTGCGCCATTCCATTTATGGAAGGATACGGCTGGTGAAGGTGCAACTACTGCCCCTGCTATCGTGAAATTACCACATCAGAAAAAAGCAGAAGAAACCAATAACAGCTTTGCGTCCGTACTCGATGTTTTCCCAACTTTACTAGAATATGCTCATATTCCAGTACCTCAAGGCCAATACAATGGTCGTACCATTAATACGCCATCAGGGATTTCATGGAAACCTTTGCTTGAAAATAAAACAACTACGATTCGCCCTGAGAATTTTAGTTTTGCCGATGAGTTACATGGCAGTAAATATGCAAAACAAGGCGAGTGGAAAATTGCACTTCAAGGACGCCCTGAATTAGGTACAGGAACTTGGGAGTTATACAACATTAAAACAGACCGAGGTGAAAGACAGAACGTTGCTCAGATTTACCCAGCTAAAGTCCAAGAACTTTTATCGGTCTATCAAAAATATACTGAAAAGAATGGTGTGCAGGAATATAACGCCAAATGAGATTAAAACCATTTTTAGTTACGACCATCAGCCTGTCTTTTATGGCGGGCTGTAGCCAACCTTCACAAGTTTCTGAACCCGTACCATCGTCTCAGAAACAAACTTCTTTAGCTGACTTAGGTTCTATTGAAAAGTGTAAAAATTACACAGGATTACCTCAAAGTTGGCTGAAGAAACCCACTGCTGGAATGGTTTTAATTGCAGATGGGCATTTTAATTTTGGTTCTGAAAAAGCCTATCCTGATGAACTTAATTTTGGAAAAAAGCAACGGGAAGTCAAAGGATTCTGGATTGACCAGACTGAAGTCACCGTTGCTCAATTTGCAAGTTTCGTAAAAGCAACGGGCTATATCACCGATGCCGAAAAACAAAAGCAGGCCGCAGTTTTTTCACCAGATCCTGATCATCCACAGCAATGGTGGCAACTAAAATCAGGGTATACGTGGAAAACTCCAAACGGCAGTAATGGTGCCGTAGCTAATCCGAATGAACCTGTGCGATATGTGAGTAAAAACGATGCTGAACATTATGCAGTTTGGCTCGGACATGATTTACCAACAGAACTAGAATGGGAATATGCAGCTAAAGCGAACTCGCAAACTGATACACCATTGCATCAAGCCCCTACCGATGAACATCAACATCCACAAGCAAATTACTGGCAAGGCGAATTTCCTTTTCAAAACCTAAATCAAGATCACTTTAAGGGTGTTGCGCCCGTTGGATGCTTTGCACCAAATAATTTTAAGTTATTTGATACGATTGGAAATGTATGGGAATGGACATCTTCTGCCTATCAAGGGGCTCATGACCAACATATGGGAAATTATTCTGATTTAAGACAACAACAAATCACCAGTACACAATATGTAATTAAAGGCGGATCTTTTCTTTGCGCACAAAATTATTGTTCACGTTACCGAAACAGTAGTCGCTATCCACAAGACTTTGATTTAGCAGCAACCCATGTTGGCTTTCGAACAATTTTACGATCTGATTAATTTCTTTTAATTAGAATTATTAAATATATCTTTAACCAAAAGTAGATCGAAAAATAAGCAAAATATTTCTATAGTACAAAGGAAAATGATAAAAAAGTGAGAACAAGATGAAAACTTTACTTCTTTGTGCAGCGGCAATTTTCACAATGTCATTATCAGCCTGTGCAGTCCATACACCTGAAGGTAGTATTGTAATTGATCCAGATTCACCTTATCACAACCATCCCGGAGATTTTTGCCCACCTGGACAAGCGAAAAAAGGACGTTGTTAGTTATTGCCTTTTCCAAAGCAATTTTAAAGTTACTTTGGAAAAGTAGATTTTAATAAAAGTGATGAATTGAATACTTCAGCGAAGGGCTTCAGCCCAAAAATAGTTGGGATGAAACTAGAAATTATGGTGTATAAAAAACACCATATCCCCAAGATTTTTAAAAGACAATCTTATGTTGCCTTCTATCTAGTTTCACCCCAATTCTTTCTTATCTCATTCGACTCTTTTTATTTATTAATAAAAAAGTCTATTTCTTGCTCATCTTTGTATCTATTCATTGATACATTTTGAATATTTTACCTACAGGTTAAATCTGTAAGATTCGCTTAATACAAAATAAACATTTGTGTAACGTAAGTCTATAAAAATGTTCTAAAAATGTGAAAAAAAATGAAGCTAAAATGAGATGGATTTATCATAATAAAACCCTATTTCTAGTTACATCACAAAAACAATCAGTTTTATTTTGTCAGTTATTGCCACCCGTTTCCTTTGGCTGGCATAGATAATGTATACATCTGTATATTAACCCAGTCGTATAACGAGATATTTTATGTCCAGCACAAGTCAAGTCGAAGGTCTACAATTTCCAGTACACGCCTCAACAAAAAAACAAAGTACATCTCTTACAGGCCAAGAGATTTTGTCAGAGGCTTTATCTGTCGTAGATAATAAAACCGCGCAACAAGTGCTGAATGAAAAAAACTGGCGAAAAAACTACCCTATATATTTTAAAGCACTTGTTAAACAAGGGATCTTTAATAGTAGCAATCCCATTACTATTGCTAAGCAAGGTTTGCATAAGGCTCACCATATTTTTGACTTTTATCGTGATAGTAAACACTATCTTTTAAAAGATGCAGTTCATATTGCTTCATCTACGCCTCTTCATACAGTAAAACTTAAAGGTGAAAGTGAAGCAGCACCAGAGTGGTATGTTCCTTATAAAGGACAAAAACTCAATGGACAAAGCTTGCTTGACCAGATTCAGCGTTGGGAAAATGCTGGCATTATGGAGCCGAGCCATGCACAGGCTTTACGTGAAGCCGTAGCCCACCCAGAATGGTTTGATTTATCTGACCGTACCATGGTGCTGTTTGGTGCAGCTTCAGAAGCAGGTCCTCTGCCTTGGTTAGCTAAATGGAAAGCGAATATTGTTGCTGTCGACTTACCAAACCCACGTGTCTGGGGCAAAATTTTAAATACGATTCAACAAGGAAACGCAACTCTCATTGCACCATGTGTTGAACAAATTGATTCATCAGCAAAAGTTTCTGAACTAAAAGATAAATTGGGTGCAAATTTACTAACTCAATTACCAGAAATTGCACAGTGGTTAGTCCAGTTTCCGCAAAAGTTAGATTTGGCTGCAATTGCCTATTTAGATGGGGAAAAGCATGTTCGTGTTTCCATGGCAATGGACAGCATCATGCAATTTGTAAGCGAGCATAAGTCTGATACGAGCCTTATGTTTATGTGTACGCCAACCGATGTTTATGCGGTTCCTAAAGAAGTTGCAAAAGCTGCTCAACAAAAGTTTAAATCACGAACAAAAATACAAAAAATGGCGGTGAAAGGTGTTTCCGCTCTTTCGCTCAATCGTTTTTTTCAAGCGCCATATCAAGACTTAATTGCTTGTGAAAATGGAAAAACTTATGGCATTGCCGACTGTCTAGTTGTTGAGCAAGGGCCAAATTATGCCTTGGCAAAACGCATTCAGCAATGGCGTGCTATTTTGGCCCGCCATCAGGGGCAACAGGTAAGTATTAATATTGCTCCATCTACAACGACTCACTCTGTGACTAAAAATCCATTGTTGAAAGCAGCTTTTAATGGTGCAGAGCTTTTTGATGTAGAAGCATTTAGCCCTGAAACGACCAATGCAATTATGGCTGCAATCTGGATTCATGACTTAAGAAATGAGTCTTCTGTAGCAAATCCTGAAACTGAGCTGGACCATCCGCTTGAGCTCATGATGGAAGGTGCCAACCACGGCGGATTGTGGCGTGTTGCTTATTTAGCAAGAACTGCCCTGCCTTTTGCTGCAATCTATGGCTTTGCAACCGAAAAACTACCATTTGGGAAATCATCTAAAAAATAATGATATTAAAGCCCAATTCTAGAATTGGGCTTTTTTCTGTATTTATCTATTTATTTTGAAAGTGTGATAGATATTTTTGCATTTCATCAGGCGGCACCATACCGCCTCCTGTCGCCCATATCACATGGGTTGCCTGTTGTAATTTCTCAGCTGATAGTTGATGTAAAGCCAAATAATCAGGACTCGTCTGAACATAATATGGACCCATCATGCCTGCCACTGCAGAAGGCTCGAGCTGAATATTTTCAGTTTGATTTAAAAGCGCAATGAGCTCATACAAACGCTCATCATCAATAGTGTAATAGCCATCAATTAACTGCTGCATAGCACGTCCCACAAAACCTGAAGCACGGCCTACTGCGAGCCCATCTGCGGTAGTTACATTATCGAGGCCAATGTCATTCACTGAAATCTGATCATGCAAACCTGTGTGGACACCCAGTAACATACATGGCGAATGGGTGGGTTCTGCAAAGATACAATGTACATGCTCACCAAAAGCCAGTTTCAAGCCAAAACTTACCCCACCAGGGCCACCACCAACGCCACACGGCAAATAAACAAATAATGGGTGTTCAGCATCGACTTTAATTTGTTTTTGCTCAAATTGCTGTTTTAAGCGTATTCCTGCAACTGCATAACCTAAAAACAATGTTGTTGAGTTTTCATCATCAATAAAAAAACAATGCGGATCTTGTTCTGCTGCTTTTCTTCCCTCTTCAACAGCTACTCCATAGTCACTGGCATATTCCACAACATTAACGCCCAATGAACGCAGTTTGTCTTTTTTCCACTGTCTCGCATCGGCAGACATATGAACAGTGACTCTAAAACCCAGTTTGGCGCTCATTATGCCAATCGAAAGCCCTAAATTTCCTGTTGAGCCTACTGCAATTTGATACTTAGAAAAAAACGTTCGAAATGAATCTTGATCTAACTTACTGTAATCATCTTCCAACTTGAGAAGTCCAGCCTCAATTGCCAACTTTTCGGCGTGAGCCAAGACTTCATAAATACCACCACGTGCTTTAATTGAACCTGAAATAGGTAAATGGCTATCTTTTTTCAGCCAGAATGCTCCCCTCAGCTGCACTTGTTCTGTTGAAGAAAGTGCTTGTTGCATATGGGCAATTTCAACGATCTCTGATTCAATTTTTCCATGTTGCGCTTGAGTTTCAGGAAACACTTTTGCCAAATAAGGTGCGAAGCGCTCTAATCGGGCTTCTGCTTCACTTACGTCCTCTGCGGTGAGACCAACTTTTTCTAAAGCTTCTTTTAAAGGATAGCAATGAGGTGTAAACCAAAATGTTTCTTGATAGGCTTGCAGTGTCTCAATAAGTGGAAATTGTTGTTTTAGCTGATCTATTTGAACCGCATCCATAATCTATCCTGATATAAAAGTTTTAAGCCTAGCCTCTAAAGCTGCTTGATGCTCTATAATGACTTGTTAATTTATAATTGAATGTACATGAAAATAGACTGAACGTTAAAAAGAAACAAATAAAAAAGCCACTGTGAACAGTGGCTTTAATTTTTTAAATGCGTTTATACAAACTGTAAGAATAACCAGTACAAACCGCCTGACAAACAGATTGTTGCAGGAAGTGTAAATACCCATGCAGATAAAATT
>Ga0308156_1003504_pt1 | contig 11978 bp, 8 predicted proteins | sample PhyAR2_FD_201041 | JGI IMG/M metagenome (GOLD analysis project Ga0308156, IMG submission 201041) | Phyllosphere microbial communities from UC Gill Tract Community Farm, Albany, California, United States - DLSL A.R2 | ecosystem: Host-associated > Plants > Phyllosphere > Unclassified | place: USA... | reverse complement strand
GGTCGATGCAGCTCGTCGTCAGCTCGCTCGTCTCCCCCGTCCTCGCACACCTGCTGCCGCAGTCGGAGTTCGGTGTGCTCGCCTCGGCGATCGCGCTCTACCAGGCGCTCGGCGTGCTCGCCGTCGCCGGGCTCGACCAGGCCGCCGTGCTCCAGCGGGCTGAGGACGGCAACGAACGCGCCGCACGGGGACTCGTCTCCGTCGGTACGGTCCTCGCGGCCGTCGTCACGCTCGCCGCACTCGGGACGATCCCCGTCTGGGGCGACGCCGCCGGGTTCGTCGGCGAGCACCCGCTGCTGCTGGTCGCCGTGCTGTGGACCCTGCCGGCCGCCGTCGTGCAGCTGTCCCTCGCGCTGCTCGTGGCGCAGGACCGCATCCGGGTCTTCGCCGTCACGAGCCTGCTGTCCTCGGTCGGCGGCTCGATCATCGGTCTCGGCCTGCTCGTCCTCGTGCACGCCGACGCGACCACGTACGCGTGGGGCGGGGTCGTCGCGCAGGGCTCGGCGATGGTGATCGGGCTGATCGCCGTCCGACCACGCCTCGGGGGGCTGCTCGACCGTGCCGTCACCGCCCGCGCGTTCCGCCTGGGCGTCCCGATCGCGCTCGGCAACCTGTCGTACTTCGTCCTCAACGCTGGCGACCGCATCATCGTGCAGCGGCTGCTGGGCCCGGAGGAGGTGGCCCGTTACCAGATCGCGTACGTCGTCGGGTCGGCGGTCATCCTGCTCCTGACCTTCACGAACAGCGCGTGGGCGCCGCACTTCGCCGCACTCCGCGACGCGGTCGCCCGTCGCCGCCTGGCGATGCACGCCCGCGACGAGCTCTACCTGCTGCTCGCCCCGGTGCTGCTCGCGGTGACCCTCGTCTCCCCCGTGGCGCTGCCGATCCTCGCACCCGCGTCGTACCGGGTGGAACAGCTCACGGTCGTCGTGTTCGTCGTCGCGCTCACCGCGTTCCCGGTCGTCGCGAGCGGGGCGACCGGCCGCCTGCTGATCGTCGAGCGCCGCGGTGTCGCGGTCGGGGTCATCGCGGCCGCAGCGGCCGTCGTGAACATCGGCGCCAACCTGCTCCTCGTCCCGCCGCTCGGCATCGCCGGCGCTGCGCTGGCGACCGTCGTGGCGTACGCCCTGCTCGCCGTGCTGCAGCAGGCCGCGCTGCCGGACCGCCGCGAGTGGCGTGGCCCCGGTCGCCGGGTGTTCCTCGTCGTCGTCCCCGCCGTGCTCCTGGCCGCCGCGTCGCTGCTGGCGCCGCAGGACCTGGTGTGGAACATCGTGCGGATCGTCGGCGTCGTCGCCTGCATGCCGTGGTTCGTCCAGCGGCTCCGGGCCGCGCGCGGTCGGGCCAGCTGAGCCGAGCACGTGCTCGGACCGCAGCCGCGGTCCACACCGGTCAGCCCTGCTCCCGGACGTCGCGGACGGCCGCCCTCCTCCCCCGGAGCGGCGGCCGTCGCACGTGCCGGACACGGTCCGAGCTGGCCGACAGGACCGGCCTGCCCGGACGGCCTGACCAGACGGCCTGAGCGGCCACGACGGACCCCGGCCACACGAGACGTCCCAGAGCCCGACGACGTCCCTCGCGGCGTCCCACACGACGTTCCTCCGTCGGTCCCCGTGCCCGGGCGCGGAGCCCGCCGGGCCCGCGCGCTCGCCCTGCGGCACAGCGTCCGGAGCGCGCGACCAGCGCGTCGCCCGCCCGACGTCCGTGCTCGCGTCCCCTCGGGCCAGCACGCCCACCGGCCGTGCGCGCCCGCCCGGCGTGCCCGCGGCGCGTACCGCAGCGGCCCGGTCACCACCGCCCGGCCGGCACCCCGGCGGCGCGGTTACCGCAGCCCGCACGTGCACGACCGCTCGCACACCGGACAGGACGCCCCCCGGACAAGAAGCGCCCCCGGACAGGACGAGCACCCCTCCGGACACGACAGCGGCCCTCCGGACACGACAGCGGCCCCGGCACCCCGAGTGGGGTGCCGGGGCCGCTGTGTCGCCGAGCCGCCGGACGGTCAGACCGCCGCGCGCTCCGGGACCGGGACCGCCGCCGGGGTGCGCACCACGACGGTGCCGAGGGTCCGACCGACCGCGTACCCGGTCACGGTCGCCACGACGCTCGTCACGATGGCCAGGGCACGCATGCCCCCGCCGCGCCCGAGCGCCCCGAGCTCACGGAGGAGCGCGCCGGGCAGCACCCGCGTCAGGTAGGTGCTCTCGCTCGAGAGCGAGTCCCGTGCACCGACCCGACGGCTCAGGACCGCCTTGGAGATCCCCTCGTAGTAGCTGCGCCGACGCAGGTAGCGCATGGTGACGCGGTCCGGTGACACCCGGTGCGACACGTTGGAGCGCGGCTCGTAGCGGATCCGCGCCTCGGGCCGCATCTGGGCGATCCGGATGCAGAGCTCCGTCTCCTCGCAACCGAGGGGCTGGTTGCCGACCCGGCCGATGCCGGACCGGAACCCACCGGCCGCGAGCAGGACGTCACGGCGGAACGCCATGCTCGACCCGATCACGTTGCGCACGTCGCCGGGGGCGGTGGGCAGACCGGCGTAGCTGCACCCGACGATCCAGAGCAGCTCGTCCGGGTACGGTCCCGCACCGGTGTCCGCCGGCCACGACGGGGTCGCCCGGCCGCCGACTCCGACGACGTCCGGCAGGTCGAGCGCCTCGACGAGGTGCATCAGCCAGTCGGCGTCGGCCGCGGCGTCGTCGTCGAGGAACGCGACGACGTCGGACTGGGCGAGGGCCACGCCCGTGTTCCGGGCACCCGACAGGCCGCGCTCCTCGTCGTTCGCGACGACCTGGAGCTCGGGCCACCGGGCCGCGGCGCGGCGCAGCAGCTCCGGCTCGTGGTCGATGACGACGATCACCTCGGTGGACTCCGGCTGCCGCTTCGCGGACTCGACCGCCGCCTGCAGGTCGCCCCAGCGCTGCTGGGTGTACGCGCAGATGACGACCGCCACCGTGGGGAGCGTCACGCGGCCGCTTCCTCGTCGAGGACGGCCACGGGCTCCGGCACGACACGGCCACGCACGGGGGTCGGGGCGAGCCGGGCGCGCGCAGCGACCTCGCGGGCGCGACGGCGCTCGTGCATGATCGAGGTGAGGACGCGGATGCCGTCGCTCACGGCGTTGAGGTTGCTCGTGCCGTGCACGCGCAGCTTCTCGTGGCTCGGGACCTCGGTGATGTCGAAGCCGGCGGCGGACCAGCGGCAGGTCAGGATCGTCTCGATCTCGAAGCCGTCACCCCAGCGCATCGAGCCGTCGGCCGGCTGCGGCAGCGTCGAGGACAGCAGGCCGACGGTCGGTAGCGTGTCCGCCCAGAAGGCGTTGTAGCCGTAGCAGAGGTCGGTGTACTTCGCGCCGAGCAGCAGGTTGGAGATCATGTTGAGGCCCTTGTTGCCGAGGCCACGGATGATCGTGATGTCGTCGCTGCCACCACCGGGGGCGTAGCGGGAGCCCTTCGCGACGTCGGCACCGGCGACGAGCGCCTCGACGAAGCGCGGGATCTCGGCGGCGTCGGCGGAGCAGTCGGCGTCGAACATGACGACGATGTCGCCGGTGACGGCCTCGAACCCGCAGGCCAGGGCGTTGCCCTTGCCCTTGCGGGTCTGCTGGACGACCGTGATGCCGGGCATGAGCCGCTGCGCGGTCGCGATGGTGTCGTCGACGGAGTTGCCGTCCACGAGGATCACCTCGTGCACGGGGGGCAGCATCGGCAGGATGATCTCGAGGTTGCGCGCCTCGTTCCTCGCGGGGATGACGACCGAGACGCGAGGGTCGTGGGGCCGGACGGTGGTGGGCATGGTGCTCCTGTCGGGTTCAGGCGGCGTTGGCGGTGTCCCGGGGTGTCCGTCGCTGGGTGGGCGACGGCGGGACGAGGGGGTTCCGGCGGCGAGGCACGTGACCTCGGCGGCCGTCCGGAACGGGGGTACACCGTTCCCTGGGCGTTCCCACCTTCGTCGGAGGCGGCCCCGCCGGTCAATGCGGCGCGGGGTGCGTTGCGGCCCCGCCACGCGGCGTACGGAAACCCGCAACGGCGCGCGGATCGCCCCGGTGCACGGAACGGTCCGTCGGAGGCGCGGGGCGTCCGCGCCACGCGCCTCCGGACCGGCGGACGAACCGGACAGGAGGCGCGGGGTGACGCACCACGCGCCTCCAGGCCGGCAGACGGGCCGGACAGGAGGCGCGGGCCAGACGCACCACGCGCCTCCAGGCCGGCAGACAGGCCGGACAGGAGGCGCGGGCCAGACGCACCACGCGCCTCCGGACCGGCGGACAGGCCGGACGGGAGGCGCGGGGCGAGGCGACACGGGATCCGTGCGGATCCGCCGGGTCCGGCGTCAGACCGAGCGGCGCGCGGCGGCCGTGCGCGCACGGACGGTCCGGCGCGACCGGGCGTAGCGGGCCACTCCGCGCACGACGGCGCGGAGCTCGGTGCCACGCACCGCGGCGACCTCGCGGTCGAACGCGGCGTCGCCGGCGGCGGGCACGGCCGACGTGGCGCCCGGACCCCCCGCGACCTCGTCGGCGGCCGCGACGGGGCCGGCGAGCAGGTGCCGGACGGCCCGCGGCGCGCGGACCAGGGCCATGCCGAGCGTGCGCGGGCGGAGGGCGGTCTTGGTGAGCCAGGCGCCGAGTCCCGTGCCGTAGCCGACCGCCTGGGTGCGGAGCGCCGCGACGTCGGCGCGGTGACGGTGCCACACGAGGGCCGAGGGCTCCACGACCAGCGCCGAGCCACCGAGCACGACGCGGGCGAACATGTCGATGTCCTCGCCGCCGCCGGTGACCGTGCCGACCCCGAGCGCCTCGTCGAAGCCGCCGAGGGCGAGGACGGCGTCCCGCCGCATCGCGAAGTTCGCGCCGGTGCCGTAGTCACCGACCGAGAACGGGAACAAGGGCCGGTCGGCGGGGGGCGCCGAGAGGCGGAAGACGCGCGGCACGAGGTTCCGCGACCACGTCACACGCTCGTCGAACCAGCGCTGCGCGGGTGTCCGGAGCTCACCGCTCGCCACCAGGCCGCTGACGCAGACGACGTCCTCGCCGCGGGCGAACCCGGACGCGACGGCGCGGAGCCACCCGCGGTCGACCACGACGTCGTCGTCGGTGAAGGCGACGACCTCGCCGCGCGCCGCGCGGACCCCGGCGTTCCGCGCACTGGACAGCCCCGGCACGGGTTCGAGCACGTACCGGACGCGGGGATCCGTGCCGGGTGCGGTCACCAGGCGACGGGTGGCGTCGTCGGAGGGCGCGTTGTCGACCACGACGACCTCGAGGTCCGGGTGGTCGACGGCGAGCACCGACCGCAGCGCGTCGGCGAGCTGGTCGGCGCGGTCCCGTGTGCAGAGCACGACGCTCGTGCTGGGCAGGCGGACCGGGACCGGCGGGTGCTCCGCCTCGGGGAGCGCGGCGACCGCGGCGCGGAGCGCGGCACCGTCGACCGCGCCGTCGACGACGGGGAGGTCGACGAACCCACGGGGCGAGGTGCCCTCGCGCACCAGGAGCCGCGCCGTGCGGTGGCCAGCGGCGTCGGCGAGCACGACCGGGACGTCGTCGGTCGGCACCTCGTGGACGTCGACGGCGCCGACCCACACGGCTCCGGGCCAGGTCGGCGGCTCCGGGCTCGCCATCGTGCGTTCGAGCACGAGACGGGACGACGGCGGTCGCGGCGCGGTTGAGGTCATGCGACCACCGTCCACGGACGGGTCGACACCCGTCAACGTCGTGCCGGGGAGCGTGCGGTTCCCACCGCCCGGACGGGCTCGCGCGTGCGTGATCCCGCAATGCCGCAGGGCACCCGCACCATGACGCCACTGCCCTCGTGGGCCGGTCGCGGCCGTGGGTACCGTTCCCTGACACGCCGCCCGATCCGCACCGGACCGCCGACGCGTGCCGCCCGCCCCACCGGCCTGCTCCACCGGCCCGCCGGTGGCCCGCGTCCCCGCCCCCGTGGACCGCCCCGACACGAAGGAACACCCGATGCGTCTCACGACCCCGGTGGTCGCAGCGTGACCGCGACCACGACCCCGGACCGGGTGTCGCTCCGTCCGGTCCGCCTGGTCCGCCGCTCCCCCGTCCCGACCCTCGCCGCAGCGGCGCTCGCGTTCGTCGCGACCGCGCTGCTCGTGACGGGCTGGACGGGACCGGTGCAGACCGTCGTCGTCCTCGCGGCGCTGCTCGTCGTCCCCGGACTCGCACTCGTGCGTCCCCTGCGCCTGGCGGAGCCGGTCGGACGCGGCGCGCTCGTCGTCGTCACGAGCGCCGCCGTCGACACGGTCGTCGCGCTCGCGATGGTCTGGACGGACCGGTGGACGCCGGCACCGGCCGGCGCACTCGTCCTCGTCGTCAGCGGCTGGGCCGCCCTCGCCCACGGCGTGGTCGCCGTCCGGTCCGGGCACCGCGACACGTTCACCGGTCCGCTCCGCCGGGCCTGGGCGGCGCGGCACGAGGGCACGCTGGTCCGGCTCGTCGTCGGCGGCGGTGTCCTCGTCACGGGGACGGCGCTCTGGGCGGTCGGTACCGCGCAGACCGGTTCCGGCCCGCTCGGTGAGTGGGGGCTGCTCACGGCCGTCGCGCCGACGTGGTGGCTCGGTGCCGGAGCGGTGCTCGCCGTGACGGTGACGGCGCTCGTGGACCGGCGCTTCCCGGCGGCCCTGCGACTCGCGTCGGCAGCCGTGCTCGTCGTCGTCGTGTACGGCACGGCGAACCTCGTCGCTGCCGAGCCGCGTCCGCCGTGGGTCTTCAAGCACATCGCGGTGACCGCGTACATCCAGCAGCACGGCTCCGTCGACCCGACGATCGACATCTACAACCGCTGGCCCGGCTTCTTCTCGCTGAGCGCCTTCCTCGGTGCCGCGACGGGGACCGTCGACGCATCCGACCCGGTCCGGTTCGTCGAGATCGCCTTCGCACTGCTCGACGGCGCGCTGGTGTTCGGCATCGCACGGGCACTCGGGCTCCGCGGTCGCTGGGCGGTGACCGCCGCGGTGCTGTTCAGCGCCGCGAACTGGGTCGGGCAGGACTACTACTCGCCGCAGGCCCTCGCCTTCGCCCTCTTCCTCGCGGCGGTGCTCGTGGTGCTGACGACCCTCCGCAGCGCCCCGAACGCGTTCGGTCGGGGCCTCGTCGGTGTCGTGTCGCGGGTGCTCCGCGCACGACGTGCACCCGTCGTGCCGACGGTCGTGCCGGCGTCGCGCGCCACGACGGTGCCCGCCGTCGTGCTCGTCGTCCTGTTCCAGGTCGTCATCACCGTCTCGCACCAGCTCACGCCCTTCGTGCTCGTGGCCGCGCTCGTGCCGCTCGTCCTCGTGGGGATCGTCCGTCCGTGGTGGATCGCGCTGCCGGTCGGCGCCGCACCGCTGCTGTTCCTGCTGCCGAACCTCGACTACGTGCAGGAGAAGTTCGGCCTGACGACCGGCTTCGACCCGGTGAGCAACGTCACCGCCGCGTCGACGTCGATCGCGATCCCGTCGCTGGCCACGACCCTCCAGAGCCGCGGCGTCCTCGCCCTCACCGCCCTCGTCGCCGTCGTCGCCCTCGTGGGCATCGTCCGTGCGGTGCGGAGCGGGCACGGTCAGCGCGCGCTCCTCGTCCTCTGGCTCGCGGCCTGCCCCGTCGTCCTCGTGCTCGGGCAGAGCTACGGCGGCGAGGGCAAGTTCCGCATCGTCCTCTTCTCCGCCCCCTTCCTCGCGATCGCCGCCGTCCACGCCCTGCACGGCCGTCGCCTCCGACTCGCCGCGACCGGTGCGCTCGTGACCGTCACGACCCTGCTGTTCGTCGCCACGACGTTCCAGGCGGAGCAGGCCAACCAGACGCCCGCCAGCGAGGTGACCGCCGCCCGGTGGCTGGACAGCCGGTTCGCCGCGGACGACACGCTCACCACGGTGGGCGGCTTCCCCGCGATCATCGGCGCCGACTACCCGGACTACCTGCAGCGCTGGGGGCAGGTGCTCTCCCTCTCCGACATGACCCCCTGGTACGACGGCGCGATGACCCCCGCCGACCTCGACGACGCGATCGCGGGCCGGTCGCACGGTGGCGACGCCTGGCTCGTGTTCTCCGACACCGAGCGCGCCGACGTGGTCCGGCGCGGCGGCCTCTCCGCGGCCCAGGTCGACGCCCTGGAGCAGTCGGTCGCCGCGAAGGGCCTGCTCCGCTACGACCGCGACGGCGTCCGGATCTACGAGGTCGTCCGTGCAGCATGAGCCGGGAGCACGCCACCGCCTGTACAGCCGGCGCTCGGTGCTGCAGCGGGGAGCGGTCGTCGCCGGTCTCGTCGGCGCCGCCGCGCTGACCGGGACGGTCGCCGTGGTGCTGCCGACGAACGCCCGCCGAGCCGAACGCGCGGCCGCCGAGAAGATGCCGACGGGCGCGCTCGAGGAGGACGGCGTCCGCTGGGTGCCGTACCTGGCGCAGGACTTCGACCGCGACGCGGCGCACGGTGAGCTGCTCGGGGTCTACCCGGCGATGGCGCAGTACACCGGCATCCGTGACACCTCCGGCAAGGGGCTCTACCACCCCGACGAGGTGGTCTCCGTCCACGACTCCGTCCTCGACTTCCACCTGCGGTCGGAGGGCGGTCAGCCGCTCGTGGCGACGGTCCTGCCGGCCGGGTACCGGTCGTACACGCACCAGCGGGTCTCGATCCGGTACCGCGCGGACGACGCACCCGGCTACAAGTTCGTGATGCTCCTCTGGCCGCTCTCCGGCAACTGGGACGAGGGCGAGATCGACTGGCCCGAGGGCGACCTCGGCGGTGACGTCCGGCCGGTCTCCGCGGTGCCGGGGAGCCTCGACCGTGCGAAGAGCACGATGACCTTCCTGCCCGAGGACGCCCCGACGATCCCCGGCGGCCAGGAGGACTGGCACGTCGCCACGGTCGAGTGGACGGCCGACGCGGTGCGCTTCTGGTGGGACGGTCACCTGGTGGCGAGCACGACCGGCGCCGTTCCCTCCACACCGATGCGCGTCACCCTGCAGGCCGAGACCACCATCGACGACCAGCGCGTCCCCGCGACCTCGGACGGCCACGTGCTCGTCGACTGGGTCGTGGCGTACCGCCAGGCCGGCTGAGCCGCCCCGCCAGGCCGGCTGAGCCGTCCGATCGTCCGCCCGCTGAGCATCCGGGCGTGTCCGTCGGTCTCGCCCGCTGCGGGAACGCGAAAGGCCCCCGGGAGATCCCGGGGGCCTTTCTCGAGCTGGGGTACCTGGACTCGAACCAAGAACGACGGTACCAGAAACCGCTGTGTTGCCAATTACACCATACCCCAAGAAGCCGACTGGCCTCTCGTTCCCCGTTGTCCGGGGCACGATCAACTACTGTACAGCATCCCGGAGGTCCTCGAGACCACCCACCAGGTCACGGTGCACGGCAGCCGCCGTCGACGCACCGTGACCGGCTGCCACGACGAGCTGCTCGGGACCGGGCGGGGTGACGTCGCCGATCGCGTACAGGCCGGCCACACCGGTGCGGCCGAGTCGGTCGACGCGGACGAGCCCCTCGTCGTCGCGGTCGAGCGGCGCCTCGACCCAGTCGAGGTCCGCGTGCCACCGGGGCCGGACGAAGGCGCCCGTGTGGGCACGGACGTCCCCGTCGACGAGGCGGACACCGGTCATGCCCGAGCGGTCTCCCTCGATGTCCGCGACGGCCCGCTCGTCGACACGCACCCCTGCGGCCGCCAGACGCGCGCGTCCGCCCTCGTCGAGGACCGGTGCACCGTTCGTGTACACGACCAGGTCGTCCGTCCACGAGGCGACGAGCAGGGCCCGGTCGACCACGTCGGGCGTCTCGCACAGGAAGGCGAGCGGCTCGTCGCCGTGCTCGTAGCCGTCGCACTCGACGCAGCTGTGCACGGACGTGCCGTAGAAGGCGCGCAGGGTCGGCAGGGCGGGGAACTCCTCACGGAGGCCCGTGGCGACCACGACCGCACGGGCCCGGGCGTGGAGCTCCGTGCCGCGCCAGGACCCGTGCACGGTCCAGCCGGCACCGTCCCGCGCGACCCGGTCCACGACGGACTGCACGACGGTCGCCTCCGGGTAGCGCTCGACCTCCTCGCGCCCGAGCTTCCGCAGCTCCAGCGGCGAGATGCCGTCGCGCGTGAGGAAGCCGTGCGAGCGGAGCGTCGCAGCGTTCCGCGGGCGGTTCGCATCGACGAGCAACACCGTGCGGCGGGCCCGCACCAGGTTGAGCGCGGCGCTCAGCCCGGCCGGCCCGGCGCCGATCACCGCGACGTCGACGACCGTCGTACCGTCGTCGGCCCGCTCCCCCGCAGAGGTCACCACGGCGGCGTCAGCGGTCCGCGAGGCGACGCAGCCGCGTCAGCGTGGAGTCCTTGCCGAGGATCTCCATCGACTCGAACAGCGGCGGGCTCACGCGGCGTCCGGACACGGCGACGCGCAACGGGCCGAACGCCACGCGCGGCTTGAGTCCCATGCCGTCGATGAGCGTGTCGCGCAGGGCAGCCTCGATGGACGCGGTCGTCCAGTCGGTCACACCCTCGAGCGCACCCACGCCCGCGCGGAGCACGTCGCCGGCATCGGCCTTGAGCGTCGCCAGTGCGTCGTCCTCGACCACGAGCGCGTCGTCCGCGGTGAAGAGGAACCCGAGCATCCCCGGCGCCTCACCGAGCAGCTGCATGCGCTCCTGCACGAGCGGGGCGGCCTCGGTGAGCACACGCTCCTGCTCCGGGGTCACGGGGTCCGAGAGGTGGTCCGACAGGTACGGCAGGAGCCGGTCGCGGAAGTCGTCCGCGGCGAGCAGGCGGATGTGGTCGCCGTTGATGGCCTCGGCCTTCTTGTGGTCGAAGCGGGCCGGGTTGGGGTTGACGTCGACGACGTCGAACGCCGCGACCATCTCGTCGGAGGAGAAGACGTCGCGGTCCGCGCCGATCGACCAGCCGAGCAGCGCGAGGTAGTTGAGGAGCCCCTCGGGCACCATGCCGGCCGCACGGTGGTGGAACAGGTTCGACTCCGGGTCGCGCTTGGACAGCTTCTTGTTGCCCTCGCCCATGACGTACGGCAGGTGTCCGAACAGCGGGATGAACTCGGCGATGCCCACCTCGACGAGCGCCTCGTAGAGCGCGATCTGCCGCGGGCTCGAGGACAGCAGGTCCTCACCGCGCAGCACGTGCGTGATGCCCATGAGCGCGTCGTCGAGCGGGTTCGTGAACGTGTAGAGCGGCTTGCCGTTCGGACGGACCACGACGAAGTCCGGGAAGGTCCCCTGCTTGAAGGTGATCTCGCCGCGCACGAGGTCGTCGAAGCTCAGGTCCCGGTCCGGCACCCGCAGGCGGAGCGCCGGCTCACGACCCTCGTCGCGGAACGCCTGGCGCTCGGCATCGGTCAGGTCGCGCTCGTGGTTGTCGTAGCCCTGCTTCGGGTCACGGCCGGCCGCGCGGTTCCGCGCCTCCATCTCCTCCGGCGTGACGTACGACTCGTACACGTGGCCGGCGGCCTTGAGCTTCGCGATCGCATCGTCATACACGTCGGACCGCTCGGACTGCCGGTACGGCGCGTGCGGTCCCCCGACCTCGACGCCCTCGTCCCAGTCCAGGCGCAGCCAGCGGAGCGCGTCGAGGATCTGCTGGTACGACTCCTCGCTGTCGCGGGCGGCATCCGTGTCCTCGATGCGGAAGACGAGCTTGCCGCCGGTGTGGCGGGCGTACGCCCAGTTGAAGAGCGCGGTCCGGATGAGTCCCACGTGCGGGGTCCCCGTCGGGCTCGGGCAGAAGCGGACTCGGACGTCGGAGCCGGTGGCAGTGGTGAATGGCGCAGTCATGACCCCCCGATCCTACCGGCGCGCCCACGCGCAGCGCAGGGCGCGGCCCTCGTCACAGCGAACGACGACAACCTCCCGTGTAACGCAGGAAACCCCTGACCAGTACTGGTCAGGGGTTCCCTGGTGTTGCACGTTGAGTCCGGCGGCGTCCTACTCTCCCACAAGGTCCCCCTTGCAGTACCATCGGCGCTGAGAGGCTTAGCTTCCGGGTTCGGA
>Ga0308156_1003503_pt1 | contig 11980 bp, 10 predicted proteins | sample PhyAR2_FD_201041 | JGI IMG/M metagenome (GOLD analysis project Ga0308156, IMG submission 201041) | Phyllosphere microbial communities from UC Gill Tract Community Farm, Albany, California, United States - DLSL A.R2 | ecosystem: Host-associated > Plants > Phyllosphere > Unclassified | place: USA... | reverse complement strand
CGAACTCAGAAGTGAAACGCCGTAGCGCCGATGGTAGTGTGGGGCCTCCCCATGCGAGAGTAGGGAACTGCCAGGCATTGTATAAGTGAAGAAGCCCCGCACGGAAGTGCGGGGCTTTTTTACGTCTTTATTTTACTCAATTTAGCTGAAATATTATCTTCAGACTGCATCCCCTCAACCTTCCCATTTTTGCCCTCTGAATTATCAAAGGTCACCTTCATATCCGCTCTTATAATAGTCAGCGGGTAAAATTACAGAATAAGCACCGCGGTAAAAATTTCTCATATTTTATAAATTAATAATTTATCAAATCATTAATAATGAAATGATAAAAGATCAGTCCAATAATTCCGGGGTGAATAGATTTTATTCTATTTACAGTTATTGCTTACAGGCTGAAACTGATTCAGGCATTTAATTAAATGTCTTCGATGAAGTTCAATTGAGCATTAACCCATTTTAAGGAAGATGAAATGAAAGAACTTACTATCGCTGAAACGGAATTCGTATCAGGTGCGGCCGCTAACGGATTTTTCGACACCATCAGTGGTGCAATCATCGGAATGGTTGCTGGCGGCATGGGCGTTGCATGGGCGGGTTATAACATCTCTTCTAATACCAATGGTGTAACCAGCGGAATTCTGGCGCCGGTACAAGGCCTGATTGGCGGGCTTCTGGGGGCGATCTGGGGCGCTGTGTTTGGTTTGGTAATCGGTGCTGCGGACGGTACGGCAGTCTCACTAATCCGCGCTTATGCCGTGTGGAATAATATCGTTACGGCTGGTTGATCCCTTTCTGAAAAGAGCGGGCAGTAATGATTTCTGTTGCTGCCCATCCTGGCTCGTCAATTTGATATTTATCACGTCATTGCCCACCTTCAGGGAAATTAATCTCAGATGAAATGCTGTTATTTAATCACCGCAGCAGGCTCAATGTTGATCCATACTATAAAGGCTTCACTCGCTGTTAATAATCAGGAGGGATTTTTTCTGAGATCCCCTGTTATAACATTATTTAAAACCCTCCTGACTCAGTTCGCTCAGGAGCGATTATTCAGATCGTCTGGCGTATTGATATTGCGGAACGCCGACTCATCATCGTCCAGCTCAACAGCATGACCGCCATGGTCACGCAGGAAGTGCATCAGACGCCGTTCACCTGCCGCCAGATAGTCCTGAAGCGGTGCCGCCAGTTTTCGGTGGACCAGCGCCAGCGTAGGGTGATCGCGTGATGCGGAGCGGACCCAGACCGCCGGCGCCGTTCCGCGTTGTCCGGCCAGCCTTTCAACAAAGTTAAGCGGAATGGCCGGCGTATCGCAGGCACAGAACGCCGCCCACTCATCGTCAATCGCGCGCAACGCACTATAGATCCCGGCCAGTGGGCCAGGGTAATCCCCGACCAGATCCTGAATCACCCGACACCCGCTTAACTGATAGCGATCAATATTACGGTTCGCGTTAATCATGACAATATTGACCTGTGGCCTGAACCGTTCAAGAACATGCTGATAAAGCGGCCTGCCATTGAGCGGCACTAATCCCTTGTCCTGACCACCCATACGGCGGCCCTGACCTCCGGCCAGAATGATGCCGGTTACTGTTGTCATGCGTCTGCCCTCGCTGATACGTCGTTGTGAAAGGAGAAAACGAAATGAAATGTCATCGTTTAAACGAGCTGCTTGAGCTGCTGCAACCTGCCTGGCAAAAAGAGCCCGACCTCAATCTGGTCACATTTTTGCAGAAACTGGCACAGGAATCTGGTTTCCGTGGCCCGTTAAGTGAATTAACGGACGATGTATTAATTTACCATCTCAAAATGCGTGACTCTGCCCGCGATGATGCCATCCCGGGCCTGAAAAAAGATTATGAAGTGGATTTCAAAACAGCCCTGCTGCGCGCACGGGGGGTCATTAAACCGGACGAGTAATGTTATCCTTGGCAGCTAAATGCAAGGGCAACTACAGGTAACATCATGAGCGACGCTGCTTTTAACTTCCAGACCCTGAATCCCGATGTGTTGCTGGATGCGCTGTGGGAGACAGGGATCCGCGTCGAATCAGGCCTGACAGCCCTGAACAGTTATGAAAACAGGGTTTACCAGTTCAGCGACGATGAAAAACGCCGCTACGTCGCGAAGTTCTACCGTCCGCAGCGCTGGCGGGCGGAACAGATAGCGGAAGAGCATCAGTTTGCGCATGACCTGCTGGCTGACGACGTGCCGGTTGCCGCGCCGCTGCGGTTGCACGGCGAGACATTGCACAGCCACGCAGGCTTCTTTTTTGCCGTCTTCCCCAGCCTTGGCGGACGACAGTATGAAACCGATAACGAAGACCAGATGGAGTGGGTTGGCCGCTTTCTGGGACGCATTCATCAGACCGGGCGTAAAGCCCAGTTCCGCCATCGGCCTGCTATAGGGCTGGAGGAATATCTGCATGAACCCCGGCGGGTGCTGGAGCACGCTCTGCTGGTGCCGGGATCGCTTAAAGACGCACTGCTACAGGCTGTCGATAAGCTGGGAAACACGCTGCAGCAGCAGTGGCACACTGCGTGGCAGCCGCTACGATTACATGGTGACTGCCATCCGGGGAATATCCTGTGGCGTGACGGGCCGCTGTTCGTGGATCTGGATGATGCCCGTAACGGTCCGGCCGTGCAGGATCTCTGGATGCTGGTCAACGGCGATCGACAGGAACAGCGTATTCAGTGGGATATCCTGCTGGAGGCTTACAGCGAATTCAGTGACTTTGATATTAATGAATTGTCACTGATTGAGCCTTTACGCGCCATGCGCATGGTTTATTATCTGGCCTGGGTTGTCCGACGCTGGGAGGATCCCGCTTTTCCGCGCGCGTTTCCCTGGATGACAGATGATGATTTCTGGCGCAGGCAGATTTCACTCTTTACCGAGCAGGAGAAGCTGTTGCAGGAACCTCCTCTGCAGCTGACACCGCAATATTAATGACGTAGTCAGGAGATTTTTTCACGATGAAGAAGATTTGGTTTGCAGTGATGGGGTTAGTGCTGGCATTCAGCGCGTCTGCTGCCCAGTTCACCGAAGGTAAACAATATGTGAGTCTGCAGAAACCGGTGGCTGGCGAACCTCAGGTGATGGAGTTCTTCTCCTTCTTCTGCCCGCACTGCTATCAGTTTGAACGCATTTATCACGTCAATGACGCGGTGAAAAAGAATCTGCCTGCTGACGTTAAGCTGGTGAAATACCATGTCGATTTCCTCGGCGGCGATCTGGGGCCGGTCGTAACGCAGGCCTGGGCTGTTGCGATGGCGCTGGGTGTGGAAGATAAAGTGACCGCGCCTATTTTCGATGGCATCCAGAAAACGCAGACCATTACCGATCCTGCCAGCCTGAAAGCGACCTTTGTTCAGGCGGCCGGTATCTCTGCGGCGGATTATGATGCGGCCTGGAACAGCTTCGCCGTTAAAGCGCTGGTTGCACAGCAGCAGAAAGCCGCTGCGGATGTGGACCTTCGCGGTGTGCCTGCCATGTTCGTCAATGGTAAATACATGGTGAACAACGGCGGTCTGGATACCAGCTCTATGGATAATTTCGTCGCAGACTATGCGAACGTGGTTAAATTCCTCGCAAGCCAGAAGTAACCGGCTTCACACTTCGATTCAACGCCAGCGCTGCTGGCGTTTTTTTTCGGGCTCTGAATGCCCGGCTGCTTTTTGTCCATCTCCAGGGCATAAATTTAATATCCACACAAGGGATCGCGCTATTAAAAATAGCGATCGGGTCACGGAAATTAAATAAGCTACTGAAATTAATGTTTTTTATTTGATGTAAGATCGTTCTTTTCCCTGAAAAAAAGCCCGATATGATTTTTACGCACAAAGTTATCCACAGAACGATCGTTGCGATCCTGCTTCCGTAAGCGTGAAAAAAACCTGCTGCAGTACGCCTTAGTTCACCATTTCTGCCAGGTTGTGGCATCCTTATAACCCAACTCATCGCAACGAAGACGACACAGACTTATGGCGCAAATTGCAGAAAATCCCCTGATTCTGGTTGATGGCTCATCCTATCTTTATCGCGCGTATCACGCGTTTCCGCCGCTGACCAATAGTGCAGGTGAACCCACTGGCGCCATGTACGGCGTGCTCAACATGCTGAAAAGCCTGCTGGCGCAATATAATCCGAGTCACGTTGCTGTGGTGTTCGATGCCAAAGGCAAAACCTTCCGGGACGAGCTGTTTGAGCATTACAAATCTCACCGTCCCCCGATGCCTGACGATCTGCGTGCGCAGATCGAGCCGCTGCATGAGATGGTTCGGGCGATGGGGCTGCCGCTGCTGGCGGTAAGCGGCGTTGAGGCCGACGATGTGATCGGTACGCTGGCGCTGGAAGCCGAGAAAAAAGGGCACTCCGTGCTGATCAGTACGGGCGACAAAGATATGGCCCAGCTGGTCACGCCAGGCATTACGCTGATCAACACCATGACAAACACTATCCTCGGGCCGGAAGAGGTCGAGAACAAATATGGTGTGCCTCCCGCGCTGATCATCGATTTCCTCGCCATGATGGGCGACAGTTCAGACAACATTCCCGGCGTACCGGGCGTGGGTGAGAAAACCGCGCAGGCACTGCTGCAGGGTCTGGGCAGCATGAAGACGATCTATGACAATCTGGATAAGATTGCCGATCTCTCGTTCCGTGGTGCGAAAACCATGGCGACGAAACTCGAACAGAACCGCGATGTGGCCTTTCTCTCCTACCAGCTGGCGACCATCAAGACCGATGTTGAGCTGGAGCAGCCCTGTGAAGCACTCACGGTCACGGAACCGGATGTGGAGGCACTGCAGGCCCTGTTCAGCCGTTATGAGTTCAAACGCTGGCTGAGCGATCTGCAGGAGGGCAAATGGCTGCAGGGCAAAAAAAGCAACACCCAGGCGCAGAAAGCCCTGGCCGATGAGCCAGCCCCTGCGGTCGAAACCAGCAGCGTCCTGTCATCAGAAGGGTATGTCACTATTCTGGACCAGGCGCTGTTTGAGACCTGGCTTGAGAAGCTGAAAAACAGCGACGTCTTTGCCTTCGATCTGGAAACCGATGCGCTGGACACCCTGAGCGCCAGCATCGTTGGCATCAGTTTCGCCGTCGCGCCCGGAGAAGCCGCCTATCTGCCGGTTGCTCATGACTATCTTGATGCACCTGATCAACTGGATCGCGCGACGGTGCTGGCGCAGCTCAAACCTCTGCTGGAGGATGACAGCGCGTGGAAAGTGGGTCAGAACCTGAAGTATGACCGCGGCGTGCTGAAGAACTACGATATCGAACTGGCGGGCATCAGATTCGACACCATGCTTGAGTCCTACATTCTCAACAGCGTGGTGGGTAAGCATGATATGGACAGCCTGGCCGCGCGCTGGCTTCACCATAAAACGATCACCTTCCAGGAGATTGCCGGCAAAGGTAAAAATCAGCTGACCTTCAACCAGATTGCACTGGAACAGGCTTCGCACTATGCGGCCGAAGATGCCGATGTCACCCTGCAGCTGCATCTCAAGATGTGGCCAGAACTGGAGAAAGAAGCGGGGCCGAAGCACGTTTTCGAGCAGATCGAGATGCCGCTACTGACCGTGATCTCCCGGATAGAGCGCAACGGCGTATTGATCGACCAGGGCATTCTGGCGCAACACTCGAAAGAGCTGACGGCGCGCCTGGCGGAACTGGAGCTAAAAGCACATGAGCTGGCGGGAGAACCCTTTAATCTCTCCTCCACCAAACAGCTTCAGGTGATCCTGTTTGAAAAACAGGGCATCAAACCGACGAAGAAAACCCCCGGCGGTGCGCCTTCCACCAGTGAAGAGGTGCTGGCTGAGCTGGCACTTGATTATCCGCTGCCTAAAGTGATCCTGGAGCATCGCGGCTTATCCAAGCTGAAATCGACATATACCGATAAGCTACCGCAGATGATCAACCCGATCAGCGGGCGCGTGCACACCTCTTATCATCAGGCGGTGACCGCGACCGGACGTCTCTCTTCAGCCGATCCAAACCTGCAGAACATCCCGGTTCGTAATGATGAAGGACGGCGGATCCGCCAGGCCTTTGTGGCCGCGAAAGGTTATCGCATCGTAGCGGCGGACTATTCGCAGATCGAACTGCGTATCATGGCGCACCTCTCTCAGGATAAAGGGTTACTGGACGCGTTTGCTCAGGGCGAAGATATTCACCGCGCCACGGCATCGGAAGTGTTCGGGGTGCCGCTGGAGAAGGTCAGCGGTGAACAGCGTCGCAGTGCCAAGGCGATCAACTTTGGTCTGATCTATGGGATGAGCGCCTTTGGTCTGTCACGTCAGCTGAACATCGGGGCGGGCGAAGCGAAGAAGTATATGGACCTCTACTTCGAACGTTATCCTGGCGTACTGCGCTATATGGAGAACACCCGTCAGCTGGCGGCGAATAAAGGCTATGTCGAAACGCTGGAAGGCCGTCGGCTGTGGCTGCCTGATATTAAATCGGGCAACGCCATTCGCCGTAAAGCCGCGGAACGTGCCGCGATCAATGCGCCGATGCAGGGAACGGCAGCGGATATCATCAAACGGGCGATGATTGCCGTCGATGCGTGGCTGGAGCAGCAAAACGACGATGCCGTCAGAATGATCATGCAGGTCCACGATGAACTGGTCTTCGAGGTCAAAGCGGAAGCGGTTGAAGAGGCCAGCCAGAAAATCCAGGCCCTGATGGAAGGCAGCGTGAAGCTCGACGTACCGCTGCTGGTGGAAGTCGGTGTGGGGGATAACTGGGACGAAGCCCACTGATTGCCTGATGCGGGTCGGTTCAGAGGAGAGGAATCGACCCGGATTCAGGTATAAGAAAATCGTTGGGTTAACCGGTTTAGCTGAGCGGGCGAAGGGGCGGCAGGAGAGCGGTTTTCTAACTGCTTATCGGCTAAACATTTTTTTCGTCATTTAACTACATCTCAACGCTAATTATGTGACGGACATGGTAAAAAAAGTCCTTTTTGATGTAAGTAAGCAACAAAAAAGCCTTTGTCACGCACAGAAAATCAGGTAAAGTTCGTCGCGTAGGGTACAGAGGTAAGATGTTCTATCTTTCAGACCTTTTACTTCACGTAATCGGATTTGGCTGAATTTAGCCGCCCCAGTCATTCTGTGACTGGGGCGTTTTTTATTGGGCTTTTGGCACCGTCGATTCAGCGGCGCGGGGCTGCCTCTTACGCTTCGGCGTCCTGATCCTCATAAGCCGGTTCAAGCGTGCTGAACCAGCTGTCCAGCTTCTGACGCACCTTATCCACGCCAATTTTCTTCAGCGATGAGAACAGCTCGACCTGCACATCGCCGGCAAAACCGAGTGCCGCTTCACGCACCACATTCAGCTGAGCCTTACGGGCGCCCGAGGCAAGCTTATCGGCTTTGGTGAGCAGCAACAGCACCGGGATGCCGCTTTCCACTGACCACTGAATCATCTGCCGATCGAGATCCTTAAGGGGATGGCGGATATCCATCAGCACGACCAGCCCTTTCAGTGCCTGACGTTTTTGCAGGTATTCGCCTAGCGCACGTTGCCACTTCAGCTTCATCTCTTCCGGGACTTCGGCATAGCCGTAGCCAGGCAGGTCGACCAGGCGCTTGCCCTCTTTGACTTCAAACAGGTTAATCAGCTGCGTACGTCCCGGCGTTTTACTGGTACGCGCCAGACCTTTCTGATTGGTTAACGTATTCAGCGCACTCGATTTTCCCGCGTTCGAGCGGCCAGCAAACGCCACTTCAATTCCGGTATCGGCAGGCAGATGGCGGATATCCGGCGCGCTCATGACAAAGTGGGTAACGTGATAATTCAGTTCAGACAAGGTGACACTCCAAAAAACGCATTAAGGCAATGCCGGCGATTATACGCGTTATGGCGCGAAAGTGCTCAATCACATCTCTTTAACAAGCGGTGTAAGATATTTGCTATTGCCGCTGCGGGTTATTTCGCTTTTTACTTTAATTACTAAAAATAAAAAAATAGCCTATTCATAGGGTTATCTGTTTTTGTTTCTTTTTTGAACGAACTATTTTCGATGCCGACTTGAGGGTTTTACCAGTTGGTCTACATTAGTGTGCAGTGCACGGCAGCACACATCAGGAAGATGCGCTCAGGGATGTCAGGATGGCAATGAGCGAGGGGAATGGAAGCGGTCAGAGGAGTTGACCAGACAGGGATAAGGAACAGCTCAGGAGTTGAGCAGGCGCGGGATTGACCGGGATGTTACGAGCCAAAAAGGATTTAAAACATGATTCCTTCTTCTGAAGGTATGAAATAAGGCGACAGCTTGAGCTGTCGCCTTTTTTCTTTGTCTGGTTTCTGCTAGATTTCGCCGCAATTCTATACTGAATAAAAAAAGCCGGGACCGAACACTATGAAGCAACCTGCACGAGCGGCGCACGGCAAACCTGCCGTCAAAGCCAAACGCAAATCGCGTGACGAAATCAACACCGAAGCGCGCGATCGCAAACGTGATAAAAAGCATCGCGGGCATGCATCCGGCAGCCGTGCGAATCCGGCTGCGCCTGCCAGCAGCAGTGGACGTCAGGCGGACAGCGCGAAAGATCCGCGTATCGGCAGTAAAAAACCGGTAGCTCTGATTGCAGACGGAAAGACCGCAGCCGTTAAGCCAAAGAAAAGCGTGGAAAAACCAGCCGCGAAAAAAGTACGCCTGACGCCTGAGGAAGAGCTGGCGAAGCTGGAAAATGATGAGCGTCTGGATGCGCTGCTGGACCGGCTGGAAAATGGCGAAACGCTGTCCGCTGAAGATCAGGGCTGGCTGGATGCCTCGCTGGATCGCATCGATGAACTGATGGAGCAGCTGGGCATCGTGATGGACGATGACGAAGATGACAAGGCCGAAGAAGATATGTATCGCCTGCTGAAGGGCAGTTAAGTCATTTTGATCGGCATGCGGTTTCCGCATGCCGCACTTTTCAGGTAAACGACAATGTTTTGGCCTGGATCAATTTTCGCGCTGCTGGCGACGTGTTATCTGCTGTGGTTATTGTTTAAACTACGACGCCTGTCGCGTCTGAAGCAACGTTTACGTCGGGTCTCATCCCGCTCACCTTTCATCCCTTCTTCTTCGCGACCTTCTCTCAGACGACGTCACCGGAAGGAGTGAGCATGCCATCGCTGCAGACTGACCGGGATCGGGCGCTAATTGAAAAGTACAATTACGCCGGTCCGCGCTACACCTCTTATCCCACCGCGCTGGAGTTCAGCGAACAGTTCGCCGAAGCCGATTTCCGGCGCGCCGTGGCACGCTATCCGGATCGCCCGCTGTCGCTCTACGTTCATATCCCTTTCTGCCACCGTCTCTGCTATTTCTGCGGCTGCAACAAGCTTGTGACGCGTCAGCGCCATAAGGCGGACCGCTATCTGGATGTACTGGAGCAGGAGATCATTCAGCGCGCGCCGCTGTTCCGTCAGCGTCAGGTTACGCAGCTTCACTGGGGCGGAGGCACGCCCACCTTTCTCGACCAGGCGCAGGTTTCGCGGCTGGTGGCGTTGCTGAAACAGCACTTCAGGGTGGCCGACGACGCTGAGATGTCGATCGAAGTCGATCCCCGCGAAATTGAGCTGGATATGATCGATAACCTGCGATCGCTGGGATTCAATCGTCTGAGCATGGGCGTACAGGATTTCAATAAATCGGTGCAGGAGCGCGTCAACCGGGTACAGGATGAAGCGGTGATTTTCGGCCTGATGGCGCGGGCTCGCGAACAGGGCTTCCGCTCGACCAGCATTGACCTGATCTATGGTCTGCCCCTGCAGACGCCTGCCAGCTTTGCCTGGACGCTGGAGCGGGTGCTGGCGCTGAACCCGGATCGCCTGAGCGTGTTTAACTATGCGCATCTGCCGGCAATGTTCGCGGCGCAGCGCAAAATCAAAGAGGATGAACTGCCCTCCGCTCAGCAGAAACTGGATATTCTGCAGCAGACCATCGCGACCCTGACGCAGCAGGGCTACCAGTTTATCGGCATGGATCACTTTGCGAAGCCGCAGGATGAACTGGCCATCGCGCAGCGCAACGGGCAGCTGCACCGCAATTTTCAGGGCTACACCACCCAGGGCGACAGTGACCTGCTCGGGCTGGGCGTCTCCGCCATCAGTATGCTGGGCGACAGCTATGCGCAGAACCAGAAAGACCTCAATACCTGGTACGACAGTGTGGAACGGCAGGGAAATAGCCTGTGGCGCGGTCTTACCTTAAGCGAGGATGATTGCCTGCGGCGGGATGTGATTAAAACGCTGATTTGCCACTTCTCACTGGACTTTGCGGCCACAGAAGCGCAGTGGGGGATCGACTTCAGAGATTATTTCGCTGAGGATCTGGCGCTGCTGAAACCGCTGATTGCGGACGGGCTGGTGGAATCGGATGCAACAGGGCTGAAGGTGACGGAAATTGGCCGGTTACTGATTCGTAATATCTGCATGTGCTTTGATCGCTATCTGCGTCAGAAAGCGCGTCAGCAGCAGTTCTCCCGCGTGATCTGAAAAAACGGGCTGGCAATCCTGCCAGCCCGTTCTGAACCGCTTACTCCATGCCAAGCTCTTTCAGCTTGCGCGTCAGCGTGTTGCGTCCCCAACCCAGTAAACGGGCGGCTTCCTGCTTGTGACCCTGCGTATGGCGCAGGGCGGTGGTCAGCAGCGTACGCTCCATCTCTGGCTGCGCTTCCGAAAGCAGATTCTGATGACCGGAACGCAGGGCGCGGTCGGCCCACTGCGCCAGCAGCGTGGCCCAGCTGTCCGGCAGTGACTGCACCGGATTCTCCGGCGTGCTCGACTCGAACAGCTCGCCGGGCAGATCCTGAATCAGCACTTCCTGACCGGCTGCCATCACCGTCAGCCAGCGACAGGTGTTCTCCAGCTGGCGCACGTTACCCGACCAGTGCAGCCGGGTCAGGGCGGTTTCCGTTTCCGGATGCAGAATCTTCGCTTCCACACCCAGCTCACGGGCGGCGACCTGCAGGAAATAGCGCGCCAGACGCGGAATATCCTCACGACGCTCACGCAGAGGAGGCAGATGCACGCGAATCACGTTAAGACGATGGAACAGGTCTTCGCGGAACTTGCCTTCCTGCACGCGCAGCTCCAGGTTCTGGTGAGTCGCGGCGATAATACGGACGTCCACTTTTACCGGCGCATAGCCTCCGACGCGATAGAACTGGCCATCGGCCAGCACGCGCAGCAGGCGGGTCTGGACATCCAGCGGCATATCACCGATTTCATCCAGGAACAGCGTGCCGCCATCGGCCTGTTCAAAACGGCCCTGACGGATCTGGTTCGCGCCGGTAAAGGCCCCTTTTTCGTGACCAAACAGCTCAGACTCGATCAAATCTTTCGGGATCGCGGCCATGTTCAGCGCGATAAAGGGGGCTTTGGCGCGCGGGCTGTGGCGATGCAGCGCATGCGCCACCAGCTCTTTACCGGTTCCCGACTCACCGTTAATCAGAACGCTGATCGACGAGCGCGACAACCGTCCGATAATGCGGAAGACATCCTGCATCGCCGGGGCTTCACCGATAATATCGGTCGTGGGTCCGCTGACCGGCTGATTACGCGGCTGCTGCTGCTCCTGATAGTGGCTAATCGCACGCTCTACCAGCGCCACGGCTTCGTCGATATCAAAAGGCTTAGGCAGATAATCAAACGCCCCCTGCTGATAGGCGCTGACGGCGGCATCCAGATCCGAATGTGCCGTCATAATGATGACCGGAAGCATCGGATGACGCTGTTTAATCTGTTTCAGCAGCGCCAGGCCATCCATACCCGGCATGCGAATATCTGACAGTAAAACGTCCGGGGTTTTGGTCGAGAGGGCATCCAGCACCTCGCCTGCGCTGTCAAAAGTCGCACAGCTCAAACCGGCTCCAGTGAGCGCGCGTTCAAGCACCCAGCGGATGGAGCTATCGTCATCGACGATCCAGACTATCCCTCGTTGCATAGAAACCTCACTGGCGAA
>Ga0308156_1003502_pt1 | contig 11981 bp, 16 predicted proteins | sample PhyAR2_FD_201041 | JGI IMG/M metagenome (GOLD analysis project Ga0308156, IMG submission 201041) | Phyllosphere microbial communities from UC Gill Tract Community Farm, Albany, California, United States - DLSL A.R2 | ecosystem: Host-associated > Plants > Phyllosphere > Unclassified | place: USA... | reverse complement strand
CACTCCGACTGCGACTCCCTCACCTGCCCGTGCGCCTGCCATGCTCTCGGCTCCCGGTCCCGCCCCGCAGGCGCGCAAGCGCTCTGGGACGCCGACCAGGCCACCATCAACCCCGGCTACCGCGCCGACTGGACCATCCAGGACACGCTCACCATCCACCCCACACCCGAAAGGACAGCAGCATGACCGACGACAGCTGGAAGCTCGCCAACGACCGCGAGCTCATCGAGTACCGCAAGGGCGTTGTAGAGGACTTGGCCGAGTACCGAGCCGACCTCGCAGCGATCGACGCCGAGATCCGGCAGCGGAACCTCGCGGGAGCGGAGACGGAGGTCTTCGACCTCGAAGCGGCGGCCGAGCGCCTCGTCAGCTTCGCACGCGGCGAAGCGCACACCCCGACCGACGACGAGCGGGAGGTGCTGGCGCGGATCGTTCGGGATGAAACAGGCGAGGCGGATGAAGAATCGGGGTTCGTGGCGGACGCGGTCCTCGCCGCTGGCTTCCGTCGATCTGTGGTGCCGGACTCGCCGTGCTTGGTCGCGTGGGGAACGCATGCGTGCAGGCTTCCCGCAGACCACACCGAGCCGTGCCAATGCTGCTGCACGTGCACCGACCATCTCGCGGAGAGCGACGAGAACGGTTGCGTCGGGGCGGCACCGTACTACGGTCCGGAGACCACATTTTCCAACGCGCCGGTCCCGGCTCAGACGCTCGCAGCCGTGCGCATCGAACCTCCGCAGGGCGAACCGTCCGACGCGCTGACGATCCCGCGCCCGCATGTCCCGTATGGTCCGGTCGGCATCCCTGAGCATGAGGCGGACGCCGACTACCTCGACCACGCAGCGGCGAGCCTCGAGGGCCACTACGAGGTCGGCGGCAGCAACGTCCGCGCGACCGTCGTGAAGCTGCTACGCGATACGGCCGCCGCTCTGCGCGCTGCATCCGCCGTCACCGCCGAGCCGTCTCGTGAGGCTCTGCTCGCTCAGGGTTTCAGTGAGGGCGTCAACTTCATCGACGAGCAGCCGGGGCCGTGGGGCGCTGGCGTGGTCGCAGGGCGCGCGGAGGCCGCTCGCCGCCGTGCTGCCGCCGCCGTCACCGAGCAGGGAGAGAACCGATGAGCACCGAGACACTTCCGGGCCGCGAGGCCTGCCCCGGCAACCTTCAGTGGTCCGCGTTCGGCGCGAGCTACCCCGACACCGTCTGCGCTTCGGTGATCACGTGGGCCGACGGATACAAGGGTCACGGACTGTGCGACGCGGATGACGACCTACGAGAGAAAGACGTGCCGTGCCCGTTTTGCGATCCTGACTGCTTCATCGACTACGAGTGGTCAGTCAGCGGCGGCGAGACGGTCATCCTCTGGGAGCAAGACGAGCGTGCCGTCCACCCCGACACCGAGATCCATTTCCATGACGGTGACGCGCTGTGGTGGACGGCCACGCATCCCGAGCGAGGCGAAGAGCGCGTGTTGTTCCGCTCGATCATGGACCAGTGGGAAACGGCTGAGCAGGGAGAGGCGGAGAGCCGATGAGCTACACGCCGAGCATGGACGAGCTGCGGGAGGCTTGGTTGACCGCTGAGTACGAGGAGCGCGGCCACGGCACCTCCGACGACGACCTGCGAGCCGAGTTTGACCGTGCTCTGGCTGCTCACGATGCCGAGGTTCGAGCGTCTGTGGAGAGTGACCCGGCGAAGGATGAGCGCCTGGTCCGGTACATGGCGATGGTCACACCGCTCGGGTATCAGTCTGCGCTCACGGTCGTGCAGCAGATGACGCTGATGATCCAGGCCGAGACTGAGGCGCGACAGGCGTGCGTCGTAGCCGAGGAACCGGACTGGGAGACGGAACGCGTCGAAGAGGCACGCATCCATTACCGCTACGGCGTCAACTCAGGAACGCTCGCAGCTTGGAACACTCCGGAGTCCATCGCACTCGCTGTCGAGGACCACGAACGTCGCACGATGGGGCCAATCGGTGTCGAGAAGATCGAGACCCGCACGAAGATCACGCGCATCTCGCCGTGGGTGCCGGTGAAGCAGGAAGGAGCAGACGGTGGCTGAGCGAAAGGAGTGGGTGACGGTGAAGGAAGCCGCCGAGCTCGCGGGCCGCACGGAGCGCACCATCTACGGATGGATCGACCAGAACCGGCTCGCCGTCATCCGCGACAACCGGAACCGTGTTCTCGTCCTCGCCGGTACCGTCGCACGACTTGGTCAGGAACTCCGAGCAGGAAGGCCGAGAGAATCACACCGGAAATAATCCTTCAAATTCTTCACTCGTGGTAGCGTTTCACGTAGATGGTGGACCAGTCCGCCCAGACCGAAGCCCCGGCCCTCAGCAGAGGACACCGGGGCTTCGCTCGTCAGCGCTGAGTCCCAGGCAGCCCGCCCCGCACGATCGTCGGACGCCCCGTCGCGTAGATGGTCCTGTCGAAGCGATCAGGCTTCGGGAGCCGCCGCTTCTTCCGGTCCGCCCCGTAGTCGAACGCCGCCTGTCGCTCCTCGTCCACGTCATGACGCTGGCCCTCATTCCGCCTGCGCTCGACAGACCGACGCGGCGCACTCTGAACCGGCTCCTCACACCGCACGCCGTCAGCTGTCTCGTGGATCGACATGCGCCCATCCGCCCGCAGCGCGTGCGACTCCCGGCAGACCGTGCACTCCCTGAACGTCAGCATCCCCACAGCATCCCAGACCGCGCCGACACAGCGCATCCCGCACAGGGCAAGAGGCCCGAGTCGAGGTGAACGACCATGGCGATCTCCGAAGACCAGAAGGCCGAAGTCCTCGCACTCCACGCCGCCGGACACGCACGCAACGAAATCGCCCGCCGCATCGGCATCAGCGCCGGATCCGTCACCAACATCTGCCGCGACGCCGGTCTGACCTTTGACCGGTCAGAGACCAAACAGGCGACCGAGGCTCGTCAAGTCGATCTTGCCGCGGGGCGTATCCGTCTGGCGGAGAAGATGCTTGCGGCGTCGGAGGACATGCTCGACCGGATCGATGACGAGTACCTGGTGTACAACTTCGGCGGCAAGGAGAACGACTACAACGAGCATCTGCTCGAGTCGGCGCCCGTGGAGGTGCGTCGGAACATCATCACGACGGCTGGGATCACGTTCGACAAGCTGACGCGAATCGTGGAGAAGTCGGACACGGGCCTCGAGCAGGCTGTCGGTGTTCTCGACACTCTCGCCGAGGGATTCCGGGCAGCAGCGGACATATACCGGAGCGAGACGCCGAATGAGGCTTGACGAGATCGAGCGGTCCGCGTCTCGCGCGCAGATCCTGTCCCTCGTCGATGCGATGCGGTTCAAGCTCGCGTTGTGGTTCGGTGCCGTCTCGTCCGGGAAGACCGTGATCAGCCTGTGGGCGTTCCTGCTCGCTATTCGCATGGCGCCGCGTACGGGGATCATTGTGATCGTCGGGCGCACGATGACGACCGTCTACCAGAACGTGTTCGTGCTGTTCCAGAACACGGCGATCTTCGGCACGGTCATCTCGTCGCAGATCCACTACACCCCCGGCGCATCATCGGCGCGGATCCTCGGCCGCGAGGTCATGGTCATCGGTGCACACAACGCCGAGGCCGTGGGCCGCATCCAGGGCTCGACGGTGGCGCTCGCCTACGTCGACGAGGCGGCGCTGCTGCCCGAGGCGTTCTGGAACATGCTCGTCTCCCGACTCCGCGTCGAGGGCGCCCGTCTCCTCGCGACGATGAACCCGGCCTCCCGCAACCACTGGATCCGGAAGAACTGGATCGTCCCGGGTGCGGCGAAGAACCTCGTCTCGTTCCACTTCACGATGAAGGACAACCCGAACCTGCCGGCCGACTACATCGCCGATATGGAACGGTCCTTCTCCGGTGTGTTCTACGACCGCATGATCAAGGGCGAGTGGACGAACGCCGAGGGCGCCGTCTACCCGATGTGGGATCCGGCCCGTCACGTCATCCCGTTCGACCAGATGCCGCGCCTGCGCGACGTCATGGGGATCGGGATGGACTACGGCACGACGAACACGACCGCGGCGCTCATGCTCGGCGTCACCGACGAGCAGAAGGTCGACAGGTACGGGCGCACCGTCCCCCACTCCCGGCTCGTACTGATGGACGAGTGGCGGTACAACCCGAAGGACCACGACGACGTCAGACTCACCGACGCAGCCCTGTCGCAGCGGTTCCGCGACTGGCTCCCCAAGGACCACACCCCGTACCCACTGACCATCGCCCCACGGTTCCTGATGCTGGACCCGGCCGCCGCGTCGATGCACATGCAGATGCAGCAGGACCTCCGAGGCACGGGCCTCTCCCCCTGGCCTGCCGTGAACGATGTCCTCCCGGGCATCAAGACGATCGCGAACCTGCTCGACAACGACCAGATGATCGTCACCGACCGGTGCGAGGGCTGGAACGACGAGGTCACCGAGTACCGGTGGGACGCGAAAGCGACCGACGCCGGCGAGGACGTCGTCGTGAAGGAAGACGACCACTCCCTCGACGGCGGCCGGTACATCACCCACTCGACCGAGAACTACTGGCGGCCACAGCTCGCCGCCTGACCCGAAGGGGAACACATGCCGATCCCCGACCAGAACACCGCGTGGCTGCCCGCCCCGTGGGACTACGCGTACCGGTCGTTCGCTGAGAACGACGCCTGGTACACCGGCGACACCACGGCACTCGCGAAGATGTACGGCCGTGAGAGCACGACCCGCTCCACGCACGTCCGCAACCGCCAGCAGATGCAGGGCGGCCTCGTCGGTGCCGCGTCCCGCATGTTCTGGGGTCGCCCGGTCCCGACTGGCGAGAACCGTGCACGCCTGCACGTCCCCGCCCCCGCAGACCTTGCCACGCTCGCGTCGGATCTCGTGTTCGCCGAACCGCCCGAGGTGCGTCTCGAGTCCCCTGGCGAGACGAAGCTTCGCCGCGACGGGAAGGCGCAGACGCGTCTTGACCTGATCGCGAACGGTGACGAGGCACACGCGACGTTCAACCAGATGGGCGAACTCAAGTCCGCCCTCGGTGCTGTCGCGCTCGTGGCCCGCTGGGACACGCAAGTCGCCGATCACGTGTGGCTGGAGCCGTCAGCGGCCGACGTCATCATTCCGACGTTCCGCATGGGTCGTCTGGTCGAGTGCACGATGTGGTCCGAGTACGTGAAGGGCTCGGTCTACTACCGGCACCTCGAGCACCACGCCGTCGGCATGATCGAGCACGCACTGTTCCAGGGCTCCGCCGACAACCTCGGCCGCCGTGTCCCACTGGCCGAGATCCCGGAGACGGCAACGTATGCCGCGATCGTCAACCAGGATTCACGGATCCTCACCAACATCGACCGTCTGACCGCTGTGTACAACAAGAACATGCCGACCGCGGCATGGCGGAAGAAGGGCGTCCTCGCTTCAACGGGCCGCTCTGACTTCGCGCAGCTGCACTCGCTGTTCGACTGGCTCGACGAGACGTTCTCCTCGTGGATGCGTGACCTGCGTCTCGGCGCCGGCAAGATCCTCGTCCCCGATGCCGCGCTCGACTACGGCATCGTCGGCCAGGGCGCGTCGTTCGACAGCGGCAGGGAGATCTTCGCGGGCCTGAACATGCCCGGTGAGCGCGGCAAGGTCGCGTTCGACAAGGTGCAGTTCGACATCCGTGTCGAGGAACACGAGAAGACGGCGTTCGGCATCTACCGTGAGATCCTCCGCAAGGCCGGTTTCTCCCAGTCTGCGTGGGGCGACTACGACTCGTCGTCGCAGATGACCGCGAAGGAAGTCACCGACCGCGATAAGGCGTCTGAGCGCACCCGCGACAAGAAGATCCTGCAGGAGCGCGTCGCGATCGGTCGCGCTGCCTCGGTGGCGCTGGAGATCGACGGCCTCGTGTTCCCCGGGAAGGGTGGCGGCCGGTTCGAGCAGCCGTCCGTGATCTTCCCTGACGTGTCCCAGGAAGACCCGGAGAAGCTGGCCCGCACCCTCACCCTCCTCGACACCGCGTCGGCGATCTCGCTCGAGCAGAAGGTCCGCCGCGCGAACCCCGACTGGGAAGACCAGCAGATCCTCGACGAGGTGAAGGCGATCCGAGCCGAGCGCGCGGTCCTCAACCCCGCAGCGTTCACCGGCGATGACCCTGACGACGAGGACGGTGACCCTGTTGGCGACGCAGCTTGAACGGCGCCGGGAGCTGTCCCGGCTGACGAAGCCCGAGCTGATCGACTGGATCATCCAGATCGAGACGACGCACGCGGCCACGGGTGACGCGATCGGCGCTCTCCGCGACCGCGTCACCACCGCCTACGAGGAGGTCTGACGTGCGCACGCGGAACCCGTTCCAGACCGCCGAACGCATCGGCAGGGTCGCTGCAAGCGTCATCGGCACGGCCTTCTGCGTCGCGGTGTTCGCGATCATCGGCGCAGTGATCTGGTCATACTACGGATGGGGATGGTGGACGCTTCTGCTGATCCCCGGCATCGTCGTCGCGTGGGCGCTGGTCGTCGCGATCGGTGGGCTCATGCACCTCGCCGCCGACCTCATCCATGACGCCTGGCTGATGGCGAAATGGCGCTGGGACGATCGGCACCCCGACTACTCGAATGTGCGGCCGATCGTGGAGCCTGCAAGCCCGGACGACTGATCGGGGGTCATCGTGGCCCTGTTCGTCCCGAACCCTGAGCGCGAGTCCGTCGAGGAGCTGATCGAAGATCTCTCCCGCTACCTCGCCCAGCGGTACAGGGACGCCGAGGACACGCTGATCCGTGAGGTCGCGAAGCAGGCGATCCGTGACTTCCAGCTCGCATCACTGCTCCCCACCGCCCCGGGCGGCATGGGAATGACGGCCGCCGAACGCCGCCACTGGAACCGCATCAACGCGGAACTCAACGCGCACCGCGCCGCGGCCACTCGTGAGCTGCAGGCGAGGGCAATGCAGATCGTCTCAGACCTGCGCGCTGAGGGCCTCGCCGAGCGGCTCGTGCAGATCGCCGCGACCGAAGGGGAAGCGGCAGCCGCCGCCGTGCTCCGGTTCGCTGGCCTGAACGCGGTCGCACCGATCGTCGGCACGTCCTCACAGGCTGTCGCGATGGTGGCCCTGTCGCTGGAGTCTCGCCTCGAGGTGCTGAATCAGCGCCTCACCCGCTACCCGCAAGACGCGTACCAGCGCATCGTCGCCCTGTACTCGCCGAACACGCTCCTCGGAGTGACGACATCGCGGGTCCAGCAGGCATCCGCCGTGCAGCGATTCCTTTCCGAGGGCATCACCGGATTCGTCGACAAGTCGAACCGCCGGTGGACGATCGGCGCGTACGCCGAAATGGCTGGCCGCACCACCGTGAACCGGGCGTTCAACGACGCCGGGATCTGGCGCATGGGTCAGGCGGGCATCAACCTCGTCACCGTCGTCCGCGGTCTCGATTCGTGCAGGAAGTGCGCGGCATGGGCTGGGAAGATCCTCTCCACCGACGGATCCCCCGCCGGTGTCCGTGAGCTCCCGCACGCGACCCGCGATCAGGCTGTCACGGTCGACGTCGCCGGGACCGTCGCTGAGGCCCGCGCTGCGGGCTGGGGTCACCCGAACTGCCGGTGCCGCCTCGTCGCCTACTCCCCCGGCCTCACCGTCCCGCAGGGCGACACCACCTATGACGAGATCGCCGAGAAGGAACGCGCGCAGCAGCGGGCGCTCGAGCGGGAGATCCGGTCAGCGAAGCGCCGTGAGGCATCCGCGATGACGGACACCGACCGCCGGAAGGCCGCACAGGACGTGCGTGACGCTCAGGCCGAGATGCGCGACTTCATCCGCGACACCGGCCGGAAGCGCCAGTCGTACCGTGAGCAGCTCGGCTTCGCCGACGGACGGTAACCGCCGCCCCCAGGGGCTCTCATATTTACCAGCGGCGATCCCCGTGATTCCGGGAGCAGGCGGCGTGCTTGGTAACCGAGGGGCGACGCACCCCCGATATTTACCACCCAGACTCCCCGCGCTAGGCGGGAGAGAGCGCATGCAGCGCTCATCACGGAGGGAGGCGCTATGCCTCACGAAAAGATCAACCACCCGCGTCGGAACATAAATGACGACGTCACAATCCCCGACCCGTCGCCCGACGGCAACCACACCCCGCCCCAGCCGGGCGAGATCCTGAACACCGAGAAGGTGCCGAAGGATCAGCTCGTCGTCAGCTGGAATGGGATCGGATGGGTGCAGGTCAGTGTCTACCCCGAGGGGTGGAGCAGCACTGGTGACGCCGAGCACGTCGAGCTGAACCCGCAGGAACTCGACCTGCTGATCAAGACGCTCCGACGCGCCAAGCGTCAGGCGTACGGCCAGGGCAACCGCCACAGCGGCTTCGAGGATGGGCCGGAGCTCACTTCCCGCCCGCTGTTCAAGCAGAAGCAGTATCTCGACGCGGAACTGTGCGGGCACGACTACCCGGACGAGGGCGATGAGATCCACGTCGCCGGTGACCCGGTCGACATGATCTGCCTCGCCTCGCCGCTCCCGGACGAGACCGATTGACAGACCATCCCGGCAGGGGTCAACGCGGTGGCTACGGCCGCGAAGGCTGCTCATCATTGCGTCCACCTTTCGGCGCTAGGTAGACCTGCCCCCGCCGGGATCACACCACCACCTGAGGGTGTCCAAGGGCTAGCTACCCCGGGCATTAAACGAGATCAAGCTTCGCCGGATCCGCCCTCTCTCAAGCTCCGTGCCGTCGTCGGCCCTGCACTGCGACGGCACGGCCCCCTTTCCTCACGCGCAGGGCGTCGAGGTCACCAATGAGCAGGAGGCTCACCATGGCAACACCCACGAAGTACCGCCACCCGGTCGCGATCAACCGCGACGGCATGGCGCAGATCGGCCCGACGCTGTTCCAGCTCCGCGGCATCCGCTTCGCCGACGGTGAGGGCGGCGGCGCACCTGCTGCTCCCGCAGCGCCCGCGGCCCCGGCTCCCGCTGCACCCGCCCCGGCGGCTCCTGCAGCGCCTGCCGCTCCCGCACCGGCCGCACCGGCCGCACCGGCTCCCGCACCGGCTCCCGCAGCTGCCCCGGCAGCACCCACGCCCGTCCAGTACCGCGGCAACCCCGACGAGTACGTTCACGAACTCCGCGAGGAGTCGAAGGGGCACCGCCTCGCCGCTGAGAAGGCCGCCGCCGACTTCGCGACCGCGCAGTCGGAGCGTGACACGGCTGCCGCTGAGCGCGACCAGCTCCGCCGCGACAACACGGTCATCCTCCGTGCTGGCGAGCTCGGCGCGAAGGCCGCCGCCCTCCTGGACTCGAAGGAGTTCACCACAGCTTTCGCCGCTGTCGACCTCGCGGATGCCGCGGCCGTCGACAAGGCGATCACCGACGCGCTCGAGAGGAACTCGGCGTTCAAAGCAGGACCCACTCTCCCCGGCACAAGCGGTGGCGGGCATCAGGGCGGATCCGGCACCACCACCACCCCGACCATTGAGGGCGCCGTGAAGGCGCGCCTCGGTGGCTAGCTCCCCGGAAGGGAGATGAATCATGCCCGTCACCCTCAATGAGGCCAAGAGCAACGCTGTCGAAGACCTCGACGTCGCGGTGATCGACGAGTTCCGCAAGGAGTCCGCGATCCTCGACGAACTGATCTTCGACGACGCGGTCAACCCCGTCGGCGGCGGCGCCACGCTGGACTACGGCTACCGCCGTCTGGCCACGCAGCGCTCCGCAGCGTTCCGCGCCTACAACACCGAGTACACGCCCGAGCACGTCACCACCACGAAGGTCAGCGTCACGCTGGCTCCGCTCGGTGGATCGTTCGAGGTCGACCGTGTGCTCGCGAAGATCGGCCCCGCCGCCAGCGGTTCCGTCGCCCTGAACCTCCAGCAGACCGTGAAGAGCACGGTCACGAAGTTCCAGGACGCCGTGATCAACGGTGACACCGCGGTCGAGGCCAACGGCTTCGACGGTCTCGACAAGGCCCTCACCGGCTCGACCACCGAGATCAACCCGGCTGTCGTCACCGACTGGCGCAGCTTCGCCACGGCCGACGCGCAGCACGCCGCGCTCGACGTCATCGACGAGTTCCTGTCGTCCCTCGACGGTGCGCCGACGGTGATCTTCGGCAACGCGAAGGCCCTCGCCAAGATCCGCGCCGCGGCCCGCCGTGCAGACATGTACGTCCGTTCCCCGCTTGAGAACCTCGCCGGCCCCAACGGCCGCCCGATCGTTCGCGAGCAGTACGGCGACATCGTCTTCATGGACCCGGGCGCGAAGGCCGGCACCAACGACCCGATCATCCCGATCGAGACCCGTACCGTCGCGACCGTCTCCACCGGCGGCCTGACGGACCTCTACGCGGTTCGCATCGGCATGGACGGGTTCCACGGCGTCTCGACCGCAGGCGGTCAGATCGTCCAGACCTGGCTCCCCGACTTCAGCACCTCCGGTGCCGTGAAGAAGGGCGAGGTCGAACTCGGCCCCGTCGCCGTCGCCCTCAAGTCGACCAAGGCTGCTGCGGTTCTCCGCAACATCCGCGTCCAGTAAGGAGACCTGGATCATGGCGAAGAAGACCATCAAGACGCCCGTCGAGGGCTTCAACGGCATCGTCGTCGGTGTCGCATTCTCGGACGGCGTCGGTCACACCGACGACGAGAGCGCGATCTCCTACTTCGAGCGTCACGGCTACGAGGTCGGCGGCCACGTCGACGAGGACGCAGATCGGGACTACCCGCTCGGCGACCCGTCCGACAAGTGGACGATCCCGCAGCTCCTCGCGTACGCGAGGGACCGCGGGATCCAGATCGAGGCGTCCGTCAAGAAGAAGGACGAGATCTGGGCTGCGATCCAGCCCGGCGGCACCCCCTACAAGGGAGTCACCACCCCCGAAGGAGAGGTGCGCGTCACCGACAGCACCGACCCCGAGGACCAGACCGTCAAGGACCAGGCAGACCTGCCGGTCAAGTGACCTCACAACTCCCGGTGCGGCGTGTATTCGCCCGCCGCACCGGGAGCACCACCGACACGTAGCTCAGCGGATAGAGCCACGGCGCGCAGGTTCGAGTCCTGCCGTGTCGACCACCGACCAAGGAGGATCCCATGCGTATCAACCACCCCCGCCCCCAGCTCGGACGCCAGCGTGACCTCGGTCTCGAGTTCGTCGACGGCGTCGCGATCGTCGACAGCCTGCACCCGGAGCGCGAACTCGCCCTCCGCCAGCACGGCTACACGATCACGGCTGACCCGGAGGTGGAGGCACCCTTCCAGGCAGCGCTCGGCGAGGAGATCATCGACCTGACCTCGCTCACCGTGCCGGAGCTGCGGGAGATCGCCGAGCAGGAGGGCATCGAGCTCCCCGCGAAGGCGCTCAAGGCCGAGCTCGTCGAGATCCTGTCGCGCACCTCCGCGCCGATCCCCGGTGCGACGCAGGACGACGACGGCAGCTGGACGATCGAAGGCCAGCCCCTCCCCGACGCCGTCGCCCTCCCGGCCACCGAGGAGTGACATGGTGATGCGCGTCTACGCGACCGCCGCAGACTTCGCCGCCGTCGCCGAGGAGCCGTGGGAAGGCGACGCCGGAACGCTCGAGAAGCGCCTCCGCGCGGCGTCCGTCGAGGTCGAGAAGCTCACCCGCCGCTCCGTCTACGACACCGACGATGACGGGTTCGCCACGAACGCCGACATCGCCGACGCGTTCACCGAGGCGACCTGCGCGATCGCCGAGTACTGGGGCATCACCGACGACCCGACCGGCGCCGAGTCGGCCGTCGGCGCGATCCGCATCGGGTCCGTGTCGCTCGGCACGACCTCGTCCTCATCGGACGGGCTGTCCGCCGCCGAGAAGCTGGAGCGCCGCATCGGATCCCGAGCGCTCGACATCCTCACCGGCTCTGGCCTCATCGGCTCCGCTGTCGCACACACCTAGGAGGCCGACGTGGTCCGTCTGCGCGCGAAGCATCTCCCCCACCGGGTGAGCATCAAGCCACACGAGGGCGACGGCGCAGAGGGCGACATCTGGGGCGAGATCCG
>Ga0308156_1003497_pt1 | contig 11992 bp, 14 predicted proteins | sample PhyAR2_FD_201041 | JGI IMG/M metagenome (GOLD analysis project Ga0308156, IMG submission 201041) | Phyllosphere microbial communities from UC Gill Tract Community Farm, Albany, California, United States - DLSL A.R2 | ecosystem: Host-associated > Plants > Phyllosphere > Unclassified | place: USA... | reverse complement strand
TCCCGTGCTTTCGATCAGGTTATCACCATAAAACTCTAAGCCTTGAGTATAAGCTTTAATATCATGTGGATAAATATTTACAATGCTATACTGGAGCAAGCGAGGAGGAGTAGAAGCGAATAAATCTATACTTACTGTATTTTCTTCTTGTTTTCCATCACTAAACACGACTGCTTTAACAATCTGTTTGCCAAGTTTTTCATGTTTTAAAGCATATTTGAAAGACTCATTGCCACTTACTTGTCCAATTTGTTTATTGTTGATGTAATAGACCACAGTGTCTAATTTCTGCTTCTTCTCATGGTTTATTTTTAAAACCAGATCTTCTCCCAGTGCATAGTGCTGTTTGATACTGTCAAAGGTAAATGTTGGACTTTCCTCGGGCTGTCCAGATTGGGAATTTGAAGTGGTATTGGTGCTATTGTGGTTATTTTCATTACAGCTGCTCAAAACGGCCATAATCATGAAACTAATTAGATAAGATTTTTTCTTCATTGAGATGGTATGCTTGATTTATCATCCTGTAAGCAGGAAAAAGAGGTGCCTGAAAAGAGCGGCTGTTAAATATCCCGTTACCCAAACTTAAGTAAATTGTTTTTTATATGCAATTCAATTACTTTTTATGTAAAAACGTGAATCTTTTTTGACGGAAAAATGAACCATTGTATACAGTTCAATTGTTATAACGATATGGAACACTCTTATTTTTCTGGAACAAGTGGTATTCTTTTGCCTTATAAAAATAGAAGTTTTTATCCCGAGCATTTAGAGGGGAAGAACCGACTTGCCGTATACAGCTTATTATTTAATTCTTTGGAAGTGAACAGTTCTTTCTATAAAATTCCCCGTGAAGAAACTGTTCGAAGATGGTCCGAAGAAACAGCCGACAGCTTTCGATTTACTTTTAAGCTTTGGAAAGGAATTACGCATCAAAAGGAACTCGGGTTTGATGCACAAGATGTAGTAAGATTTCTCTCCGTTATTGATGCCGTCAGTCAAAAGAAAGGATGTCTGCTTATACAATTACCGCCATCATGTAAATTTACTTCCATTGGAAAGCTTACTGAACCATTGGACTGCATCAGTCAGGATAAGAGAAGTGAGGCCTGGCAGGTATGCGTAGAATTTAGAAATGACTCTTGGTATAGGGAAGAAACTCTGATTCTTTTAAAATCATATGGAATGCATTTGGTGATCCATGATAAGGATACTCTTGGAATGCGTCTTCAATATACCGACACAAAGATTATCTATATGCGCTTCCATGGGCCAGATGGTGATTATAGGGGAAGCTATTCGGACAGTGTATTGAAGGAATATAGTACCTATATAAATGGTTGGATTGCAGAGGAAAAAGAGGTATATACTTATTTTAATAATACCATTGGAGCAGCAATTGAAAACCTGAATACATTAGCTAAATATATCACAGTAGGCAAAGCATTTTCGATTTAAAGCTATCGTCACTTTAAAAGATTTGATTACGTATATATTCCGTTCCCATATAACCATCCCAGCCTTCATGCCCACGCATAATTCGCTGGTAAACTGCTGCTAATGCCTGAACTTTCGTCAATAATGGGATACCCCTCCGTATGCAGTCATGATCGAAGAAAGTTCCAGTGTTATCGTACCATTGAAGCCAGCCAAGTAATTCTTGTCTAGTCATCAACTTTAATTTATCAAAGAGCATTTTATCCTTCAATCCTAAAAGCTGATAACGCCAATCATTTCGATTCGATTCCATTGCTATAATTTTTGGCAGCTGGAGATCGATGATGTGTTTGATAAAAGATTCCATTATTCCAAATTTTAGTTGTTGAACATAAGTTGTGCATGCGTGCTTGAAAGGGCACTATATTTTCTTTTCATGTGGATGCGTAAGATTTCTTTGTATATATATTCGATAGCCTTGCTTTTAGAGATTTGCTGTACTCCATTTTCAATGCATTTGCGATCTGTATAGTTTCCTTTAGGATTATTCCACTGTAGCCAATCAAGCAACATTTCTTTTTCAAGTTTTTCAAGCCTTTGCTGTAAGCCGGCTAATTCACTTTCTCTAAGTTGTTCGCGCCAGTCGGACCAAACGGAATTAGATATTGTTACTCTTTTCTCTTTAAATTTGTTTTCCATGTATTTTTTTAATCTGATTTATAAAATCTGTTAGATGACTAACTTGCTGATAATAGCGTTGCCTAGTTTATTTTGCATGAATAGCTTAATCTGTTTTAGTAATTCCGGGCTTACTTCGGGGATTCTTTCTAGGTCCCGTATAAACCACTTCTGAATAACTGGAGAGTGTTTAGAACTTGGGTCATATTTAACAACCTCAGCTCTGGATGATTTCCCTTCAGGATCGTAGTATGACCACAGTACGATGAAAATCGTATTTGGGTCTTCATCGGGGTAGGGGGTATGAAAGCGAACGATGTCACCAACGTGTAAATCCTTATTGTCATATGTTGCAATCTGTTCCATAAAAGGCGCGTCTAAAACTGATAACCAAATATACTAATAATGTTAGTATTTAAAAATTTTTACTAAAAATTTTATATTTTTGATAGACACGCGTTGGTGCTGATGGAATGAACGTATCCTTTAAGCTGTTTTTAGCTCCATTTTATTCGTATTGTGATCTGCTGGTTGAATTTTGGGGACTTAGATTTTGCCTATTCTCGCGTTTTGATGATCAATAATGTTGGGGCGTGATGCGTTCAACTTCATGGGGGGAAGAGTTCGTATGAATATGGATAGTTGCAACGCATGCACCGTTATATTTAACGGTGCATGGTATATCACTTCTGTAAACAGCAGTATCCTATAATGTGTTGTATTTAATCGTTTTATTTGTTGTTAGACTCACTATTTGAGTTAGGTAGTTTTACTTTAAAGATATAATAAGGCAATTCAACCTTGTCGATTCCCTTGTTCCACTGTGGATCCTTAAAAAGTTGTGGGCAAGAGAAATAAAGATATCCATCTTCGCCGATCCCCATAGAATCAGGCCATAATATGCGTGGGTCTTGAACTAGGGTATGCAGTTTTCCATTAGGACTTAAATATTTTATACTATAATCGATGGATGAAGTTAGGTAAATATTTCCGTTTATATCTGACAGTAATCCATGTGTGATACCTACTTCTCCTTTGTCTTCAACTTTCGCCTCCAAATCTTGTTTCGTTAACGTAGAATCGGCCAAAAATTCTGTCGCGATACAGTATAAATGAGTTTGATTGATCGGCTTGAAGTATAAATATCTAAAGTCGTGACTTAAGGCGATGCCATTCACATTGGAAGAAAAAGGTTTTTCGTTCAGATTACGCATATCATTACCTTCGTATCTTAAAATCACTTCGGGATCAGCGAGCGTAAAATGGCTTCCAGCTAAAGCCTTCCTGCTATTTCCAGTTTTGAGGTCCAAAACAATAATGGCCGCCTGACCGGGGTCGGAGAGGTAAGCTAAATTTTTCTCCCTATCAATGCGCATATCATTTAGACCCGATTTGGTTTTATCAAGGTCGTCGAAACTATAAATACGTTCAATTTGATCTTTCTTTGTGTCGATTTTCAATAATTTGAACTGTCCTTCGGTTGGTTTTTCATCATTACCAAAAATTGATCCAGCAGATGATGGCTTAGAATCTAATACCCAGAGATTGTCATCGGCATCGACAAAGATATCCTGTACATTAACAAAGTGGGAATTCTCAATTCCTTTTTTATTCCATTCAGCATCAGGATAAGGGGTCGGTTTTCCATTGATGATTTCGGTCAGTGCATACTTGAAATGTTTAGTTTGTTTCGGGAAAGAAACAAATAGCCGGTTGCTGGATGTAACGCTTACACCAATGGGACGGTATGGTCCCAAATCCACTGCAATCTCTAGTTGTGGTTGTTTTGAATTATTAAGTTGAGCCTTCATGTTTAGAAAAAAGATGTGAAATAATAGAAAACTAAAAAGAAGCCTTTTTCGCATGTTCTTGTGTTAAGTTAAACAGTTTTATTCCCTCAGCGTTACAAAACGGTATGTTATAAACTTCATAGCCGGCAGATGCATTAATAAAATAACTGTCTTTCTGCAATTATTGTTTTAATAAAAAGAAGCTTTAAACAGTTTTATAGTTGTATGGTCTTAATTTTAATAATTTTTCTTTATAGCTATCCTTATAGCGAATAAATGGTTCCGATTTGGAATCCCTTGGATTTTATATACCAAAAATCTCAGGTAAGGTGATTTTAGTAAATGCCCAGCAATTAGATCAGTATTTCTCTTAAAAGCTTTTCAACTTCGCCAGCGTGTGTGACCGTCATAAAATGACCAGCGCCTTTAATCACAAAACTGGGCTTTAGACTTTTGATCGGGATAATACGGTCTTTGTCTCCATGTATATGGACTAAATTACTTGGAATAAATCTGTTTTTCCATCGGAGAATCTCATGTATTGCCCAGGCCATAAAGAGTGGATCCGTATCGAATAAAATCTGCTTTAATAGCAGAGAATCTTCTTTACTTCGGATACAAAAAAAATAGTCCGACAGAAAATTGTGCCATTTTAGGAAGCTATTGGGTACCAACCGATTGATGTGCAGCCAGCTTGCTAATCTGTAACTCAATGGGAACTCATGACTTCCTTTAGCCGAAGCAAGGAGAATAACTTTTTTGAGAGCGATGATTTTGGCAATTTCAATCGCCAACATTCCACCAAAAGAAAGCCCGATAAGAATGGGCTGTTTTACCGTGATTTTTGCAGATAACCTTTTTGCATAAGTGGCCAGAGGCTCTTCGGCTATTGGTGTAATCCAATCCAGATATTCGATGTCAAGCGAACCAAAGTTTATTTTGTTAAATACCCTCTTGTCTACACCTAATCCACTAATGATATATATTTTGGTATCTGTTATCATTTTTTAGTATTGGTTACATGCATTGAATGAAGTTTCTAGATACATTTAAGGAGCCAAGTTGCTGAAACTGTCGCGATAAATGAATAGGGGCAAAGTAATGATTAAAAATCAATTTTTCACCCCTATCATTTATAATGTAATAACGCAATTTTTGTGAAGTGGTTATTAGAGATTCCTGTTAAGACAGGCTAGCTAAACTTTTAGCTTCAAAAGTAGAAAGTTCATTGTATTTTTCGGCTTGAACTTTCTTTACCCAATTTGGATCTTGCAGGAGAGCCCTTCCCACGGCGACAAGGTCAAAGTCGCCACGTTCATACCGACGGACCAATTCGTCCAGCGAAGCAGGAGAAGATTTGAATTCGGAGTTTGTAAATACTTCGCCAAAGTCCTTATCAAGGCCTACAGATCCAACCGTGATCGTGGGTTGTCCTGAGATCTTTTTAAGCCAGCCGGCGAAATTTAAATCACTATCTTCAAACTCCGCTTCCCAATAGCGGCGTTGACTTCCATGAAAAATGTCAACACCAGCATCCGTTAATGGTGAAATCCAATCTTCCATCGCAGCAGGCGTCGGTGCGATTTTGGCAGTATAGTCCTGTTGTTTCCATTGCGATAATCTCAGGATAATCACAAATTCCGACCCTACGGCTTTTCGCATCGCTTTAACGACTTCAACTGCAAATTTAGACCGCTCCTTAATGGTTTTGCCGCCAAATTCGTCAGTTCGATGGTTCGTTCCCTCCCAAAAAAACTGATCAATCAAATAACCATGGGCGGCATGAATTTCAAAAGCATCAAAACCGAGCTCTTTTGCAGACTTGGCGGCGTCCGCGTATGCTTGTATTGTTGATTCAATATCAGCCAATGTCATTGTATCCGGACCCTCAAATGCTGAAGGTGGCGTCCACTGCATTGGGGTATAACCGACATGCCATAGTTGAGGCGCTATTTTGCCACCTTTGTTATGTACAGCTTCGACGATGTTCTTCCAGCCAGTAAGTGCTTGTTCACCATAAAAGTTGGGAATGTCCTTTAAATTCTTTGAAGAAGGTCTTTCGATTACTGTACCTTCCGTTAAGATTAGTCCAACATCACCAGCAGCACGTCGCTCATAATAACCAGCTACGGCACTATCGGGAATTCCGTCCAACGAAAATGCTCTCGTCATTGGTGCCATGACAAAGCGGTTTTTCAATTTTAAATTTTTATATTCAAATGGATTAAAAAGTGTTTGTATGCTCATTTTTCTTGTTTTAAATTATAAATCTTTACAAAGATATTCTAAATAGTGTATATTTGTAACTATTATTAGTATAAACTAGTTACCTTTGTGTAACTATTCTCAAAATATCAAATGAAAAGGACTGAATTTAAAAGTTGTTCCTGTGCAATGCAGCGCTCGATGGCAATTTTAGGCACAAGGTGGAAGCCTGTCATTATTTATACACTGCGGGACCGCAAAGCCCGATTTGGTCAGCTCGATGCACTTATAGAAAATATTTCACGCAAGGTTTTGACCAGCTCATTAAAAGAATTGGAGGAGGATGGTGTTATTCTTAGAGAAGAATATAAGGAACTGCCACCACGTGTCGAGTATTCTTTGACCGAAAAAGGTAAAGCCTTAATCCCCATTATGTGCCAGTTGGCACAATGGAACGAAATCTTTTATAAGGAGGATCAGGTACCAGAATTGATCGCGTAAAAAGTAAATCTCATATTACCGTTTCTGTACCGATTTTGTGTTAATCCTTGCCTGATGGATAGCATAGCATTGCCCCTATGTGACGGTGTATTCTTTCCTGGTGTCTTGATATTTGATCTTTCTTTGGGATTGCTGGCGTATTGGTTCGCTATTACTTTGCTATTCGTCTGCTGTTTCTCTGCTATTTGTCTGCTGTTTCTCTGCTATTTGTTTGCTGTTTCTCTGCTATTTGTCTGCTGTTTCTCTGCTATTTGTCTGCTGTTTCTCTGCTATTTGTTTGCTGTTTCTCTGCTACTTGTTTGCTGTTTCTCTGCTATTTGTTTGCTATTCCTTTGGTAAAAAGACAACAAAATGGTAATAAAATAGTAAGTAGAAAGTCAATAATCAGCAAAGAAAGGCCAAGCCAGTATGCAACTTGGCCTATAGAGCATCTTTATAAAGCTTTACCCAGCAAATTCAATGCATTGAAGGAATGAATTGCAAAGCTTAGAAAAGTAACAGTGGATTACGAAAGTACGATTAGGCAGAAATCTGCTTTTTAAATCCAGCAATTCTTTCCTTTAGCGTATCACTGTGTTCTGGACTGATTACGCCATTATTCTGATCAAAATTTTCGTAAAATTTGGGAAGCGAAAATGTTTCTTTAATGATTGCTCCAAACTGCGGAAAGAACTTTTGGGCTTCCGCCATGACATTCCCACCGCCATATCCCCCTGGCGAGGTAGTCATAAGAAGCATGGGTTTATCTTGGAAAACTTTCACATTGATCCTAGATGCCCAGTCGAACACATTTTTAAATGCAACGCTATAGGAACGGTTATTCTCAGCAAGCGAGCAAATAATAACATCACAAGCAGCTATATTGTCTAGGAAAAGCTGTGCTTCCCGCGGAAACCCATCTTTTTCGAGATCGACGGAAAAAACTGGCATGTCATAGTCATTCAGATCGATCAAATTAATCTCGTGTTCATCAAAACTTTTAAGTACAAATTTGACCAGCTGTTTGTTGATCGAAGTGGAAGAATTACTCCCAGCGAATGCGAATATTTTCATATTTTATTCTTTATAATTCTCAGTTCTTTAAATGTAGCCATTTCCTAAATATAGTATATGTTTAAGTTTAGCATACTGCTTTTGGTAAGTTAATCAGCAAATTTTCCATATTATACCGAATATAGTCATGGAATACCTTGAAATTAATACAGAAAGAATAAGGGTACTGCCACATAAAATATGAGTATAGTAAATGTATAATCAGAGCTAAACTTGATTTTTTATTCACGAATACCTCTTTTATTTTTCCGTATTGAAAATAGAGTATAATGGAATATCATAATATTTTCCATCTTTTTTTAGATGCTGTTTCAATAGTGCTTCTTTTTCCATGCCTATTTTTTCCATGACCTTTCCCGAAGCTGGGTTATGTGGAAAGTAGGTCGCAAAAATCTTGTTAAAATGCAGTTCTCTAAATCCAAAGTCAATGATGGCTTTTGCTGCTTCAGTAACATAACCTTTGTTCCAATAAGGAATAGCAATCCAGTATCCCAGCTCAGCCTTATCCGAGCCTTCATCGTGTAATCCGATCGCCCCAATCAGTTTTTTATCTTTATTTCGAATAGCAAAAGTAAAACCTTTACGATTGATATATGCTTCTTCTGCTAATTTAAGCCAATATTCAGCATCTTCTTTTCGGTATGGGTAAGGAATATTTGATGTAAAGTCCGAATATACTTTATCTTTAAGATAGTCAACAATCTGTGGAATATCAGAAGTAGTAATTGCATTGAGAATAAGTCGTTCTGTTTCTAGTTGTGGGAAATCTTTCATTTCGATAAGTCCTCAATTCGGTTTAAACGATATTTCGAGTTATTTAGTTGTTGGCAAATGTAATGATTTTATTAATTTCAAACTAATAACATTACGCTTTGGTGTCCATATCCGCTTTCATTTTCTAGGATCGATAGCATTGATTATGTTTTTAAAATAAATTTTATAATTTTGCAGCTGTAGATCATTCATGTTATCAATTTTTAAAACGTAAAGCCATGTAATGCATTGTCGATATTTAGGAGGAAAAGTAATCAACGGATTTATCTGATTTGATTACCCTATTCCTACGTCTTCAATTTTTTAGTATGGACTTAAATTTTAAAAATGAATTCAACAAAATATGGTCGTACCTACCATTTCCCTTTTTCTCCGGGGACAAGCAGCGACGATCGTTTTAATCAGCATTATTGGACGGATATACAATCCTTCCATCAACTGTTATATACAGAAAAGTTAGATGGTGAAAACAACTGTCTTTCACAAAGGGGGGTATTTGCACGGTCTCATGCGGCCCCGACTACCTCGCCATGGACGGCCCAGCTAAGGGAACATTGGGCCAGATTAAAAAATGATCTGGATGATTTGGAATTTTTTGGTGAAAATCTTTATGCTATACATTCAATCGAATATCGGAAACTAGAGCACTATTACTATGTTTTCGCTGCTCGAATTAAAGATCAATGGCTTTCGTGGGAAGAAGTTACTTTTTACGCTAGTTTATTTGATTTGCCCATGGTACCTGTTTTAAAATTCGAAAATGTAAAGGATATGACAGAACAGCAGCTTCAACGTTCAGTCGAAAACTTGTCCACACAGCCCTCGGTGTTTGGATCTGTTGATGCTAAAACTGGACATATATGTACGATGGAAGGGGTGGTGTGTAGGAATGTCGACGCATATAGTGTTGGCGAATTTCAGCACAACGTTTTTAAATATGTAAGAAAGGGACATGTGCAGACTGATGAACATTGGACAAAGTCATGGCGTAGGACAAAAATGATTTGGGAAAGGAGAGATTATTAATGGAATGGAAAATAGCAGTAGATAAGGACTGGGCGACGTTAGAGAATAAATTCTCTTGGGTAATGGATATGGAAAAGGTACAGCAGGATCCTTGGCATCATGCAGAAGGAAATGTAGCAATTCATACACAAATGGTTCTTCAGCAGCTTGAAGAGCTCCCTGAATACCAAAAGCTGGACGGGCAAAAGCAGGAGTTGATCTGGGCTTCTGCCTTGTTGCATGATGTCGAAAAAAGATCCACCACCATTCTCGGGTCAGATGGACGTATCAGTTCGCCAAATCACGCTAAAAAAGGCGCGAAGACCGCGCGCGAGATTTTGTTTCGTGATGTGGAGACTCCTTTCGCCATAAGGGAGCAAATTGTGTCCTTGGTACGCTACCATGGTTTGCCATTATGGCTTATGGAGAAAGCTGATCCCCTGAAGAGCGCCCTGGAGGCTTCGCTCACTGTAAATATGAGTCAGCTCAAGCTGTTGGCTGAAGCAGATGCCAAAGGTAGATATTGTCGCGATCTGGATGCACTGCTCTATGCGTTGGATATGTTTGAACTGTATAGCAAGGAGATTGGCTGCTGGAATGAGGCTCGTCCCTTTTTAACAGACAATGCTCGATTTACCTATTTTAATGGAAAAGACAGCTACGTCGATTATGTTCCTTTCGATACATTTAAATCTACGGTTATCGTGCTTTCAGGGCTGCCCGGAATGGGTAAAGATTATCATATTCAAAAAATGAATGCAGATATACCCGTTATTAGCCTGGATGATATCAGACGCAAATATCGCATTGATCCCACTGATAAAAGGAGAAATGGATGGGTCATACAAGAAGCGAAAGAACAGGCAAAAAAATATTTGCGCTGTGGACAGGATTTTATCTGGAATGCCACGAATATAACTTCCCAGATGCGTCAGCAGCTGATCGATCTTTTTGTTGGCTACCAAGCCTATGTTAAATTACTGTATGTCGAAAAGCCCTATCAGGTATGGCGCACACAGAATAGAGATCGAGAATATCCATTACCTGACGCAGTGTTAGATAAAATGCTCCGTAGTTTGGACGTTCCTCAGTTGACAGAAGCTCATGAAGTTCAGTATATCACAACATAAATAGCATCTTAACAAAGGGTATTTTGAAATTATCCTTTGTTAAGATATGAACGATTCCTATTTACTGTGTCAATTTTTGATTTAATAGTGGAATAAGCTCCTCTTCCCTGATATTGATCACATCCATGTCGATCCATAGACGAGCTGGCTTTGTGGAAAGGTTACGGTCGATAAAGCTTAAGAGATGTATGAGACGGTTTGTTTTTTGTTTTCGTAGCAATGAAGAGTCTTTTAATTTTATAAATATAGAAGACGTTCGGTATAAACCGGTAACAAAGCAATCGATGTCCGTCCACGGAATTGGCTGGGGCTTTAATGCGCTGTTGTTTACGAGCATGTCCTGATCTATCGTGAGTGCTGCTATCCCTTTTTGATAGCGACTCATTTGCTGTATTCTGAGGTAAAATACGCTTGCTGCTGCTAGCGCCCACACCGTCGACGCCAGTTTTACAATAAGATCTTTATGTAACCAAGCATAAAGCGCAACGACTGTCGCGAAAAAACAAAGCACCATGCTTATGATAATTTTACCTTTGTTAAAATGAATTTTGATCATTAATTTTTCTTTTTATAAACATATAAACTCTGTTAAAAATAGGCGAAGATTATCTGCTGCAAAACGGCTCTTTCTGTTTATTGCTCATTTTAGACTTGCTTTTCATAAAGATAAGCAGTAAAAACGGTCTAATCTATTCGCATTTATTATTCGCAGCTGTTGAATGATTATCCGTAATATATCAATTTATTTTGTGAGTCCTTTTAAATTGAATGTTATTGAAATAGATTTGAACTTTTTTTTAGTAAAATGAATAGTAGTTTTGTTTGTACAATAAATTGACAGAATGTTAGAAAATCTCAAAGAACATTTAAAGAAATTTATCGATGTAGATCCGATCCAATTAGAGGAAATACTGGGATATTTCAGAACAAAAACGGTCGCAAGAAAAGAAAATATACTGGAAGAGGGACAGGTTTGTAAATATCATTTTTTTGTATTGAACGGTATGCTTCGAAAATTCTTTGTTAATGAAAAAAGTGTCGAACAAACGACGGAATTTGCGATAGAAAACTGGTGGATCACAGACAATATGGCTTTTGAACAGCGGGCAGTCACTACATTTTACATTCAAGCAGTAGAAAAATCAGAATTGGCATATATCAGTCAGGAAGATCAGGAAAAATTGGTGGCGGCATTTCCTACAATGGAGCGTTATTTCCGCTTTGTTTACCAAAGGGCGTATGCCGCGGCGCAAATGCGGATTAAATATCTATTCTCTTTATCCAAAGAGCAGTTTTATTTGGATATGCTTCAAAAGTACCCTCATTTTGTACAACGTGTTCCGCAATATCTGATTGCATCATTTCTTGGGTTTACGCCTGAATATTTAAGTGAAATCCGAAAGAGAATAATCCGCTGAATGC
>Ga0308156_1003496_pt1 | contig 11994 bp, 8 predicted proteins | sample PhyAR2_FD_201041 | JGI IMG/M metagenome (GOLD analysis project Ga0308156, IMG submission 201041) | Phyllosphere microbial communities from UC Gill Tract Community Farm, Albany, California, United States - DLSL A.R2 | ecosystem: Host-associated > Plants > Phyllosphere > Unclassified | place: USA... | reverse complement strand
GCGGGGGCGGTGTTCCGGCGGGTGGAGGCCGTGGTCGTGGAAACCTTGGCGACCACGGACGGGACGGATCTGGCGCAGGCGGTGGGGTGCCGGTCGGAGAACGAACTGCTGCAACGCACGTTGTTGACGGATGTGTCGGCGGCGACGCGGATCGGCCGGGTCGCCGCCCTGACACACCGGGAGGTGAGCCTGATGTCCGGGGACCGGCTCCCGGCCCGGTGGCCGGCACTGCGGGAGGCGTTGTTGGAGGGGGCGGTGAGCGTGGCGGGGTTCCTCGCCGCCGTCGGCCCTCTGGAGAAGTGCCGCGACCGCATCACGGTGGAGGAACGACTCGGGGCGGATGAGTTCCTCGCCGAACAGGCCCGCGGCGCCCGGGATGTGGATGCGGGGCCGGATGCGCCGCGGGGGCCGAAGCCGACGCCCGCGGATCTGCATATCCTCGCCCACGCCCTCGCCGCGATCCTGGACCCGGACGGCGCGGAACCCGACGACAAGAACGCCCAACACCATCGCGGTGTCACGATCGGACGGTTGAAGGACGGGTTGCGCTCCATCCGGGGCTGGTTGTCACCGGAGGTCGCGGCACAGCTGGAAGCGATCTTCGACGCGATCAACAACCCGCGCGGCGACGGGGTGCCTGAGACCGGAGTGCGCTTCACACCGGAGGACGACAGCGGTGACAGCGAGGGCGGATTCGATCCCGCGGCCGCTGGCGAGGCGCACCGCCCCACGACTGGCACTGGCACTGGCACTGGCAGTGACCGGACTCACGCGCACGCCGAGGGCGGGTTCGATCCCGCAGCCGAGGGTCTTCCCGACACTGAGGACCGGTTCAACTCTGATCCGCGTGCGGTGATCGACTCACGCTCCGCGACCCAGAAACGCCACGACGCGTTCGCCGCGGCGATCGGTATCGCGGCCCGTCACCGCTCGATGCCCACCGTCGCGGGTGCCTCTCCGACACTGGTCGTCACGATCGATGCGACAGACCTCGCGAACGGGACCGGGTGGGCGCGGCTCCCCGGCGCGCACGGGCACCCGTTCGCCCACACCCCCGCCCGCGTCGCCGCGCAGACCGGCTGCACCGGCACGATCCACCGCGTCGTCATGGACGAAGGACGCATCATCTCCCTCAGCACCACGAACCGTGTCTTCACCGCCCACCAGCGCCTGGCGATCATCGCCCGCGACCGCGAATGCCTCATCCCCGGCTGCCACACCCCCGCAACCTGGTGCGAAATCCACCACGTCACCGAACACGCCCACGGCGGACCCACCCACACCGACAACGGCGTCCCCCTCTGCTACTACCACCACCGATCCCTCAACGGATCCGGGTGGCACATCCGCATGCACAACGGAGTACCCCAAATCCAAGGTCCCCCCTGGTGGGACCCCCACCAGCACTGGCACACACCCACACCCACACCCAGCCTCCCCGACACGGGCTTGCACGACGACACCACCCGGACGAGCCCCGCGAGGGCAGGCGCCGGATGATCCCCGACGCTCAGCGAACGGTCAGTGCAGGCGGACACGCCGCGTATGGCCGCGAGCAGGAGACGTGTGCGGGTGACGTGTGGGGGTGACGCGCGCAGGAAACGCATGCGCGAGAAGCGTGCAAGAAGCGTGCGTGAGAAGCGTGAGTGAGTGGCGTGCGGGATCAGCGTGCGGGATCAGCGGGCCGCTCAGCGCGTCGTCGACGGGGTGCTGCCCCCTCCGAAGGCGAGCGACTCCTCGTCGTCGACCGAGAGCGACAGCACCACCGTCTCGACGACGGGGTGCGCCTCGATCTGCTGCTCGATCTCGCGCAGACGACGGGCCACATCGTGCTCCCGAGCGTCACCGGCGAGGTCGACCTCGGCGACGATGAACAGGCGGTTCGGTCCCACGTATTCGATGTGCAGGTATGTGAGTCGCTGGATCTGCGGCGACCCGAGCAGCGCGCGACCCACCCGGTCCCGCAGGGCGGGCGACGCGTTCGAGCCGACGAGAAAGGCGATGTTGCGCCCGATCAGGATGATCGCCACGATCCCGAGCAGGATGCCGACGAGGATCGACCCCACGGCATCCCAGGCCGCGACCCCGGTGACCTGATGCATCGCGATCGCCCCGGCGGCGAGGACGAGACCGATGAGCGCCGCCATGTCCTCGAAGAACACGGCCCGTAGCGTCGTGTCACTGGTGTCGAGCACATAGTCCCAGGTCGACGACCCCCGCTCGCGCGCGAGGCGTCTCGACTTCACCATCGCCTGCGTGAACGACGCCCCCTCCAGCACGAACGCGATGCCGAGCACGGTGTACGCGACGGCGGGGCTCTCGACCGGCCCGGTCTCCGCCAGCTCCTGCACGCCGTGCATGATCGAGACGATCGAGCCGGCCGTGAAGATTCCGAATGCCGCGATGAGCGACCAGACGAACGCGGCGCGGCCGTATCCGAGGGGATGCCGCTCATCCTTCGCTCGCGCGCCGCGGCGGTCGGCGATGAGGAGGAAGATCTCGTTGCCGGCATCCGCCCACGAGTGCGCAGCCTCGGCCACCATCGACGCCGACGAGGTGAGCACGGCCGCGACGGTCTTGGCGATCGCGACGAGGATGTTGGCGAGGAAAGCGATGATGACCGTCACGCGGTCAGGCTACTCCGCCTCAGAGGCGCGGGGCGCAGGCGGCTACGACGTCCGGGCGAGCGGCGTCTTCTCGCCGGCCTCGACCGCGAAGGGCAGCCAGTTCTCGGCAGGCGCCAACGGGCACGGCGAATAGTCCGTGTACGCGCACTGCAGGTTCCTCGCGCGGTTGAAGTCCAGCACCACGCGGCGGTCGCCACCACTCGGCAGCGTCACGGCCAGAGTCCGGCTCGCCCCATAGGTGGTGACGCCGCTCGTCGCATCGCGGAACAGCAGCACCGCGGCATCCGGGCCCTGCCCGATCAGCGTGACAGCCGACTCGACGCCGTCGACCGAGAACCGCACCCGCCCCGGTGTCGCATGCACGTGCGCGATCGACGGGATCGCCGCCGCGATGTCGATGTCGCGCAGCGGCTCCGGTTCGAACACCCCCTCGATCACCCATCGTTCGTCGGGCGCGAAGGTCGGAGTGCCGGCGTAATCGGTTCGCAGCGCATGCTCCGGATGCAGCGGCCGCACGATGTCGCGTCCACCGCGCTTGGAGACCTCGATCACCGCATCCTCGAAACGCGCCCGGTGGAACGTGCGCTCGTCGATCACGCCCCACTGGTGCACCCCGCGTATCGCGACGCCGTCGACGTCGAGCACCTGGCCGGCGTCGAGCTGGACCACCACGCCCTCGGGGCCCGTCGTCCAGGTGCCCGGCACGTCGTCGAAACGCTGCGGCTCCTCGCTCAGCAGATTGAAGCTCGTGTACGCGAGGAAGCTGTGCGGGGTCCGCCGCTGCGCCTCGATGCCGTCATGCCAGTGCTGCCACTCCCGCGCGAAATCCGCGCTGGTCGCCGTGGTGGTCGTGGTGGCGTCGGTGGTGATCGTCATGGGTGCCTCCGGTCCGTTTCGAGGTGCGCCCACCGTAGCCATCGGCACCCGACGTCCGGATGCCTGCGGTCGGCCCGTGTCGTCCGGTGACGCTGCGTGACGCCTGCGGTAGTTCTGTGACGTCACGGCCGCACGCACCGGCGCTCAGGCGAAGGATGTTCAGCATTCCCGACCCAGCCCGGAGGTTCCCATGGTCGCCCAGAACGAGATCAGCCGCGGAGAGCGGCACGTCGACACCGTGCTGCTCGCGCACGCCACACCGCCGCAGGAGGTCGAGGTGCTCGTCGTGGGTGCCGGCCCGTCCGGCCTCGCGACCGCCCTCGAGCTCAACCGGCAGAAGGTCGATGTGGCGGTGGTCGACGCCGCGACCTCGTTCCGGCTGATCCGTGCCGGGGCGATGGGACACAGCGCCCGCACCGTGGAGTTCTTCCAGCAGTGGCGCGTCGAAGACCGCATCCGCCGGGGCTGGACCTTCCCACCGGAGTGGAACCTCGGCACGACGTTCCGCACCTCATTGATCGGGCACGACCTGACACGACCGGGCACGCCCACGGGCCGCCCGGCGTTCACCGGCCGATCCGAGAACCCGTACTCGCTGGCCGAGTCGCTGCGACGACCGCAGACCGCCCTGCAGCAGGCTTTCCTCGATCGGCTCGCCGAGCTCGACGTGCCGGTGGCCGGTGGGTGGCGGCTGCTCTCGCTCCTCGAGAGCGGTTCGGGCGGCGGCAGCGGTTCGGGCGACGAGAGCGACCCGGGTGCGCGCGACGGGATCATCGCGACGGTCGAGCACGTCGAGACCGGGGCGGTCCGCCGCATCCGCGCCAAGTACGTGGTCGGCGCCGACGGCGCCCGCAGCACCGTGCGCACGCTCGCCGGCATCGAGCGAGACGGCGCCTACGCGACCGACCGGCACTTCCGGTTCGTGGTGCGCACAGAGGGCGACTATGCCGGACGCGAGCCGTTCCCGAGCGCGGTGAACGTGATCGTCAACGGCATCCACTCGGGCTTCCTCGCAGCCCTCAACGAGACCGACTGGCGCGTGTACGCGGGGCCGTACCCGCTCGAGCACACCCCCACCGAAGAAGAGCTGCTCGCCCTCGCCCGCGCCGCCTTCGGGTCCGACCTCGCGCTGCAGGTGGTCGATGTGACCCCGTACTTCAAGAGCACACGCCTCGCGAAGACCTTCCGGCAGGGCCGAGTGCTGCTCGTCGGCGACGCCGCCCATGTGCGCACGCCCGGCGGCAACCTCGGCGAGGGCTTCGGTGACGTGTTCAACCTCGGCTGGAAGCTCGCGGCCGTGCTGCGAGGCACCGGCGGCGAGGCCCTGCTCGACTCCTACGACCGGGAGCGCCGCCCCCACAACGCCCGCGTCGGCGCCTCGGCCAAGGCACGCGCGGACCGCACCGAGCGCAACGTCGACGAGGCTCGGCGCCTCGGCTTCCCCGCCGACGACGACACCAGCCCCGCCGCCGAGGAGCGGCGCGACCGCATCCGCGAGATCCTCGCCCGGGGGCAGCGCCGCGACGTCGGCGTGTATTTCGACGAGCGATACGACGACTCCCCGGTGATCGCGTACGAACCCCATCAGGGGGCGACCGAGACGCCCTGGGATCCGGGCGTCTACGTGCCGGGCGGACGACCGGGGCACCGCGCTCCCAACGGCATCATCGACCCCTACGGCGTCACGCTGTACGACCGGATCGGCGCAGACGTGGCACTGCTCGTGCTCTCCGACGACGTCTCGGCCGTCGCCGGCTTCGCCGCGGCGGCGCGCGATCGGGCGATCGGACTCGAGATCATCCATCTGCCGGATGCCGCCGCGCGCGAGCTCTACGGGGCGCCGTTCGCTCTCGTGCGGCCGGACCACCATGTCGCCTGGCGGGGCGCGGATGCCGCCGACGCCGGAGCCGTGCTCGATCGCGTCTACGGGCGACTTCCCGCACAGGACACGCTCGTGACCGCGGCGACCGCGGCTCCGGCGAGCCTCTGATCGGCGTCGGAGACGCGCGTCGTCGGAGTCCTCCGGCGACGACATGTGACGCCAGGTTTCGTCGCCGGAACCTTTGTGACGGCGCCCTATCGCCGGCCACCGGACCCCCGTCAGGATGGCCAGCACCCGCACCGACATCAGCACCCGCATCCCGAAGCACCCGACCCGACACCGCAGAACGGAACAGCTCATGACCCGCAGATTCACCCGACTTCGAACCGCAGCCGCGGCGCTGCTCGTGGGAGCCCTCGCGCTCACCGCGTGCGCGGCGGCTCCGGCGTCGAACAGCTCAGGAGACGATGACGGCGAGTCCGTGCTGCGCTGGGCTGCGACCCTGCCCGCCCACTGGGACCCGATCGTGCAGGGCTCCGGATTCGGCTTCAACCTGACCGCCCTCGCCTACGCCTCGCTGACCGAGATCGACGAGAAGGGCGAGGCGGCTCCCGGTCTCGCCGAGAGCTGGGACTACAACGACGAGGGCACCGCCGTCACGTTCCACCTGCGTGAGGGACTGGTGTTCCAGGACGGCGAGCCGCTGAACGCCGAGGCCGTCAAGCTCTACATCGAACGCGCGAAGACGCAGGAGAACTCGGCGCTGTTCGGCGATCTGACCTCGATCGACTCCGTCACGGCCGACAGCGAGACCGACGTCACGGTGCACCTGAACCAGGTCGACCACCAGATCCCGCTGCTGCTCGGCAAGCGCACCGCGCAGATCACGAGCCCGGTCGCCGCCGAGGACCCGGCGAAGCTCGACCAGTGGCCCGTCGGTGCGGGGCCCTTCACCGTCACCGAGTACGTGCCCGAGTCGCACATCTACTTCGAGAAGAACCCCGACTACTGGGATGCCGACAACATCCACATCGATCGCGTCGAGCTCTCGACCGCTCCCGACCCGTCGACCCTGGTCGCCTCGATCCAGACCGGGGTCTACGACTTCGCCTACGGCCTGGCTCCGGCGCAGTACGACGCCGCGATCGACGCGGGCCTCGACGTGGCGACGCACCCCGTGTACTCCGCGTCGAACCTCAGCCTCAACATCAACAAGGCGCCGTTCGACGACCCCGCCGTCGTCGACGCGGTCCGCCACGCGATCGACCGCGACGAGCTCGTCGAGAAGGTCACCTTCGGTCTCGGATACGCGACCACGCAGCCGTTCCCCGAGGGGTACATCGCCTACGACGACGAGTCCGAGGACCTGTGGCCGTATGACCCCGAGGAGTCCAAGAAGATCCTCGCGGACGCCGGGTACGAGCCCGGCGAGATCGTCGTCGACTTCGTGGTCAGCGCGGATGCGGTCATCAACGAGGTCATCCAGGCGCAACTCGCCGCCGTCGGCATCACCGCCAACATCACGGTGGCCCCCGACTGGGCGACGCCCTTCTTCGCGAAGGACCTCGTGCTCTCGACCTACGGCACCACCGGTCGCGAGTCTCCGGTGCAGACCCTGACGGCGCACTTCGGCCCCGACGGTCCTCTGAACCTGTCGAGCCCGTATGTGCCGGAGGGCTTCGACGAGGCGATCAGGATCGCCCGCGAGACCCCGCTCGACGCGCCGGACTACGCCGAGAACCTGCAGGAGGCCACACGTGCGGGGCTTCAGAGCGGCGCCCTGGTCTTCACGGTGGGCGTGCCCACGCTCATCGTGAAGTCGCCGAAGGTCTCCGATCTGCCTCAGATCCCGGGACAGATCAGCCTGACCGGCGTCACCGTCAGCGACTAGCGGATGCCGCGGGCCCCCTGCCGCACTGCAGGGGGCCCGCATTCGGATCGACAGAACAGGAAAGGAGAACAGCATGACCGCCCTCGCCTCAGCCCCCGTGCAGAAGCCCGGACCCGTGACGGCCAATGCCGCCGGCACGCAGCTCCGCGCCGGCGCACACCTCGCGACAGCGGGCCGCCTCATCGGCCACACGGTGATCGTGTTCGCGACCGTCTTCCTGTTCGCGACCTTCATCACGTTCGCGCTGCAGGGACTCAGCGGCCTCAGTCCCGCGCACCTGCAGCTCTCGGAGTCGGCGACGCCCGAGCAGATCGCCGCCCTCGAGCACGAGTGGGGCCTCGATCGGCCCTTCCTCGTGCAGTACCTCGACTGGTTCGGCGGCATCCTGCAGGGCGATCTCGGCAACAGCTGGTTCAACGGGGCACCCGTCGGCGAGCTCCTCGTCTCGCGTGCCGCGATCAGCCTCTCGGTGGCCGGGCTCGCGCTCGTGATCGGGGTCGTCTTCGGATTCGGTCTCGGCGTGCTCGCCGCCGCCTACCCGACCAGCATCCTCGACCGCTCGATCACCGGCTTCACGACGGTCATCTCGGTCATGCCGTCGTTCGTCGTCGGCATCGCGCTCGTGGCGATCTTCGCGGTGACGCTCGGCTGGTTCCCCTCGGCCGGGTACATCCCGATCGAGCAGGGCGGCGTGGGCCTCTGGCTCTGGCACCTCTGGCTCCCGGCCATCGCGCTCAGCTTCGACACGATCGCCGACCTCGCCCGACAGATGCGCGTGGGCCTCATCCAGGCCTATCGCGAGAACTACGTCACCGGGGCCCGGATGCGCGGTCTCAGCTCGCGCCGCATCTTCGTCGTGCACGCCCTGCGCAACGGCATCGGACCCGCGCTCACGGTGCTGGGCATGAAGTTCCCCGCTCTCCTCGGCGGCGCCGTGGTCACCGAGGCGATCTTCGGGCTCGCGGGCTTCGGCAAGTTCGCCGCCGACTCCGCCAACCGCGGCGACGTGCCCGCGGTGCAGGGGGTCCTGGTGATCGCGATCGTCCTGGTCGTGGTCTTCAACCTCATCGTCAACCTGGTGCTGGTGCGCCTGAACCCCGCATCCGCGAGAGGAGTCTGAGATGATCCGTCGCATCCTCGCGCTGCCGGCCGGACGCTTCGCCACCGCGTTCCTCGTCTTCATCGCCTTCCTCGCGGTGGCCGGCCCCGTGCTGGCGCCGTACGACCCGCTCCTCGGCACCTCCGACATCCTCGCCGGGCCGTCGGCGGCGCACTGGCTCGGCACCGACTACCTCGGTCGCGACGTGCTCAGCCGCATCCTCGCCGGTGCCCCCATCAGCGTGTTCGGCGCCGTGCAGGTCGCCGTGATCGCGCTGTTCGCGGGCGCCGTCCCCGGCATCCTGTCCGTCTACCTCGGCCGGGTCTTCGAATGGCTCACGCTGCGCTTCGTCGACACCCTGATCGCGCTGCCGTTCCTCGTGTTCGCCGTCGCGGTCACGGCGCTGCTCGGCAACGGCATCCCGCAGGCGATGCTCACGGTCGGCATCCTCGTCTCCCCGCTCTTCTACCGGGTCTCGCGGGCGGCGACCCTGAGCGTCGCGAGGTCGCAGTACGTCGAAGCGGCGATCCTCTCGGGCGCACGCACCGGCTGGGTCGTCCGCACGCACGTGTGGTCGAAGGTGCTGCCGCCGATCGCGATCGCCACGGCCAACACCCTCGGCATCGGCTTCGTGATCGTCTCGAGCCTCACGTTCCTCGGCATCGGCATCCAGCCGCCCGCGCCGTCGTGGGGCGGCGTGCTCGCCAGCGACCTCGGCTATCTCACGCAGCGACCGTACGCGCCGATCTTCACGACCGTGCTGATCATGCTCTCGGTGTGGGCGTTCAACCTGCTCGCCGACGTCATCCGCGACGTGGCGGGGGAGTCGGGGCGCACGCTGCTCACCGAGCGGGGTGCCGCACGGGATGCGGCGCGCCGCCGCCGCACGGACACCGCCGCGTCCGAGGACGCCCTCGTCGGAAGGAGCTCGTCATGACCATCGAGATCGAAGGGATCGAGATCGAAGGGATCGAGATCGCTCGCGCCGCGGAAGCCACAGCCGCGGAAGCCGAGAGCATCCTGCGCCTGGAGGATGTGCGCATCGCACACCGTCACACGGGCGAGGAGCTCGTGCGCGGCGTGAGCTTCGATCTGCGCCCCGGCAGGGTCGTCGGCATCGTCGGCGAGTCCGGCAGCGGCAAGACCCTCACGTGCCGGGCGATCCTCGGCATCCTGCCCCGGCTCTTCCACATCTCCGGGGGCCGCGTCGAACTGTTCGGCCGCGACATCGCCGGGCTCAGCGCCCGCGACTGGGAGCAGCTGCGGGGCGTCAGCATCACGGCCGTCTTCCAAGACCCGGGGTCGTACCTGAACCCCTCGCTGCGGGTCGGCCCGCAGATCGCCGAGGCGCTGCGAGTGCGCGGCGGGCTGAGGCGCCGCGAAGCCAAGCGCCGCACCATCGAGCTGCTCGACGACGTGCGGCTGCGCGACCCCGAGCTGATCTACCGCAGCTACCCGCACGAGCTGTCCGGCGGCATGCTCCAGCGCGTGCTGATCGCATCGGCCATCTCGCTCGAGCCGCGCATCCTGATCGCCGACGAGGTCACGACCGCTCTCGACGTGACGGTGCAGGCCGAGATCCTCGATCTGCTCACCGACCTCACACAGCAGCACGATCTCGCCCTCATCGTGGTCTCGCACGACCTCGCGGTCATCGCCCAGACGTGCGACGACGTGCTCGTGCTCCGGCAGGGCGAGGTCGTCGAGCAGGGCGAGGCGAAGAGCATCCTGTTCGCCCCGCAGCACGAGTACACCCGCCTGCTGATCGACGAGCACAACACCTACGGCCTCGACCGCTTCCGCGAGCCGGCGGGGGTGCATCATGGCTGAGTCCTCGACCGCGATCCGGATCAACGGGCTGCAGGTGTCGTACGGCACAGGGCGGCACCGGACCCGGATCATCCACGAGGCGTCGTTCGACGTGGGCGTCGGCGAGTCGGTGGGCATCATCGGCGAGACCGGATCGGGCAAGTCGACGATCGCGCGGGCCGTGGTCGGGCTCGTCCCCGCGCAGGCCGGCACGGTGCGCATCGGCGACGAGGAGGTCAGCGCGTTCGGCGCGCGGCAGTGGCGGGACTTCCGTCGCCGGGGCGCCGTGCAGTACGTGTTCCAGGATCCGCTGCGCGCTCTCGACGCCGACCTCACCATCGGCGACTCCCTCGCCGAACCGCTGCGGCTGCAGCGACGGCTCTCGAAAGAGCAGATCCGCGACCGCATCGACTTCCGACTCGAGCAGGTGCGACTGCCTCAGGACCTGCTGGTGCGCTTCCCCGGAGAGCTGTCTGGCGGTCAGCGCCAGCGTGTGCTCCTGGCCAGGGCGCTCGCGACAGAGCCCCGTGTGCTGATCCTCGACGAGCCGGTCAGCGCGCTCGATGCCGCCAACCGGGTCTCGGTCCTCGAGATCCTGAACGACCTGCGCGCCGCGGGCACCTCGCTCGTGTTCATCTCGCACGACCTCGGATCCGTCGCCGGAGTCACCGACCGCATCGTGGTGCTCTACCGCGGCGAGGTCGTCGAGGTCGGCCGCACGGCCGACATCGTGAACGACCCGCAGCATCCGTACACCCGACTGCTCGTCGGATCGGCCCCGAGCCTGCACACCGGCGCGATCGATCGCGAGGAGCGGGCACGCCTGCGCCGGGTGCTCGACGCCGGCTGACGACATCACCATCGCACTGCGCGAGACACCCACACAGGAGACCGACATGACCGAACGCTCACTCAAGATCGCCCTCAGCGTGTACGGGGTCGGCGGCCCCGGACAGCACAGCCTCTGGAAGGACCCTCGGGTCCCGGCGAACGCGTCGATCGACATCGACTGGTACATCGCGCGGGCGAAGCAGGCCGAGGCCGCGCTGTTCGACGCGCTCTTCATCGTCGACAGCCAGTTCATCGACGCGACCTATCCCGCGCACTACCTCAACCGACTCGAGCCGCTCACGCTGCTGTCGGCCGTCGCGACCCACACGACGCATCTCGGGCTGATCGGCACGGCCAGCTCGACCTACAACTCGCCGTTCAACCTCGCCCGCCGATTCGGCTCGCTCGACCACATCAGCCACGGCCGTGCCGGCTGGAACGTCGTGACGAGCTTCGACACCGGCACCTCGCGCAACTACGGACTCGAGGAGCACCTCGACTACGCCACCCGCTACGGCCGCGCGCTCGAAGCCGTGCAGGTCGTGCGCGGACTCTGGGACTCGTACGAGGATGACGCGTTCGTCGCCGACGTCGAGAACGACCTGTTCCTCGACCCGACCAGGCTGCACGCGCTGAACCACCGGGGCGAGCACTTCCGCGTCGACGGACCGCTCAACCTCTCGCGCTCGCCGCAGGGCCAGCCCGTCATCTTCCAGGCGGGCATCTCGGAAGAGGGCAAGACCCTCGCCGGCGAGGTGGCCGAGGGCATCTACGCGCCGGGGGAGGACATCGCCTCGGCCCGCGCCTACTACAGGGACGTCAAGAACCGCCTCGCGCAGCACGGCCGCCACTGGGACGACCTCGTGATCCTCGTCGGTGCGACGCCGGTCATCGCCTCGACGGATGCCGAGGCCCACCGCCTCGCGCGGGAGATCCACGAGGCCGACAACGACTTCGACCGCAAGCTCGCGGCGTTCGGGCGGGCCTTCGGGGCCCACGACTTCTCGCAGCACGATCTCGACGCGCCGTTCCCGGATGT
>Ga0308156_1003493_pt1 | contig 12010 bp, 8 predicted proteins | sample PhyAR2_FD_201041 | JGI IMG/M metagenome (GOLD analysis project Ga0308156, IMG submission 201041) | Phyllosphere microbial communities from UC Gill Tract Community Farm, Albany, California, United States - DLSL A.R2 | ecosystem: Host-associated > Plants > Phyllosphere > Unclassified | place: USA... | reverse complement strand
CGGTCGTCGGCGGCCTACCGTCGGCCCAATGAGCACTGACACCACGGCCCCCTCCACGCTCCGGCGGGGAATCGGCGGCCCTCTCCTGTTCGCCTTCATCCTCGGCGACGTCCTCGGCGCGGGGATCTACGCGCTCATGGGCGTGCTCTCGGAGCGGGTCGGCGGGATGCTGTGGGCTCCCCTTCTTGCGGCGCTCCTGCTCGCCCTCCTCACCGCCGGCTCGTACGCGGAGCTCGTGACGAAGTACCCGCGGGCCGGGGGCGCCGCGGTGTTCGCGGAGCGCGCGTTCAAGAACACGCTCGTGTCGTTCCTCGTCGGCTTCAGCATGCTGGCCGCGGGGGTGACCAGCGCGGCCGGGCTGTCGATCGCCTTCGCGGGCGAGTACCTGTCCACCTTCGTGGATCTGCCCGTCATCCCGGTGGCCGTCGTGTTCCTCGGCGTCGTCGCGGCGCTCAACGCCCGTGGCATCCGGGAATCGATGGGGGCGAACCTCGTCATGACCGTGATCGAGGTGAGCGGTCTCGTCATCGTCGTGGTGGTCGTCGGGGTGCTCCTGGGTGGGGGAGGCGGCGATGTCTCGCGCGTCGCGCAGCCTCCGGAAGGCACCGGCGTCGCGACCGCGGTTCTCGCCGGGGCGATCATCGCCTATTACTCGTTCGTCGGGTTCGAGACGTCGGCGAACATGATCGAAGAGGTCAAGGAGCCGTCGAAGATGTACCCGCGGGCCCTCTTCGCCGCGTTGGGAACGGCGGGTCTCGTCTACGTCCTGGTCGGTTTGGCCAGCAGCATCGCGCTCTCGCCCGAGCAGCTGGCGGCCTCCAGCGGTCCGCTCCTGTCGGTCGTCGAGGCCAGCGGCGTCGCGATCCCGCCGTGGCTCTTCAGCCTCATCGCGCTCGTCGCCGTGGCGAACGGCGCGCTGCTGACGATGATCATGGCGAGCCGCCTGACCTACGGAATGGCCGAGCAGGGGCTGCTGGCCCGCGCGCTCGCGCGCGTGCTGCCGCGCCGGCGCACTCCGTGGGTCGCGATCCTCGCGACGACCCTCGTCGCGATGCTGCTGACGCTCGTCGGCGACCTCACCCTGCTGGCCGAGACCGTCGTGCTCCTGCTCCTCTTCGTGTTCCTCAGCGCGAACATCTCGGTGCTGGTCCTGCGCCGCGACCGCGTCGAGCACCCGCACTTCCGGGTGTGGACGTTCGTGCCGATCCTCGGGATCGGGTCGTGCGTCCTGCTGCTCAGTCAGCAGAGCCTTACGGTCTGGATCTTCGGCCTGGTGCTGCTCGCCGTAGGGGTGGCGCTGTACTTCCTCGCGCGGTGGGGGCGGGCGCGCGGGGAGGCAGCGGGCGCGCGATAGCGCTTACGGGTCGAGCGCACGGATCCGCTCGGCCACGGCCGCCGCGGCGGTGTCCTGCACGAGATGCCGGTGGCCGGGAATGACGGACACCGACCCGGCGGGTGCCCGCGCGGCGAGACGTCGAGCCCACTCTTCCCGTGCGATGGGGTCGGCGCCTCCCCGCAACACCAGCAGGGGGACCGTCAGAAGCGGTACCCGATGCTCGATCGGGTACCGCAGCATGTGTCGTGCCTGGCGCGCGTACCAGAGCGGCCCGGAACGCACGTAGTCGGTGAGGACGATCGCGTTGGCTCGGGGCGGTTCGAGCGCCGAGTCCCGGGCGAGCCGGAGGGCCTGCCGCAGAGCCCCGCGCCGTCGGTCGTCGGTGACAGGGCCGATGGCCACGACCGCGCTCGCGAGATCGGGGCGTTGCAGGGCCAGCTCCACCACCCACTGAGCGCCCATCGAGTGCCCGACGAGGATCGCCCGCCGCACGCGCAGTTCGTCGAGAACGGTGCCGAGCGCTCGGGCCATGGCCGCGACGTCGGGCGAGGTCTTCGGTTTGGGCAGGCCACCGAACCCGGGGAGGTCGATCATGTGCACCTCGGCATCCGTCGCCAATTCCGTCCGCAGGCGGGACAAATACCTGTGCGACATGCCGATGCCGTGAACCAGGACGTAGACGGCGCTGTTCGGGCGCCGATTCGTCCATGACCGGAAAGCGAGGCCGTTCACGGAGTGCATCACGAGCGCGATCGTAGGGGCGGCGTGATCCGAGCCGATCCAGGGTTGCGCAATTCCCTTGGGGTCCGAGCGAGCGGGACCGTGTGCGCGCCGACCGCTCCGCCGCGCAACGCGTTGGGCCCTCTATGACCTCGTGTGAAGGCGGACGACGGTCGATGACGGTGCACGACATCGCGTTTCGCCCCGTTCGACGTGCGCGGGGCCGCCGACGCAATCTCTCTGCAGGTGCCGACGGATCCCGCCGAGGCACCTCCGCCTATCAGAGAGGACAACCGCATGAGCACGTTCCCCGCGGCCCGCGTTCTTCTCGCCCGCTACGTCGCTTCGCGCCTCGCCCAAGCCGCCCTCGTGCTGTGGGCGGCGTACACCCTGTCGTTCCTCGTGCTGTACGCGCTGCCGAGCGACCCCGTGGCGCTGCTGGCGGGAGGGGATGCCACGGACATCTCGCCCGCGCAGCTCGACGACCTCCGTCAGCGATACGGACTGGACCAGCCGCTGTGGGTGCAGTACCTGGTGCACCTGCGCAGCATCCTGTCGGGTGATCTCGGCACCTCGATCTCGACGGGCCGTCCGGTGGCCGCGGTCATCGGCGAGGCGATCCCGCCGACGGTGCAGCTGGCCGGTCTCGCGCTCGTCGTGGCGGTGCTGCTCGGCGCGGGTATCGCGATCGCCGCCACCTTCACGCGCTCACGGCGCCTGGCCTCCGTCCTCCTGGGGCTGCCGCCGCTCGGCGTCGCGGTCCCCTCCTTCTGGCTCGGTCTGGTGCTGATCCAGTGGTTCTCGTTCCAGATCCCGCTGTTCCCCGCGATGGGTGACAAAGGCTTCGGCTCCCTCGTCCTGCCCGCCGTCACGCTGGCGATCCCCACGAGCGCCGCGATCGCCCAGCTGCTGTCCAAGAGCCTGGTCACCGCGCTCGGCGAGCCGTACATCGACACCGCGTGGGCGAAGGGCGTGACCCGGGCGCGCGTGCTCCTGTCGCACGCGCTGCGCAACGCCGCCCTCCCCGCCCTCACCGTCACCGGTCTGGTGGTCGGGCAGTTGCTGTCGGGGACCGTCGTGACCGAGACGGTGTTCTCGCGTCCAGGCATCGGCCGCGTGACCGCGCAGGCGGTGCAGCAACAGGATGTCCCCGTGGTGCAGGGCATCGTGCTCTTCGCCGCGGCCGTCTTCGTGCTCACGACTCTCGCCGTCGACCTCGTCTACCCGCTCCTCGACCCGCGCATCGTGCTGAGCGCCGGCTCGCCGCGCCGCGCCCGTCGTCGGGCGGCGGGTGTTCCCCGGCCGGCGGATGCCGGCGCCTCCGCGCCCCTCGAAAGGGTGGTGACCTGATGTCCGAGACCGTGGCCCTCGTCCCCGAACGGGCGCAGACATCGCAGGATGTCTTCGCCGCCACCGCCGGTGACCGCTTCGACGACGCCGTCGTCGCACGCGGCGCCGGGGAACCGGCATCCGGTCGTCCGCGTCTTCCCACGGTGCTGCGGCGGCCGCTTGTCGTGGCCTCGATCCTGTGGCTGCTCGTCGTCGTCATCGCGGCCGCGTGGCCCGCGGTGCTCGCCCCGGGGGACCCCCTCGGCGGCACGCCCGCCGAGAATCTGCAACCGCCGTCGTGGGCGCACTGGTTCGGCACCGATCAGCTCGGCCGCGACCTCTACATGCGCGTCGTGCACGGCACCGCCCTGACGGTGTCGGCGGCCGCGATCGCCGTCGGCGTCGGAGTGGTCGCGGGATCGGCGGTGGGGCTGCTGAGCGGATTCGTCGGCGGACGAACGGATGCCGTGCTCATGCGCCTCGCCGACGTGCTGCTCGCGATCCCGGGGCTCCTGCTGTCGCTCGCCCTGATCACGGCCCTCGGCTTCGGCACCGTCAATGTCGCCATCGCGGTGGGAGTCGCGAGCGTGGCGTCGGTTGCACGGGTCCTCCGCTCCGAGGTCCTGCGGGTGCGCAGCGCCCCGTACATCGAGGCGGCGCGCGCCTCGGGCAACGGGTGGACGGCCGTCCTGGTGCGCCACGTGCTGCCGAACGCCATCGCGCCCGTCCTCGTGCTCGCGGTGCTCGAGTTCGGAACGGCGATCCTGGCCGTGTCCGCCCTGAGCTTCCTCGGTTACGGGGCGCCGCCGCCCGCGCCCGAATGGGGCGCCCTCGTCTCGGGCGGACGCGACTACCTGCGCACCGCCTGGTGGCTCACCGCCCTCCCCGGTCTCACGATCGCCGTGACCGTGCTGGCCGCCAATCGCCTCTCGCGGGGCCTCGACGCGGACGGACGGGCACGCCGATGAGCCTCCTCGAGATCGACGGCCTCGCGGTCGCGTACCGCACCTCCCGCGGGGACATCGACGCGGTGCGCGAGGTCACCCTCGCCTTAGAGGCGGGGGAGACCGTCGCCATCGTGGGGGAGTCCGGCTCGGGCAAATCCACGACGGTGCACGCGATCATCCGTCTGCTCCCCTCGGCGGCGCGTATCCGCGCGGGGGCCGTGCGCTTCGACGGAGCGGATCTGGTCGCGGCATCCGATCGGCAGCTGCGATCCGTACGCGGACGTCGCATCGGCTTCGTGCCCCAGGATCCCGCGGTCAGCCTCAACCCCGTCGTGCGCATCGGCGACCAGGTCGCGGAAGTCCTGCGCGCGCACGGTCTCGCCGATCGCCGCACCGCGGCCTTTCGCGCCGTCGAGGCGCTGGAGAGCGCGGGGCTGCCCGACGCGGCCGTCCGCGCGCGGCAGTACCCGCACGAGCTGTCGGGCGGCATGCGACAACGCGTGCTCATCGCGATCGCGATCATCGGCGACCCCGCCCTGATCATCGCCGACGAGCCGACGAGCGCCCTCGACGTCACGGTGCAGCGGCAGATCCTCGACCATCTCGACGTCCTCAAGCGCGAGCGCGGGGCGAGCCTGCTCCTCATCACGCACGACCTCGGCGTCGCCGCCGACCGCGCCGACCGCATCGTGGTCATGACCGACGGGCGCATCGTCGAGGAGGGCACACCGGCCGAGGTGCTGGGTTCCCCGCGGCATCCGTACACGCGTCGACTGATCGCCGCGGCTCCGAGCCTGAACACGGCGATACCGGATGCCGCGAGCTCGCGCCGTGAGAGTGCCGACGCCGGTGCCGACCGACGGAGGGATGTCGCGGTTGCGGCGACCGTCCGGGGCGGCGCTTCGTCGGCATCCGCCGCCCCGGTCCTCGAGGTCGACGGCCTCGTGAAGGAGTTCGTCCTCCCCGGTGGCGGAGCCGCGCAGCGCGCCGTCGACGGCGTCGGCTTCCGCCTCGACCGGGGCCGCACGCTCGCGCTGGTCGGCGAGTCGGGTTCGGGGAAGACCACCACGGCGCGCCTGGCGTTGCGCCTGGCGGACCCGACCGCCGGGACGGTGCGCGTGGACGGCGTCGACGTGACCGCGCTGACCGGCCGCCCGCTGCGCGAGCTCCGGCGCCGAGTGCAGCTCGTGCAGCAGAACCCCTACGCGGCGCTGAACCCGCGGTGGAGTGTCGAGACGATCGTCACCGATCCGCTTCGTGCGTTCCGGGTCGGCTCGCGGGCACAGCGTCGCGCGCGGGCCGCCGAGCTGCTCGACCTCGTCGCGCTGCCGGCCTCGGCGTTGCGGCGCCGGCCGGCCGACCTCTCCGGCGGGCAGCGCCAGCGCGTCGCGATCGCACGGGCCCTGGCCCTGGAGCCGGAGCTGCTCGTGCTCGACGAGCCGGTCTCGGCGCTCGACGTGTCGATCCAGCACCAGATCCTGACCCTTCTCACCGAGATCCAGCGGGAGAAGGGGCTCAGCTACCTGTTCATCTCGCACGACCTCGCGGTGGTGCGCCAGATCGCCCACGCCGTGGGGGTCATGCGCCGCGGGCGTCTCGTCGAGCTCGGCGACGTCGAGGCCGTCTTCACCTCGCCCGCCCACGACGACACCCGGGCGCTCCTGGATGCCATTCCCGGTCGCGCCGTCCCGACACTCACCCCTTCCGCCTGAGGAGCACACCATGACCATCCGACGCCCCACTCTCGCGGCGACCCTCGCCGTGACCGCGGCCCTCGTCCTGACCGCGTGCGGGAGCACCGCCGCCGCCCCCGAGGACGCGGCACCCGCCACCCCCGTCCAGGGGGGAGACCTGACGTTCGCGATCGCGAACGACCCGATCTCGCTGAACCCGTCCGGTACCGGCTCCGGCAACGACACCCTCTACGTCACCCGTCAGCTCGTCGACTCGCTGCTGTACCAGAACCCCGACACCGGTGCCCTCGATCCGTGGCTGGCCACGTCGTACACGCCCAACGCCGACGCGACGGAGTTCACGTTCTCTCTCCGCGACGGCGTGACGTTCTCGGACGGCACGCCGTTCACCGCCGCCAACGTCAAGGCGACCTTCGACGACATTGTCGCGGCCGGGGCGCTCAGCCAGGCGGTGAGCAGCTTCGTCGGGTACGCCGGAACCGACGTGATCGACGCGCACACCGCCCGCGTCCGGTTCTCGACGCCGAACGCCGCCTTCCCGAACTCCACGGCATCCGTGGCCCTGGGCATCGTCGGGGACGCGACACTCAAGGTCCCGTACGACCAGCGCGCGGACGGGACGGCGGTCGTCGGCACCGGTCCCTTCACGCTGAAGAGCTACACCAAGGACACCGCGACCGTGCTGACCGCGCGCGAGGACTATGCGTGGGGCCCCGCGGCACTCGGCAACGACGGTCGCGCGCGCCTGGACACCGTCACGTTCCAGATCGTGCCCGAGGCGGGCGTGCGCACCGGCAGTCTCACCTCCGACCAGGTCGATGTGGCCGGCGGCATCCAGCCGGGTGACGTGGCCTCGATCGAGCAGGCGGGGTATCCGCTGGTATCGCGGGGCAACCCCGGCGTCACGTTCGGGATCTCGTTCAACCTCTCCCATCCGACGGTCGCCGATCTCTCCGTCCGCCAGGCCATCGCCGCCGCGATCGACGCGAAGACCGTCCGCGACACGGCGCTGAACGACTCGTTCGCGGTCGCCACCAGCGTCCTGGCGAAGAACACCCCCGGCTACGCCGACCAGAGCGCTACGTTCGCGTACGACCCCGCTCGCGCCGGGAAGCTGCTGGATGCCGCCGGTTGGAAGGCCGGGGCCGACGGCATCCGTGAAAAGGACGGCGCGAAGCTGCAGCTCACGCTCTGGTGGATCACGAACTTCGGACCCAACCAGACCTCGCTCGAACTCATCCAGCAGGAGCTCAAGGCCGTCGGCATCGACCTCCAACTGAAGAGCGGGCCGGTGCCCGACTTCCTCGAAGCGCAGAAGAGCGGCGACTTCGACCTCGTGTGGGGCAACCTGTCGCGCGCTGACGGCGACGTGCTGCGCACAACCTTCTCGAAGGCGACCACGCGCTATCGCATCGACGACCCCACCCTCGAGACGCTCCTGCAGCAGCAGCTCGCCACCAGCGACCCGACCGCGCGCGACGCGGTGCTCGCTCAGGCGCAGGCGCGGATCGCGAGCCAGGTCTACCAGATCCCGGTGCACGAGCTCACCTCCATCCTCGGCACCCAGGAATCGGTGCACGCGGTGACCCTCGGCGCCGACTCGCGCCTGGACTCGCTCGTGGCCGCCTGGAAGAACGACTGACCCCCGTCCATCTGTAGGAGCGCATCATGACCTCATCGACCCCCTTCTCCCTCGGCGTCGCCCTCGAGGGCGCCGGCTGGCATCCCGCCGCGTGGCGCGAGCCGTCGGCGCGACCCGACGCCCTGTTCACCGCCGACTATTGGACCGACCTCGTCCGCACCGCAGAGGCAGGTGACCTCGATTTCGTCACGATCGAGGACTCCCTCGCCCTGCAATCCGAGCGGTTCCTCGTCGGGGACGACCGCACCGACGAGGTGCGCGGGCGCCTCGACGCGGTGCTCATCGCCTCTCGGGTCTCGCCCCTCACCTCGACCATCGGGCTGATCCCGGTGGCGACCGTGACGCACACCGAGCCCTTCCACGTGTCGAAGGCCATCGCCACCCTCGACTACGTCAGCGAGGGGCGGGCGGGCTTCCAGGTGAAGGTCTCGGGCCGCGCCGACGAGGCCGCGCACGTCGGCCGCCGCGCCCACCCGGGCGATGTCGCGGTCGACGATCCCGCCTTCCGCGCGTTCGTCGACGACGCGTTCGACGAGGCCGCCGACGCGGTCGAGGTCGTGCGCCGGCTCTGGGACAGCTGGGAGGACGACGCCGAGATCCGCGACGCCGCCACCGACCGGTTCCTGGATGCCGACAAGGTGCACCGCATCGACTTCGAGGGCCGCTTCTTCTCGGTGCGCGGCCCCTCCATCACCCCGCGCCCACCGCAGGGGCAGCCGGTCGTCGCCGCCCTCGCTCACGCGGCCGTGCCCTACCGGCTCGCCGCCCGTGCGGCCGACCTGGTGTTCGTGACCCCCGCCGACGCCGTGCACGCGCGCGACATCGTCGAGGAAGTGCGCGACGCGGAACGGGCGGTCGGTCGCGAGGGCGAGCCGCTGCGCATCGTCGCCGATCTCCTCGTGTTCCTCGACGCGCCTGACGAGCGGGCCCACGCGCGCCTCGCGCGCCTCGACGGCCTCGGCCGACGGCTCGTCTCCGACGCGCGGATCGTCGCCGGCTCGGCATCCGCCGTCGCCGACGTGATCGACGACCTGATCGCGGCGGGCTACAGCGGCGTGCGGCTGCGCCCGGGGGTCGTGACCGACGACCTGCCGCGCATCACCGGCGATCTCGTGCCCGAGCTGCGGCGTCGAGGGATCGCGGAGCCCCCGACGCGCACGACGCTCCGCGGGCGCCTCGGCCTGCCCGAAGGCTTCCCCAGCCGCTACGCCACCCCCGCCGCCTGAAAGGACCAGACCCACCATGACTGAGCGCACAACGACCTCGCGCAAGCAGATCATCCTCGCCGCCTACGTGGGCGGCGTGAACGAGCACACCGCCTGGGAGCACCCGGATGCCGGGAGCCAGATCGCGTTCTCCACCTTCCGCCACGTGGCGCAGACCGCCGAGCGCGGGCGCTTCGACTACTTCTTCCTCGCCGAAGGGCTCGCGCTGCGCGCCCGCGGCGGGCGGATCTTCGACCACGACATCGCCGGTCGCTCCGACACCCTGCCGGTGCTCGCCGCGATCGCCGCCGTCACCGAGCACCTGGGTCTCGTCGGCACGCTGAACGCCACCTTCAACGAGCCCTACGAGCTGGCGCGCCAGATCGCGAGCCTCGATCACCTGTCGGGCGGTCGGGCGGGTTGGAACGTCGTGACCTCGTTCGACGCGTACACGGGCGCGAACTTCCGCCGGGGAGGGTTCCTCCCGCACGCCGACCGCTACGTCCGTGCCGAGGAGACGGTCGCCACCGTGCGGGAGCTGTGGGACTCGTGGGCCGCCGACGCGATAGCCGCCGACAAGGAGGCGGGGGTCTTCCTCCGCGACGCGCGGGCGGGGGAGTTCTCGCACCAGGGCACCCAGTTCGACATCGAGGGGCGCTTCACCGTGCCGCGCAGCCCGCAGGGGGGCCCTGTCATCGTGCAGGCGGGCGTGTCTCCGCAGGGCCGCGACTTCGCGGCATCCACCGCCGACGCGATCTTCTCGCCGTTCTCGAGCCTCGCCGAGGGGAAGGCGTTCCGCGACGACATCCGCGAGCGCGCCGCCCGGTTCGGCCGCGACCCCGACCACGTGAAGATCCTGCCGTCGGCCGGCTTCGTGCTCGGCGACAGCCGTGCGGATGCCGAGGAGAAGGCGCGGCACATCCTCGAGCAGCAGCTGAGCGATCGCACGATCCAGGTGACCTTCGAGCAGGTCTGGAACCGCGACCTATCGGCGTACGACCTCGACGGTCCGCTGCCCGACATCGATCCGGATCCCGAGGCCCCGGCGTTCATCCAGGGGCGGGCGTTCATCTTCCAGGACCGCTTCCAGACCGTGCGCGCCTGGCGTGACCTGGCCGAGGAGCGGGGGCTCACCCTCCGCGGGCTCGCCCGCGCCGTGGCCCGCGGGCCGCAATACATCGGCACGCCCGAGCAGGTCGCCGACCAGCTCGACGCCTTCGTGCAGCAGGGCGGCGGCGACGGCGTGGTGCTGGGCTCGCACATCGTGCCGTCGGGGCTCGACGAGTTCGTCGACCGCGTCGTCCCGCTCCTGCAGGAGCGCGGTTCGCTGCGCACCGATTACGAGGGTTCCACGCTGCGCGAGAACCTGGGCCTTCCCGTTCCAAAGATCGCGTCGGTCGGCGCGGGCGCCCGCTGAGAGGAGACGACCGTGAGCACCACGACAGGCACCGCGCTCGACCGCGCGCAGTTCGCTCGCGACTGGGAGGAGTGGCATCGCGACCACGAGACCCGGCGCGCGGACCCGCACGGCTTCCTCGCCGTGGCCGCGCTGTTCTGGATCCCCGAGGAGGCGGCATCCTTCCCGGGCATCCCGGGCCGCTGGTCCACCTCCGCCGACGGGCCGGTGGTCGAGCTCGGTGAGGGGGCATCCCTCCTCGTGGACGGTGTCGAGGCCACCGGGCGACACGCCTTCGGCCCGATCCCCGAGCGCGGAGGCACCATCGTCGGCTTCAACGGCGGGGTGATCGAGGTCGCCCGGCGCGGAGGCCGCGACATCCTGCGCCCTCGGCGGCCAGACTTCCCCTTCCTGGCGTCGTACGCGGGAACCCCGACGTACCTGCCGAACCCGCGCTGGCGCGTCGAGGCGCGCTTCGTGCGGTACGCCGCCCCTCGGCCGCACGAGGTGGGGGCGGCGGTGGACGGACTCTCGCACGTGTACGACTCGCCCGGGTACCTCGAATTCGAGCTCCGCGGAGAGACGTTCCGCCTCGTCGCGTTTCCCGGGCACCTGCCCGGCACGCTGACCGTGCTGTTCACCGATGCCACGAGCGGCCTGACGACGTACGCCGCGAACCGCTCCCTAGCGGTGTCGGAGCCGGATGCCGAGGGTCGGGTCATCCTCGACTTCAACCGGGCCGTCAACCTGCCGTGCGCCTACACCGACTTCGCGACCTGCCCGCTGCCGCCGGCCGAGAACCGCCTGCCAATCGGTATCGAGGCGGGGGAGAAGACCCCGCTCGCCCGTGCCCACGGCACGGTCACCGCGAACGGCATCGAACCGGTGGAGGCCGCATCATGAGGTTCCAACTGCTCGACATCATCCCGTTCTATGCCAACCCGCTGACCGGCGAGCAGGTGAGCCCGGCCGACCGCTTCGCGCAGACGGTCGAGGCGGCCGTCCGGGCCGAGGAACTGGGCTTCGACGCCGTGAGCGTCGGCGAACGCCACGCGGGGCGCTTCCTGTCGTCGTCGCCGACCGTCGTGCTGGGGGCCATCGCCGCCCGCACCTCGCGCGTACGCCTGAACTCCGGGGTCACGGTGCTCTCGGTGCTCGACCCCGTGCGGGTCGCCGAAGACTACGCCACGATCGACCAGCTCTCCCGCGGACGGGTGGAGCTGACCATCGGCAAGGGAAACGAGGTCGCGCAGTTCCCCCTGTTCGGGCTCGAGATCGACGACCAATGGGAGCTCCTCGCCGAGAAATACGAGCTGCTGCGCGCCCTCTGGCGCACCGAGGAGCTCGACTGGCCCGGCGGCGAATTCACCCGCCCGCTGCGCGCGACCACGACGCTGCCCCGCCCCTTCGCCGGGCCGCCCCGCGTGTGGCACGGCTCGGCGACGACGCTGTTCTCGGCGGCTCTAGCGGCCCGTCACGGCGACCCGCTGTTCAGCGCCAACGCGATCCAGCCGCTGCAGAACTACGGCGTGCTCGTCGATCACTTCCGCGACGAGTACGCCCGTCACGGTCACGATCCCCGCACCGCCTACGTGGGAGCGGGAGCGGGGGCGCTCTTCCTCGCCGACACGAGCCAGCAGGCCGTCGAGCAGTACGGCCCGGTGTACGAGGCGATCGTCGCGGCGACCAACGTGCCGGGCAACAACACCCCGTTCCGCGACATCCATCACGCTGTCGCGGA
>Ga0308156_1003487_pt1 | contig 12038 bp, 14 predicted proteins | sample PhyAR2_FD_201041 | JGI IMG/M metagenome (GOLD analysis project Ga0308156, IMG submission 201041) | Phyllosphere microbial communities from UC Gill Tract Community Farm, Albany, California, United States - DLSL A.R2 | ecosystem: Host-associated > Plants > Phyllosphere > Unclassified | place: USA... | reverse complement strand
CGGGCTATAAATTTACGGCGTCAGGCGCGGAGAATTAAATGAACCCATTGAGTTTATCCCAGCGCTTAACGCTGGTGTTTGCGCTGTTGTTGGTTGCTTGCTGTGCGGTATCAGGTTGGCTTCAGGTGCGTAGCAATACGCAATATAGTCAGCAGGTTATCCAGCGTTTATCGGTCAATCTTGCTCAGCATATTACGGAGAATAACCGGTTGCTCGGTGAGCAGGGGCTCAATCCTGCCTCGGTAAAAAAGCTGTTCGATCAGTTGATGTCGGTAAATCCGAGCGTGGAAGTTTATCTGCTTGATAAGCAGGGGCACATCATTGGTGATGCGGCGCCAGAAGGGCGAATTAAGCGTCGTGATGTGAGCCTTCAACCTATCAATGCGCTCATGCAGGGGCAAAGCATGCCGGTTTACGGCGACGATCCACGTAGTGTTGATGGGCGAAAGGTATTTAGCGTCGCACCGCTACAGGTTGAGGGAAAAACCGAAGGCTATTTATACGTTGTTTTGCTGGGCGAGGATTACGCTCGGTTAACGGATGATGCGCGTATTGGTTCGACGGTTTGGACCGTTGTAGGGTCGATGGGATTGATTGTGCTGTTTGGTTCGCTAGCCGGTTGGTTGGCGTTCCGCTGGGTGACGAAACCGGTGCGTCAGCTTACTCGTCAGGTGAGTAAGCTTGAGCAGGAAGGGCTGGATTACGCTCGAGTCATGGCGCTGAGCGTACCTGAAGCTGATGTAAAAAGTGATGAAGTGACTCAGCTTAGACGCGCATTTGTTTTGATGGCTAGACGCATTGCCGAACAGTGGAAAACCTTGGCGGAACAGGATCAGCAACGGCGTGAATTTATTGCCAATATTTCACATGATCTACGCACGCCGTTGACCTCTTTGCATGGCTACCTCGAAACGCTATCCGTGAAGTCGGCAAGTTTAAGCGAGGTGGATCGCAAGCGTTATCTGGATATTGCCTTGGCGCAAAGCCTTAAAGTTGGGCGACTAGCGCAGGAGTTATTTGAGCTCGCTCGCTTGGAATATGGCGCGGTTAAACCGCAGAAAGAACGCATGTCGTTCAGCGAGCTTTTGCAGGATGTTTTTCAGAAGTTTGAGCTGGCGGCTGAAACTCGCCAAATTAAGCTTACTGCGGATATCGCTAAGGGTTTGCCGCTGGTCAACGCCGATATTTATATGATGGAGCGTGTGCTAACTAATCTGTTGGATAACGCGATCCGCCATACGCCGCAGGGGGGAAATATTGCGGTGAAACTTTGGTATCAGGCAGGACAAATTTGGGTTCAACTGACCGACAGCGGCGTAGGTATTCCTGAGGAACTGAAATCGGGGCTGTTTGAGCGTCCATCATTGCTTTCAGGCGCGCGGCGCCAGTCTGCGGGGGGATTGGGATTGATGATTGTGAAACGGATGCTACAGCTACACGGTGGCGATATCATGCTGGTTAATGAGAATGAGCAAGGTGCTTGTTTCCGTTTAATGCTACCCGTGTGATCGCTCCTTTAATTATTCACAGACTTAGTGGTAGCATGAATTTCCCCCCTAATTATAAGAGTTAACTCCGATGATGTTGTTTTTGACGGTGGCATTGGTTCATCTGGTGGCTTTAATGGCTCCCGGACCTGATTTCTTTTTTGTTTCCCAAACGGCGGTCAGCCGCTCTCGTTCTGAAGCAATGCAGGGCGTAGTGGGGATTACACTGGGTATCGTCATTTGGGCAGCAGTTGCGCTGATGGGGCTCCATCTGCTGCTGATGAAAATGGCATGGCTGCATAGCATTATCACCGTGGGCGGTGGTTTATATCTGACGTGGATGGGCTATCAACTCCTTAAATCTGCGCGTGCGAAAGGCCAGTTAGACAGCGGCGAAGAAGTTAGCATCACGCTGCCTGCGCGTGGAAAAACGTTCCTGCGTGGTTTTCTCACTAACTTGTCGAACCCAAAAGCGGTCATTTATTTCGGTTCCGTGTTTTCACTGTTCGTCGGCGACAATGTGAGTACGCCAGAACGTGTTGGCCTGTTCGTGATGATAGTGGCGGAAACCTTTGTTTGGTTCAGTATTGTGGCATCGGTATTTGCGCTGCCGGTGATGCGTCGTGGTTATCAGCGTTTAGCCAAGTGGATTGATGGCGTTGCAGGCGTCTTGTTTATCGGCTTTGGTTTGCACCTGATTTTCTCTCGTTCGTAATCATCTTCAGTGAACATAAAAAAAGGCGGGCTAATTAATCATTAGCCCGCCTTTTTTGTATTCGCAAATATTACATCACAGCGAAGAAGATCATACCAACCACTGCGCCCGTGGTGCCTAGGATGGTTTCCATCACGGACCAGGTTTTCAGGGTTTGTGCTTCGGTTGCGCCGGTAAATTTACCGAACAGCCAGAAGCCGGAGTCGTTAACGTGGCTCAGTACGATAGAACCCCCCGCGATACAGATGGAAAGTGCTGCCATCTGTGCGCCGTTGTAGCCCAGCTCGCCAATAACCGGCAGAACCAAACCTACGGTGGTTAAACAGGCAACGGTAGCAGAACCTTGAATCACGCGCACCGCAGCGGCTAGAACGAAGCAGGCAACCGCAATTGGCAGTCCTGCACCAATCAGAGAGTTACCTAACGCTGGACCAACGCCGGAATCCACCAGAATCTGTTTGAATACGCCACCGGCACCGGTAACCAGAAGAATGATACCTGCTGGCTGAATTGCCGCAGAACACACTTCCATCACTTTCTCTTTGCTCATGCCACGACGGATTGCCAGACCATAAATCGCCACCAGACAGGCGATCAGGATTGCCGTGAATGGGTGACCGATAAATTCCAGCCATTTGTGCAGTTCAGTGCCGGTTTCAACAAAGCGTGCACCGATGGTTTTCATACCAACTAGAACCAGCGGGAATAGAACCAGCGCCAGACTAAAACCGAATGAAGGCAGTTTGCTCTTATCCAAGCTTGGCTCTTGGATATCTTCAGGCAGATCCAGCGTCACGTGTTTGCTGATGAAGTTACCAAACAGAGGACCGGCTAAAATCATGCCTGGAATCGCTGCGCACAGACCAATCAGGATCATCCAGCCATAGTCAGCGCCCATCTGGGAAGCCAGCAGCATCGGTGTTGGCCCTGGCAGCAAGAATGCCGCCGCGCCAGCAACACCGGCAAACAGTGGGATAGCCAGTTTCACAACGTTGCCATTGGTACGACGGGCAACGGCGAACACCACGCCAATCAACAATACGATAGCAACGTCGAAGAACAGCGGCAGCGCACACACTAGACCGGCGATACCCAACGCATAGTGGGCACGTTTTTCACCAAAGCTATCTAGCAACTTAGCGGCTATCTGATCTAACGCGCCGGTTTCATGCAAGATTTTGCCGAACATGGCACCCAACGCAACCACGATGGCGAGGAAGCCTAATGTGCCTCCCATGCCTTTTTCCATGGTTTTGGCAATATCATCCAGCGGCATGCCAGAGAAAATGCCTGCGCCGATAGAGACCAGCATCAGAGCAACGAAGGCATGCATACGGGCTTTCATTACCAAAAACAGCAGCAGTAAGACCGAGCCTACTGCGGTAAATACGAGAGTAAAAGTACTCATTATGACCCCTGAGAAATCACAGATTTAATGGTTTTAATTGTGTTTTCAACAACGCCGTCCAAAGGGAGGCTGATGTCGACAGCGTGAACGTCCTGCTCAACGCTGGTAGGTTCTTCTAACGCTTCAAATTGAGAAACAAGCATCTGAGGTTTAAAGAAGTGGCCTTTACGTGCCAGCAGACGGCTTTCAATAAGATCGAAATCGCCTTTCAGGTAGATAAAGGAAACGTTTTTGTTACCGTCGCGCAGCATGTCGCGGTAGCGCTTTTTAAGCGCGGAGCAAACGATCAGAGAGACATCGTTCGTTCGTTGCATAGCGAAAATGGCGTCATTAACCGCTTTCAGCCATGGCGTGCGGTCTTCATCATTCAGCGCGTGGCCTTCAGACATTTTTTGGATATTGGCACGCGGGTGCAAGAAGTCGCCATCCAGAAAACCTGCGCCGAGCTGTTGGGCTACAGAGGTTGCTACAGCAGATTTACCGCTGCCAGATACGCCCATCAGAATAAAAACGTGGTGTTGTGGTTTTTTATCGCTCATTTCTACTCCAGAGAGGGGACGGTTTTCCATCCACTAAATGCAATGTTACTGGTAACTTGTTATGGGTAACATTGTCTGAGCAGCGATAATAATTAGCAAGATTTGTGACAAAGTAGCTTCAATAACTGTGAGGTTACTCTCAGTTACTAACGGGGATTAACTAATATGAGGGGGGATAGCTGGGTAATTAGATGCTGCCACCATAAAGTAGCGTGAAACCGACATCGACCATCTGGGATGAAATGGCTTCACCGCGCAGACGAGACAACATCCGTTCTGCTGCGATTTGTCCCATACGCTGACGTGGCGTCAGTACGCTGGCTAATTTAGGCGTCATTACCTGACCGATGTCGTGGCCGTGGAACCCAGCAATCGCCATATCTTGAGGAATACGTAGGCCTAAACGTTGGCACTCGAAAGCCGCCCCGGCCGCTAAGTCATCGTTGGTGCAGAAAATACTGTCCATATCAGGATAACGATCTAGCGCTTCACGCAACAGTTCACTGCCCACCGAATAAGAAGAGCCGCGCGGTATCATGACGCTACGTGGCTGCAAACCGGCATGATTCATCGCCGCTTCATAGCCCTGCTGTTTGATGACGGTACGTTCATCCTGACGAGCGCCAAAGTAAACAACTTTGCGATGCCCGCGGTCGATAATGGCCTGTGTCATTTGTCGAGCGGCTTCAAAGTTGTCGAACCCAACGGCGATATCAATGCACGGCGTAATGCAGTCCATCATTTCGACGACCGGAACACCGGATACTTCGATCATTTTACGCGTGCGCGCGGTGTGGTTTCTTTCAGATAGGATCAGCCCATCAACGTTATACGAGAGCAGAGAAAGCAAACGCTCCTCTTCTTTTTCTGGCCGATAACCATAGTGCGCCAGCATGGTTTGATAACCATGTGCGTCGGTGACGCTTTCGATTCCGCGAATCACATCGGCGAAAACTTGGTTGGTCAGAGAAGGAAGCAGTACGCCAATGGCGCGGCTGGTAGAGTTGGAAAGAATATCCGGTGCGCGGTTAGGGATGTAGCCCAGTTCGTCCAGCGCCACTGCAATTTTCGTTTGAAGTGCAGCAGAGACCTGTGATGGGTTGCGCAAATAACGGCTTACCGTCATTTTTGTCACACCAACTTTATCTGCCACATCTTGAAGTACAGGGCGTTTTTTCTTCATTTTCAATGAAATAACTAATGTTCGGACGGATGCACACAGTTTAGCAAAAAAACAATGTGACGTATAAAACAAATGTGGACTGAAATCGCAGCCGTTTAGCTGCGATTTCAATAAACAATCTCAGTGACTTAGCGAGGAATCACATTAAAAACCATTCGCGTGCGAAACCTGTGCAAACCATTCACCGCTCTTTTTCACGCTGCGGGTTTGGGTTGCGAGATCGAGTTGAATAAAGCCGTAGCGGTTTTTGTAGGCATTACACCAAGACCAGTTATCAATAAATGTCCACATGTGATAACCCAAACATTGGCTACCTTCCTGAATCGCTTTATGCACCCATTGCAGATGCTCACGCACAAATTCAATGCGATAGTCGTCTTGGACTTGCCCATTTTCGATAAAACGCTGCTCATTCTCCACGCCCATGCCATTTTCAGAAATAAAGCAGTGCGGATTGCCGTATTCAGTTCGCAGATTGGTCAGAATATCGTAAATGCCTTTCTCATAAATTTCCCATCCGCGATGAGGGTTCATTTTACGACCTGGCATTTCATAGTTTTCAAAGAACCATTCAGGCATAAATGGGCTATCGGGATTGACTAGGCTATCGCGGCATTTAATGCGGCGTGGCTGATAATAATTGATGCCCAAAAGTGAGACGACGCCTTGAGCCAATAGCTCAGGGTCACCGCTGCGGCACTCCGGTAGCTGATGATGAGATTTCAGCAAGTCCACTAACTCTTCGGGGTATTTCCCTAAAAGCGCTGGGTCTAGGAAGCTGCGATTAAACATCAGATCGGCAATGTTAGCCGCTTTCACGTCAGCAGGGTTTTCAGATCGAGGGTATGACGGCGTGAGGTTGAGAATGATGCCGATGTCACCGCCCTGATCCAGTTGGCGATAGCGTTGCACCGCCTGAGCATGCGCGATCATGGTGTGATAGGCCACGGTGGCCGCACGTTTGAAATCCACCACGTTAGGGTAGTGGAAGTCATACAGATAGCCGCCTTCCACCGGAACAACCGGCTCATTGAAGGTAAACCAGTGCTTAACGCGGTCACCAAACAGGCGGAAACAGGTTTCGGCATACTCCGCGTAGGCATCTGCTACTTCGCGATTTTCCCAGCCGCCGATCTGCTGCATCGCCATGGGCATATCAAAATGGAAAAGGTTGATGAAAGGCGTAATGCCTTGAGCAAGCATTTCATTAATCACCTGATTATAAAATGCGACGGCTTCAGGATTGACTGCTCCACGACCTTCAGGAATAAGCCGAGCCCATGAAATCGAGGTGCGAAAGCTATTGTGTCCAACGCGTTTTAATAGCGCGATATCTTCGCGCCAGTGCTGGTAAAACGTTGACGTATCCTGCGGGCCAACGTTCTGATGAAAACGGTTTGGCTGCTCGGCAAACCAGTGATCCCAAACGGTAGCGCTTTTGCCGCCACCAAGCGTATTGCCTTCCGTCTGCGGTGCCGAACTGGCGCTACCCCACCAAAATCCTGTTGGAAATGAATGTGTCATAAATGCTCCTGTTATGAATTTCTCGCCAGTTCATTGGCCCGTTTGTCCGCCCTTGCATCAGAGCTGCTTTCGCCGTTTTGCGGCTCCCAAAGGCCAAAAAGACGACTTGCAGAGCCACATTGGATAGGTTTTTGAAACCGGTTTCTATAAAGAAAGAAGCAAAGCGAGAGCGGGGTTCAGGAATGAGCATTCATGGCGATAAAACTGTGTGGTAGGTCACGGATTGGGGTTAGTTACACTCCGTATTAAGAAAACTTGTGCATTACTCCTTTTGTTTTATTATTTTTACTTTATCAACATAATTCCCTGATTGATCGATCCTTTCATATTCAGCTGTACACATCTCTTTCTCATACCCTGAGAATTCTGAACTCGATGATGGGTGGTTATTTATGTTCACATCTAGAGTGAATTTATATTTATCAAAGAGATTTACCATGCCAGCAGTGGGTTTGAGATCGTGGATGTTAATAATGACTTTCATTCCTTGAACAAAAAACACTCTTTCATGCCCATATTCTGGATGATTTCTACATCCTCCAATAATCGATGACACATCAAAACGAGCACGCGTTACCGATGATCGCCAGCTTATGTCAGGGGCTAGTACATCGGCCCCCAAACGACCGTTCTTTATGATTTGTATCAATTTACACTGATAAAATCCCGAGAAATTACCGAAGTCTGATTCATTATAATAATCGCCATCTCGGCAAACAAATTCATATGCCTTTATTTTTTTCTCAGATAACAAGTAAAATTCAAAAGCAGTATTTTCTGAAGTTATCTCAGCTTGTTTGTGTATGGGGATGATAGGTGGGTAGCCTGCTGATGCAGCAGGAAAGTTTAGAGAAAAAAGCATATAACAAAGTAATGAATTTATTTTCACTTTTTTTTCCTCTAGGCAAATTCATGTTTGTCAGATAATTTTAGCGGTGCTCAGCTATTCGGCAGGGGGACGCGAATCTAAAACAGTTCTTCATCACTGACTCACTGTAATTATGCAGATAATATCGGACGTTCGTTGTAGTGTGAATTTGTCATTAACTGCACTCACGGTTGTTCACATGGCAGCGTTTTCCACTAGATTGCCGTACAGGTCATTCATTTTTTCGACCAAAACATTACTAGTTAATAATATCTATTCGTGCATTTAGCTGAATATATACATGTTGAGACATAAACCATACAGATAGAAAATCAAAGTGCTATTTTTCACTAATGTGCTAAATTTAATGCTGTATAACCAAAACTATATGTCAAAGGAAATTAGCACCAGAGTCTAATTTAAGATTAGGAACTAACCAGAGTGGCTCCATGTTATCCCTTTGTGGTTATCTGCCACTGATGGTTCGTCATTTTTTCTTCTTCCTACGGACTGGGTAAGTTGTAATAGGATGAAAGTCTTTTATTAACTCCCATAATTCATGATAACCATTAACTCTGGCAACATCAGCAGGGATTTGGTTGAATTCATTTCTAATTGTTGTTTTCGCCTTAAGCTTCAAAAGAATAACAATTGATTTTAGTTGTCCAAACATTGCGGCCTGATGTAATGGTGTATTCCCTAAATCACCAATCGCATCTATGTTAGCTCCACCAGAAATGAGTGTTTCAATATCCTCAATTGATCCTGCTCTGGCTGCCATATGCAACATTGTGTCGTCATCGATAGATTTTTGGTCCACATTAGTAATTTTTGCACCATAAAAATCTGGATGATCCTGATATTTCAAAAATAAATTTTCTAATTTAAGGTCATCATTCATTTATTTGTGCACTCCTTACGATGCTGTTCAGATAAAATTTTAATTCTATTTTTTCTTTCTTGTATTTTTATATCATGTCGACCGGGGAACCATTTATTATCCCAACTTTCATATAAGCTTGCACACAATTTAGCATGATCAATAGCCTTAGATAGTGATGCGCAATCACTGTTCCCTTTTTCTGGTTTTTTATCACAAAAACTTTTGCTCTTTTGTATTCGGTATCTTTGAACTCATCCAGCTTTGAATTTGAATCCTCAGTGCCTGACCCGGAGCCAGATTTTGCTAACGAAAATAATGCCCAAGTTACAGCAAGTCCTATAAGCCCGCCTATTACAGCTCCTACTGGTCCACCGACAGCCCCACCAGCAAGTGCTCCTGCTGCTGGATTTAACCCAAGTGGATCAATGATCTGTAGTGGGTTATGAGGATATGTATACAGATTCATCCCCCCCTCAACCCAATCGGATCCTGAGTAATATACCGTCCAATCGTCGGGTCGTAATACCGGTGGCGGTTGTAGTGCAGGCCGGATTCTTCGTCGTATTGCTGGCCCTGCATTCTGATTGGTTGGTGCAGCTGATGCGGATTTTCTTCGCTTTGCGTATTGCCCCAAGCGTCCAGCGTGATGGACCAGTCGATTTGGCCATTGAGGTTGATAAGCTGCTGCGGTGTGCCGAGGTGGTTGCAGTCGTACAGCTGGGCGGCGTAGGGCGTATCCGGCAGCGGGTCGAGCAGGGTGGCTAGATAGTCAGGGCTGAGCTGAATCTGATTGAGCCACGCGTGTTGTTCTGTGCTGAGGCGGTTGGCGCGCAGCGCCTGCTCAATATGGTGCAGGGTGTGCTTGAAATCGGGCGGCAGGGTGATACCCGCTTCCTGCTCGAGTTTGTCGGCCAGCGGGGCGATTGTCGGCGGCTTGTCACCTTCAAAACGCAGCAGGGGCACAAAGCTGTGGGGCAAATAGACCGTGTGAATGCGGGTGCCATCACGTTCGGTGAGCACCAGTTTATCACCATCCCAGCCGAACCAGCTGATGTGCTTAGGCTGGTCGCGATGCATGAGCTGTTTACCGATGCGTCGCCCCAGCGGGTCGTAGCAGTAGCGGCCGCCGCGCAGGGCTTCACCGTCTTGATAACAGAGGTAGCTGACGAGGCGATGGCTGCGGTCGTAGCGGTAGTGATGCACCTCGCCCGCGTCGCGTTTGCTGACTTTTTGGCTGAGATTGCCGTATTGGTCTTACTGATAATGAAAACGCGCATCTTCGCTCAGGCGATTACCCGGATGGCGCATGTCGGCCATATTGTGTTTGATGAGCGGGTTACCTTGGAGGTAATAGCGTCAGTAAGTGGATATCATGAAACTTTACCTATTGTATCGTTATGTTATTTTAATCATTTTTTGAAATTAGATTGTTCTCATGAATTAAAATAAATTATAAGTTTATTATTTGCATGGGTATTTTTTATGTAATTCCTTGATTATTTCAACAGAGGCTGTATTAGGGCCATTATAAGGTTTTCTAAAGCCATCGTTAGTAGGTGAAACATCAAAAATATATTTGGTGTCTTGTAATATTTGCCAAGGGGTTATATTTTTAGGTAAGCATACGCGTTGGTTTTTAGGGATGAATTTACTAACAGAAAGGTAAGTATCTAGCATGCCATAAAGATAAGATTGACAATCAAAATAAGGGATTATACCTCCTCGAAGAACAGGGTCACCCATATCAGTAGAGCATGCCTCACCCCAATAGTCTAGTGTCACTTTTGCCCTTGGGTGATCTCTCCCCCAGTCATTTAATGTAGTTGATTGGCATGGGAAAGAAAATAAAACCGTAATGATAAATAATATATAACTAGGTTTTATAGTTTCTTTAAATTTAACCATGGTGATTTTCACTCCCAGTTTCGTAAGATTTTATAATAATATTGCTTGTCATTGTTCCAATTAATTAGGTATGCATATTTGTAGATAAATTTTGTTTCAATTGCTTTTCGGATTTAAATTGCTTTATTGAATTAAAATTAACAACATAATATATTATTTGCATGGATATTTTTTGTGTAGTTCCTTAATAATCTCTACAGAGGCCGTGTTGAAACCATTGTAGGGTTTTCGTAGTGTTATTTTATCATTTGATAAATCAATGTATTGAGTATCTTGTAGTACTTGCCATGGTGTAATGTTTTTAGGGAAGCAAACACGTTCTTTTTTAGGGATAAAATCACGAATGGATATATAGGCATCTAATATTCCATAAATATAAGATTGGCAGTCAAAATAAGGAATGATTCCACCTTTTAAAACTGGGTCTCCCATGTCTATATCGCAAGACTCCCCCCAATAGTCTAGCGTTACTTTCGCTCTGGGATTATTCCCCCCCCCCATTCCTTTAATGTTGTTGCTTGACTTGCTGAAATAAAAAATATAAGAAAAATTAAATAGCGCATGATTTATCTCCATTAATCATGGATGCAAACTTGTAAATATATTGTGTTACCGGGTGAATTTAGTCTTTTTCCCCACCAACTTCCTCGGACTGAGTTTACGACAGAGGGACCACCATGCGTCTGGCTACCAATAAATTGTGATACCTGATCGTTTTCATTTACACCGGTAACTGCTACGACGTGACCTGGGTCTGTCATAAGTGCTAAGTCGCCAGGTTTTGGTGTGTTCGTTTTTGAAAATGGCCCAATGCCAGCACGCATTTGATGAGTATTTGGCTCGCCCTGCACCGTATTTGGAAATGCTTGATTAATAGAGCGGTCAACTAATTGGTTACATACTAATTGATTAGCTCCTGTGCCGTATGTGATTCCTTTATTCAGATAGCTTTGAAGCGCAGCTTGCAGTTTCTTTGTATCGGCAGGATTTGAAGAAACCGCATGTGTTCCAGGAGCGCATGCTAATCCGAGTGGATCAATATAAATAATCGGATCTAACGGATAACAATAAAAGTTGAATCCCCCATCCAACCCAATCGGATCCTGAGTCATATACCGCCCTATTGTCGGGTCGTAATGCCGATGGCGGTTGTAGTGCAGGCCGGATTCTTCATCGTATTGCTGCCTTTGTATTCTTATTGGTTGGTGCAGTTGATGGGATGCACTCTGCCTATTGCCCCATCCAATATTCTAATCCCTAGCTAGTGATGTACATTTCTACGGCGAAATTATCTGTATTCAATGACTACGGATCTAGCTAAGAAAGAAGATCCAATCAGTACTTAGATGAGGTTTATTAGCCATTGCACTAGCCGGAAATCTAGTAATATTCCATTACAATATTTGAGTGCAATTTCTTTAGGTTTATCGTTATCAATTTATGATTTTTCTCGTGCATTTGCGATGGATTTTAGGTTCTGTATATACATTTCTTTCATCATCCGCTCAACCTTTTCGTCATAGTTT
>Ga0308156_1003485_pt1 | contig 12040 bp, 9 predicted proteins | sample PhyAR2_FD_201041 | JGI IMG/M metagenome (GOLD analysis project Ga0308156, IMG submission 201041) | Phyllosphere microbial communities from UC Gill Tract Community Farm, Albany, California, United States - DLSL A.R2 | ecosystem: Host-associated > Plants > Phyllosphere > Unclassified | place: USA... | reverse complement strand
CGTCGGTGGGCGCAAGGTCGTCCACGCCGTGGGGATTGAAGCCAAGCAGATGCTGGGCCGTACGCCGGGCCACATGGAGGCGATCCGCCCCATGCGCGACGGCGTCATCGCCGACTTCGAAGTCGCCGAAGAGATGATCAAGCACTTCATCCGCAAGGTTCATAACCGCAAGGGCTTCGTGAACCCCAAAATCATCGTCTGCGTGCCCTCGGGCGCCACGGCGGTCGAGCGTCGCGCGATCAACGACAGCTGCCTGAACGCCTCGGCGCGCCGCGTGGGCCTGATCGACGAGCCCATGGCGGCTGCGATCGGCGCCGGCTTGCCGATCCACGAGCCGACCGGCTCGATGGTCGTCGACATCGGCGGCGGCACGACTGAAGTCGCCGTCCTGTCGCTGTCGGGCATCGTCTATTCGCGTTCGGTCCGCGTGGGCGGCGACAAGATGGACGACAGCATCATCAGCTACATGCGCCGCAACCATAACCTGCTGATCGGCGAAACGACCGCCGAACGCATCAAGAAGGACATCGGCACCGCCCGCATTCCGGCCGACGGCGAAGGCCTGTCGATTGAGGTCAAGGGCCGTGACCTGATGCAGGGCGTGCCGCGCGAGGTGCGCATCTCGGAGCGTCAGGCGGCGGAAGCCTTGGCCGAGCCGGTCACTCAGATTATCGAGGCCGTGAAGGTCGCGCTGGAAGCCACGCCGCCGGAACTGGCCGCCGACATCGCCGACAAGGGCATCATGCTGACGGGCGGCGGCGCCTTGCTGCGCGGCCTAGACGTCGAAATCCGCGATCACACCGGCCTGCCGGTCTCGGTCGCCGACGATCCGTTGTCGTGCGTGGCCATCGGCTGCGGCCGCGTTCTGGAGCACCCGCGCTGGATGAAGGGCGTGCTCGACTCCGCGCTCTGATCCGTCCGATGCGGCCAGGTGAAAGCTTGGCTGCAAATCCTTGTCTGGCCTGCGTGATCACGGTTCCATTCCGGCCTTGATTTTGCGATAGGCAGGCTCAGCGGCAGGGGGCGTCCTGCCGATTCCAACCCCTTTGAGTGGAAGGTCGCCCGTGGCGTTTCGCGACGGCCCTTTTGAAAACATCAAGGTGCCGCTGGCGTGGACCGCCGCGGTCGTCGTCGTCGTGGCCGTCATCGGCGCGATCGTCCTGTTGCTGGGCGATCGGACCACGTCCGAGGGCGGCTCGACCATGGGCGCGGCGCGCGGCGGTTTTGAAGCGGCGGCCGGGCCGGTCGGCGGGGTCTTCGCCGCGCCGGTGCGCTGGGCCGGGGCCGCGCGCGATTATGTCGGCGGCTATTTCTTCGCCATTGGCGAGAACCGCCGCCTGAAGGCCGAGATCGCCGAGCTGCGCGGCTGGCGCGACGAAGCGATCGCACAAAAGAACATCAACGGCCGCTACGAGGCCCTGCTGGGTCTGCGCACCGAGCCGCCGGTGCCCATGGCCACGGGGCGAGCGATTTCGGAATCGCGCGGTCCCTTCTCGAATGCCAAGCTGATCGACGTCGGTTCGGCCAAGGGCGTGCGGATCGGCAACCCGGTCGTGACCGAACATGGACTGGTCGGGCGGATAACCGGCGTGACGAGCGGCGTCAGCCGTGTCGTGCTGCTGACGGATGTGGCGTCGCGCACCCCTGTAATGATCGAGCGCACGGATGCGCGCGCCATGCTGACCGGAGACGGCGGCGACAGCCCGCGTCTGGAGTTCATTCGCGGATCCGGTTCGATCAAGGCCGGTGACCGTATCCTGAGTTCGGGCGACGGCGGCGGACTGCCGCGCGGTCTGCCAGTCGGGGTGGCCGCCAAGGGCGTGGACGGCGCCTGGCGGGTCAAGCTGTTCAGCGATCACGGCGCGATCGACTATGTTCGCGTGCTGTTGTTCCAGAGCTTTGGACAGCTGGTCAGCCCGAACGCCTTGAATGCGCCGCCGCTCGCAGGCCTCACGACGGCGCCGGAGCCGAGCGCGGCCGAGGTCGGGGCGATCCGTGACGCCGCCGCCCGTCGTGCGGCGGCGCAGCAGGCTCAGGCCGAACGGGCGCGTGCTGCGGCGGCGACGCCAGCGCCAACGCCTGCGCCCGCCGCTGCGCCGACTGCGGCCCGTCCGGCCGTGACGTCTCCGGGGCCTGCGGCTTCGACCCCGTCGCCTGCGCCGGTCGCGCCCAGCCCTGCGCCGGCGCCCGCTCCGGGAGGCGCGGCGTGAGACGGCCCGTCGCGGTTCGCGTTGTCGGACCTCTTCAGTGGATCGTCTATCCGGCCCTACTCGTCCTCGCCGCGACGGTCGTTCTGGGAACGCCGCTCCAGCTGTTCGGTCTGCATCTGCCCGAGCCGGTCATTCCGATGATCCTGGCCTTCGCCTGGCCCTTGATCCGGCCGTCGATGCTTGCGCCGGCCGTCTTGTTTCTGATCGGCCTGTTCCTGGATCTCTTCTGGAATACGCCGCTGGGTCTGTGGGCGCTGTGTCTGATGGGCGTTTATGGAACGGTGCTGCTGTCGCGCAATCTGCTGGCGGGGCATGAGGGGATGATCCGCTTCGGGGCCTATGCCGCCTGCACCCTGGGCGCCTTCTTTCTGGCCTATCTGGTGGTGACCATGCGGGCGACGAACCCGCCGGCGATCCTGCCGCTGGTCGGACAGGTCGCGCCGACGCTGCTGCTGTTTCCGATCGCCAACTGGATGCTTGAGCGATTCGACGACGGAGATATTCGGTTCCGATGAGCGGCGAGCCCTCCATCTTCTTTGCCGATGTGAATGAGCGTCAGGGATCCTTCCTGCGGCGCACCTTCGTGCTGGGCGGGGCGACGGCGCTGGGGATCACCGCGCTGATCGGACGGCTGGGCCAGTTGCAGGTCGTGCAGGCTCAGGAGTATGCGACCCTGTCGTCGCAGAACCAGTTCAACTTTCGCATGGTCCCGCCGCCGCGCGGCCTGATCAAAGACCGCAACGGCGTCGTCATCGCCGGCAACCGACCCAGCTTCCGGGTGCTGGTGGTGCGTGACGAGACCAAGGATCTGGACCAGACGCTGGACCTGTTGGGACGGCTGTTGCCCGACACGCTGGAGCGTCGTCGCGCCATCATCCGCGATGTCAATGCGGCGTCCAAGTTCAACCCTGTGCCGGTCAAGAGCGACCTGACCTGGGAGGAGTTCGCCAAGGTCAATCAGTACGCCAACGAACTACCTGGCGTGATGGTCGATATGAACGAGGCGCGCTACTACCCGTTCGGCGGATCGTTCGCCCACGTCATCGGCTATGTGGCCAAGGTGTCGGATCGGGACGTCAAGGCCATCCGGGACAAGGGCGAGCAGCCGCCGGCCCTGCTGTTCAACCCCAGCTTCCGCATCGGCCGCCAGGGTGTCGAAAAGGCGTTGGATACCTCGCTGCGCGGCGAGCCGGGCGGCAACCGCGTCGAGGTGGATGCGCGCGGGCGAGTGGTAGCCGAGGATATCGGCGGCTCGCGGCCGGCCGTGCCGGGCAAGGAAGTCGTCCTGACGCTGGACGCCGACGTCCAGAACCGGGCGCTGGAGGTGTTCGGCGACGAGTCGGGCGCCTGCGTCGTCATGGACGTGCTCAACGGCGACATTCTGTGCATGGTCTCGGCGCCGTCGTTCGATCCGAACCTGTTCGTCGGCGGGGTGCCCACCAAGACCTATCGCGCGCTGGCCGACTATGAGCGCAAGCCGCTGCTGGACAAGACGCTGAACGGCACCTTCCCGCCGGGCTCGACCTTCAAGCCGACCACGGCTCTGGCCCTGCTGGAAGCCGGCGTCGATCCCAACATCAGCGTCTTCTGCAGCGGCGCCTATCGCACCGGCAACCGGGTGCAGCGGTGCTGGGGGCGGCATGGCACCCAGAATATGCACGACGCGATCAAGAACTCTTGCGACGTCTATTTCTACGCCATGTGCAACCGCGCGGGTGTGAACAATATCCGCAAGGCCGGGCTGGCGCTGGGCTTCGAGCACGAGTTCGACATCGGCGTCGGCAACCAGCGCAAAGGCCTGTTGCCGTCCACGGAATGGAAGGCGCGGACCTTCCCGCGCGATCCGGTCTGGCATCCGGGGGAGACGACCTCTGTCGCGATCGGGCAGGGGGCGATCACGGTGAACGCCCTGCAGCTCGCGGTCATGACCTCTAGGTTGGCCAACGGGAAGAAGCAGCTTCAGCCGCGCCTGATCAAGTCCATCGGCGGCGTCGAACAGCCCAGTGGGGCCGAGGCCCCGGACCTGCCGTTCGATCCGGCCCACGTCGAATATGTGCGCCAGGGCATGATCGCCGTGGCCAACGATCGATCCGGCACCGCCTATCGCCAGAGCCAGTTGGGCCTGGGCGACATCCAGATGGCCGGCAAGACCGGCACGGCCCAAGTTCGGAACTACGGCTCCGGCTCGCGCAAGAGCAATATCTGGGCGCTGAAGGACCACAACCTGTTCGTGGCCTTCGCTCCGGTGGATGCGCCGCGATATGCGGTCGCCGTCATCGTCGAACACGGGGGCAAGGGCGGGGCGACCGCCGGCGCGCCGCGCGCGCGCGAGGTGATGCGCACCGTGCTGCTCAAGGATCCGGACATGCGCGCCCGCATCGAACGGCCGCTGCCGCCCGAACCGACCGGCGACGCGATCGTCGAGGACGGGGTGGTCGGCGCCGCGCCCGAGCCCGATGTGGTGGCCCCGCCGCAACCGAGCCGCCCTGCGCCGTCTGCGACCAGCGGTCCGCGACCCTATCTGTCCGAGCCTGGCCGTTGACCGCCTCGGCCCTGTCACGTCCCGGCGAGCGCGAACGCGTCTCGACCAAGCTCGGCCAGATCGACTGGCGGCTGACGGCCTTGCTGTGCGTGGTGTCCGGCACCGGCGCCCTGATGCTGTATTCGGTGGCCGGCGGATCGTGGTCGCCTTGGGCGATGAAGCACCTGATCCGGTTCGGCATGTGTCTGGCGTTGATGCTGATGCTGTCGTTGATCAGCATCCGCTACTGGTTTGCTCTGGCCTATCCCATCTACGGGATGGCGCTGTTCATGCTGGCGCTGGTGGAGACGCCGCTGGGCTATACGGCTTTGGGCGCCACGCGATGGCTGGACCTGGGCTTCACCCGCATCCAGCCGTCCGAGATCATGAAGATCGGTGTCGTGCTGGCCTTGGCGCGCTGGTATCACGGCGCCTCAGCCAAGGAAGCGAGTTTCCATTGGAAGCTGATCTTCCCGGTCGGGATCATCGGCTTGCCGTTCCTGCTGGTCGCGCACCAGCCGGACCTGGGGTCGGCCATGCTGATCGGTTTGACAGGCGCGGCGATCATGTTCGTCGCCGGGCTGAGCTGGCGGATCATCCTGCCGCTGATCATCGCCGCCGCGGTGCTGGTGCCGCCCTATGTGATGTTCGGCATGCACGACTATCAGCGTCACCGGGTGCTGACCTTCCTGAACCCCGAGGCCGACATGTCGGACAAGGGCTATCAGATCGTGCAGTCCAAGATCGCCATGGGGTCGGGCGGGCCGCTGGGACGCGGGTTCGGCCTGGGCAGCCAGAGCCAGCTGGAGTTCCTGCCCGAACGCCAGACCGACTTCATCTTCGCCGCCTTCGCCGAGGAGTTCGGCTTTGTGGGCACCTTCACGCTCCTGGCCTCTTACGCCGCCATCATTCTGATCTCCCTGCGGATCGCCTCGCTGTCGCACAGTCATTTCGGGCGATTGGCGGCGTCAGGCGTGACGGCGACATTCGCCCTCTATGTGCTTATCAACGGGGCGATGGTGATGGGTCTGGCGCCGGTCGTGGGCGTGCCGATGCCGCTCTTGTCCTATGGCGGCACAGTGATGCTGACCGTCATGATCGGCTTCGGTCTGGTGATGGCGACGCGGGTTCACCGCTACGCCGAACTGCCCAAGGGTCACGGCCTGATCTGACGGCCTGATCTGACGTTACGTCAGCTATGTGATCGGCATTCAGGTTTCGCTTTCTAAGGCGGGGATTTCCTGGATAAGGTCATTGCCAACGATGTCTCGCATCGGTTTCGGCCGGTCAGCGACGCACGCCATGGGAGACGAGGAATGACCGATCTGGAGCAGTTCCGCGCCGAGACGCGCGCCTGGCTGGAGGCGAACTGCCCGGCCGAATGTCGCGGGCCGATGGCCGACGACGAGATGATCTGGGGCGGGCGAAACCCCACCTTCAAGACCCCGGCGCACAAGCTGTGGCTGGAGCGGATGGGCGCGCGGGGCTGGACGGCGCCCGAGTGGCCCAAGGCATACGGCGGGGGCGGCCTCAGCCGGGAGGAGGCCAAGGTGCTGGCCTCCGAACTGCGCCGCATCAAGGCCCAGCCGGCCCTGGCCAGTTTCGGCGTCTGGATGCTAGGCCCGGCGCTGCTGGCCTTTGGGACCGAAGAGCAGAAGAAGCGCTTCCTGCCAGAGATCGTGCGCGGCGAGATCCGCTGGTGCCAGGGCTATTCCGAGCCGGGCGCGGGATCCGATCTGGCGTCCATCCAGACGCGGGCCGAGGATCGGGGCGACCACTGGATCGTCAACGGCCAGAAGATCTGGACCTCCTACGCCGACAAGGCCGACTGGATCTTCTGCCTGGTGCGCACGGACCCCGAGGCGCCCAAACATCTGGGCATCAGCTTCGTGCTGTTCGACATGAAGACGCCGGGCGTGACGACGCGGCCGATCACCCTGATTTCCGGCAAATCCCCCTTCTGCGAGACCTTCTTCGACGATGTGCGGGTGGAGAAGGAAAACCTGGTCGGGACGCTGAACCGGGGCTGGGACGTGGCCAAATACCTGCTGGCGCACGAGCGGACCATGATCGGCGCGATGGGCGAGGTCGGCGGCGGGCGGCCTGTGGGGCAGGTGGCGCTGGACGCCATCGGCGCCGACGAGGCCGGACGACTGGATGAGCCGATGCTGCGCGCCCGGATCGCGGACCTGGAGATCGACGCCGCCGCCTTCCGTCTGGCGATGGAGCGGGTCGGCGATCAGGTGAAGGCCAAACAGGCGCATCCGGCCATCGCCTCCATGCTGAAATACTATGGTTCCGAACTGAACAAGCGACGGCATGAGCTGCTGATGGCGGCGGGCGGGGCCGATGCGCTGGAATGGGAGGGCGAGCGGTCGCATGACGGGAAGACGGCGCGCGACTGGCTGCGGACCAAGGCCAACTCCATCGAGGGCGGCACCAGCGAGGTTCAGCTGAACATCATCGCCAAACACCTGCTGCAACTGCCGGGAGCGTGAGACGATGCCGCTGATCCTGACCGAAGAACAGACGATGTTGCAGGACGCCGCCGACGGCTTCCTGAACGAACAGGCGCCGATCGCGCATCTGCGTAAGCTGCGGGACGAGCGGGACGCCGACGGGGTGTCGCGCGACCTGTGGCGGGCCTTTGGCGAGATGGGCTTCGCCGGCGTCATCATCCCCGAGGCGCTGGGCGGCATGGGGTTGGGCGCCGTAGAGGCCGGGGTGATCGCCGAAAGCCTGGGGCGCACCCTGACGCCGTCGCCGTATCTGGGCTCGTCGATCCTGTCAGCCAAGGTGCTGATCGACGGCGGATCGCAGGCGCAGCAGGCCTGGCTGCCGAGGATCGCAGCGGGAGAGGCCATCCTGTCGCTGGCGGTGGACGAGGGCGCGAAACACGCGCCGTCGCGGATCACCACGCGAGCCGAGCGCGCGGGCAACGGTTTCAAGCTGAACGGCGCCAAGGCCTTTGTGCTGGACGGCCATGTGGCGGACGCCCTGATCGTCGTCGCGACGGCTGAGGAGGGGACGACGCTGTTCCTGGTCGATCCGGCGACGGCGGGCGTCGCGGTCGAGCGCACGGTGATGGTGGACGCGCACAATGCGGCGCGGATCACGCTGACGGATGTGGCGGTCGACGCCGATGCAGTGATCGGCGCGGTCGGGGGCGGGGAGGCGCTGCTGGACGGCGCGCTGAACCTGGGGCGGGCCTGTGCGGCCTCAAGCCTGACAGGCGCGGGCGATCAGGCGTTCAAGACGACGATGGACTATCTGCGGACCCGCAAACAGTTCGGCAAGCTGATCGGCGAGTTCCAGGCGCTGCAACACCGGGCCGCGCATCTGTTCTCCGAGCTGGAGCTGGCGCGCGCGGCGACGATCGGCGCGCAGATCGCCATCGACGAGGGGCGTGAGGAAGCGCCGCTGGCCGCCTCCGTCGCCAAGGCCAAGGCGGGGCGGGTCGCCGAACTGGCGGTGCAGGAGGCGGTTCAGATGCACGGCGGCGTCGGCATGACCGACGAATTCGACGTCGGCCTGTTCATGAAGCGGGTGCGGGTGCTGAACGAGCTGCTGGGCGACGCGGGGTTCCACGCCGAACGTGTGGCGCGGGCGCAAGGGTTCTAGGGCGGGATTCTAGACCGCCTTTTCGCTCCACAGGTCCAAATCCGCCTCGCGCCCGATCAGGGCCAGGCCGGCGGCGATGGATTCGAACTCGCCGCCCGTCTCGATTCGATCGGCGCCGAAGCGGTTCTGGAACAGCGCCCGCACAGCCGGCACGAAGGAGGTGCCGCCGGTCAGGAACACGCGGTCGATGGCGTCGGGCGCCAGGCCGCTGCGAGCCATCGCCTGATCCACCGCGCCTTCGATGGCGGCCAGTTCCGGCGCGATCCAGCGTTCGAAATCGGCGCGGGCGACCGGCTTTTCGATATGGACGCCGCCGGCCTGGAACAGGAAGGTCGCCTGCTCGTCGGCCGACAGGGCCATCTTCAGCGTGGAGACGGCGCGGTACAGATCATGGCCGTGGTTGTCGTCCAGCACCTCAATCAGGCGCTCGATCTTCTCCGGCTCCAGCGCGGTTCGGGCCAGGGCGCGGATGTCGCGCATGTCGCGCGAGGCGCGTAGCAGGGCCAGCTGATCCCAGCGGGCGAAGGCGGAGTAATACCGCTGGGGAATAGGCAGTTGTTTGCCGACGGAGCTGTACAGACCGCCCTTGCCCAGTTCGGGCGACACCAACTGGTCGATGATCCGGTAGTCGAAGGCGTCGCCCGCCACGCCCACGCCCGAGCGCGCCAACGGCGTCGAACGCAGGCCGTCCGGCGTATGTTCGAACCGGATGATGGAAAAGTCGCTGGTGCCGCCGCCGAAGTCGGCGACCAGGACCGTGGCGTCCGCCTTCAGCTGGCGCGCGAAATAAAAGGCGGCGCCGACCGGCTCGTGCGCATAGCGAATGTCGGTGAAGCCCAGCCGCTGGAACGCCGTCTGATACCGCGACAGGGCCAGGGTCTCGTCCGGATTGCCGCCTGCAAAGGTGACGGGACGGCCGACGATGACGGCGGGCGGGGCATCCGTCAGGGCGTCGCCGGCATGGTGGCGCAGGCGCAAGAGGAAGGCGGCCAGCAGATCCTCGAAGGCGTAGCGCTTGTTGTCGATCCGGGTCTCGGTGAAGGCGGCGCTGGCGGCGAAGGTCTTGAACGACTGGATGAAGCGGGTCTCCAGCGGATCCTCGACATAGGCGGCGATGGCCCAGGGCCCGGCCTCGACCACGCGCTCGGGCGGCTGGCCGTCCACGCCCGGATGCGTTTGGAAACTGAGCGCCGAGCGGAAGGTGGTCGTCTGGCCCTCGACCGCGTCGAAGGTTACGAGATGGGCGAGGCCGTCCGCATCGGTCAGGGCCACGACCGTATTGGTCGTGCCGAAATCGATCCCGATCGTCATCGGTTTCGTCGCCGTCATGGCAGGGCTCCAGGCAGGGGAGCCGGGTTCCTAACGGCAGACGGCGCAATAGCAAGGGTAATAAGGGTGTCCCTAGCAGTAGGAGGTGACAAATTTGAGCGAACGCCTAGCTTAGGCAGTGAGCCTTCGATGCGCTGGAAAAAATGATTGGACTGAGCGATCGTAGCCACGGCTGAAAGGAGCCACCGATGTCTACGGAACAATCGAAGTTTTGGCCGGGATTTGATGAAGCCTTCCGATCTGGCCGCTATATGAAGCCAAATCCCGAAGTGAATATTCTAAGCGTGGCTTCGGTCATGTTGAATATGATGTTTAGAGACCAAATTCTGGCGAAGGGGACTGGCTGGTTTTGGCGCACGCCTGAAGGCATTTCACTGGTCACTGCCTGGCATAACTTGTCTGGATTACATCACACCAAACGGACGCCTTTGAGTGCTAGTGGTGGGTTGCCTGACCGTATCCGATATCGATACATGACGCGGTCGCCCCAGACTTTCCAAGAAGCGGAAGTTCCATTGTTTTTAGATGAAGAACGGACGCATCCAAGGTGGTTCGTGCATCCCGTCTGCGGCAGCTATTTTGATTTTGCATTCATCGGTTTGACTATCACTGGCGGTGAAGTTGGCTGCATCAATGATACTATCCAACCAAATAGCTCTCCACTACGACCAGGCGAGGATGTATTCGCTGTGGGGTTTCCGCAAGGAATAGGAACGCTTCAATTGTTTTCGGTGTGGAAGCGTGGGTCGGTTGCAACCGACCCCGATGTGCTGACCGATGGACAGCCTAAATTCTATGTAGATATGGCTGGTCGTGGCGGCTTATCTGGTGCGCCGGTTTATCGCATCCAAAAAGGCACGATAATTGAGCAAATACCGGATGGGCAGAGCATTGGTTTTGGAGAGAAAACTGAATTTGTAGGAATTTACACAGGCAGAGCAGCTGATCAAATGCCTGCACAAAGCAGAACGGGTGAGAGTTCTGATCTTGGATTCGTATGGCGAGCTGATGTCGTCGAGGAGATGATCGCCGGAGGTGTGCTTGATGAGCAGCCTGAAATAGGTAAGGGCGAAATACAGTTTACGGAAATCTGGAATATGCCGCCTTCTTAGCCCAAAGCCAAAATATAGTCCGTCACACGCGCGACAACGCCAGCCTGCATTGAAGGTAGATATTACGTTTTTGACCCAGGCCGATTTCCACAGCCATCAAAGCACAAGGTTTCTACTGCGGGCGGGTGGCGGAAGCGGTGGGATTCGAACCCACGGACGGCTCTCACCGTCGCTGGTTTTCAAGACCAGTGCCTTAAACCACTCGGCCACACTTCCTTGCCGCCGCAGCGGAGGCGGACGCCATAGCAGGCGAACGGGTCATTAACCAAAGCGGAAATGTCTTCGGTCATCCTGTTTTCGTATTTTTTGCGAGGCGGATCGATGACGTTTGGACAGGGAGTGCGCGGCGCGCTGATCCTGGGGCTGTTTTCGCTACTGGCCGCCTGTTCCACCGTCGGCGGCGCGGGCGTGCGCGGGACGGTCGCCGGGCGCGGCGAGGACCATCCGCCCGTCGTCAAGGATCCGGCGCCGATCGTGTCGGGGACGATGCGGCCCTATCAGGTGCGTGGGCGCTGGTATACGCCCAAGGAGCAGCCGGATTACGAGGAGGTTGGAATGGCGTCCTGGTACGGCGATGCCTTCAACGGGCGGCCGACCTCGACCGGCGAGCGGTTCGACATGCATGCCCTGACGGCGGCCCACAAGACCCTGCCTCTGCCCGGTCTGGTCGAGGTGACGAACCTGGAGAACGGGCGGCGGCTGGTGGTGCGGATCAATGACCGCGGGCCGTTCGTGGACAGCCGGATCATCGACCTGTCGCGCGAGGCGGCGAGCGAACTGGGAATGCTGTCGCAGGGCGTGGGGCGGGTGCGGGTGCGCTACCTCGGCCGGGCGCCGCAGCAGGGCGGGGGTACGCTGTTACGGGCCTCGGCGCCGACGCCGCGAGGCGCGGTCCCGGCCAGCCCGCCCGTCAGCGCGCCCGTCATCGCCCCCGCGCCGGTCGCGGTTGCGGAGGTGACGACCTTCTGGGTCCAGGCGGGCAGTTTCTCGGATCAGGTCGAGGCCGGGCGAATCGCCGACAGCCTGAGCGGCTGGGTGCGCGCCGATCGGGGCGCGGGACGCTTCAACGTCGTGGTGGGGCCGTGGGACAGCGCCAATGCCGCCGAGGCGGCGCGTCAGTCGGTCGTGGCGCGAGGTTATGCGGGCGCCCTGTTGATATCCGGCAGCTGATCGCGCGGGCGGGCTTGCGCCGGGCGGCGTCGGCGCGCCATGAAGGCGCGTGACCCGTGGACAATTCATAAGCTTAG
>Ga0308156_1003483_pt1 | contig 12042 bp, 6 predicted proteins | sample PhyAR2_FD_201041 | JGI IMG/M metagenome (GOLD analysis project Ga0308156, IMG submission 201041) | Phyllosphere microbial communities from UC Gill Tract Community Farm, Albany, California, United States - DLSL A.R2 | ecosystem: Host-associated > Plants > Phyllosphere > Unclassified | place: USA... | reverse complement strand
AGCGCGCTCAGCGCATCGTGTGCGCGTTCACATCGTGTGCGCGTTCACGAAGTCGATCGTCTTCTGCAGCGCGGTCTGCGCGTCGGGCATGTCCAGATGGAACTGGTACTCATGCGGCAGCGCCGGCTCATGTGGCGCCGGCCAGAAGAGCGTGGTGACGTCGACGCCGAGCTCGTCCAGCCGCTTCGCCATCGGAATGGATTGCAGCCAGGTGAGCCCATCGCCGTTGCCGCCCGAGATGTAGGTCGGCGGGAAGTCGGCCGTCACCCAGTCGATCGTCGACATCGTCGCGCCGATCGAGTCCTCGGCCCACGTCTTGGTGCCCGAGTACGCCCACATCGAGGTCTTGAGCCCCCAGCCGACCACCCCGTCGAGCGCGGCGAGCGCCGCGAGGTCGTAGACGCCGCAGTTGAGCACGGTCGCCACCACCTGGTCCTCCCTCAGCGCGGGGGTGATGCCCATGATGTCGGCGTAGTCGGCACTCGTCATCAGCGTCGCCATCTGACTGGCGAGCTGGCCGCCGGCAGAGTCGCCCGCGAGCACGATCCGGTCGGGGTCGACGCCCAGCTCGTCGGCATGCGCATCGATGTAGGCGAGCGCGTCGTTGAGCTGATGCACCGCGAGCGGATACACGCCCTCCGGGCCGATCGTGTAGTTCACCGCGATGGTCGTGTACCCCTCGGCCGCGAGGATGCGCATGTACGGGTCGACGTTCTCCTTCGCTCCCGAGATCCAGGCGCCGCCGTGGATCCAGACCACCGTCGGGAGGGGGCCGGTGGCGGATGCCGGTGAGAAGACGTCCATCGTGGTGTCGGCGCCGCCGTCGGCGTAGGCGACATCGAGCTGCTCGGTGAGCGCCGTGCCGGGCACATGCTTGTCCATCTCGGCGGCGGTCTCGTCGCCGCCCTTCGTGAACACCGCGCGGATCAGCATGGCGGAGGGCCACGGTGTGAGCGCGCCGACGAGGGCGACCACGGCGGTGACGGCGACGATGAGGCCGAGCGCGACCTTCGTGCGGTGCCACGGACGACGAATCCTCAGCGGACGGGCGGTCTCGCCCTCGGGCGCACTCGTGGTCATGGAAACCCCTCTCCGCGCCTCATCCTGGCAGCATTCCGGTGACTCCGGCGGGAGGCAGGCACCACCTGGCCTCTGCGCGACATCACGATCGCCTACGGTGAAACACGAGGGCTCGACACCGTCGTGTTCGCCCGATCATCCCCTGGAGCTTCTGATGTCCTCGTCCGCGCGCCCGCAACCCGCCTCGCTGTGACAACCGTCGGGGAGGTCTTCCGCGAGGGGGTCTGGGGTCGGGGACGCCGGGCGCGCTCCACGCTCTCGATCGTCGGATTCTGCGGTCATCAGCTGGCCGAGGTGATGGTCCCCGTCGCGGTCGGAGTGGTGATCGATCGCGCGATCGCGCCCGGAGACCCGGTGGCTCTGGGGTGGGCGCTGGCCTTCCTCGTCGTGGTCTTCGCGGTGCTGATCTGCTCGTGGCAGGTGGGCGACAGGGCCGGCACCAGGGCCTACGCGCAGGGTGAGCACGCGCTGCGTCAGGGCATCCTCGGACTCGCGCTGCGCCGGCGCACCCGACGCCCGGCCGGCGAGGTGCTGACCATCTCGTCGTCGGATGCGGGCGAGACGGCGGGCTTCTTCTGGGTCATCGCCGAGCAGGCGGCCGCGGCGACCGCGGTGCTCACCGCCTGCATCACGCTGCTCGTGATCGCCTGGCCGCTGGCGATCGCGGTCGTGATCGGCACACTGGTGCAGGCGCTCGTCGTCAACGCGGTCAGCGGAGGGCTGCGGCGCCGCGGCTATGAGGCGCAGAAGCGGGCGGCGAAGCTCGATGCCGTGAGCACCGACTTCGCCACCGGGCTCCGGGTTCTCGGCGCGCTCGGCGGCGCATCGCGTGCGGCCGATCGCTACGTCACCGAGAGCGCCGTCGCGGCCGAGGCCGCCTACCGCGCCGAGAAGGCGGCCGCCGGGCTCACCGCGCTGAACATCCTCGTCAGCGGACTCGTGTTCACCGGCATCGCGGTGCTCGGCGGGCGTCTCGCGCTCGACGGCATCATCACGATCGGCGGTTTCGTGACGGCGATGGGCCTCGCCCAGACGATCCGGGGCCCGCTGCAGGCGCTCGGCTACCTGCCGGCGCAGATCGCGTCGAAGCACGGCTCGGCGACCCGCATCGCGGAGTTCACCGCCGAGGCCGGCGCGGCGACGGATGCTCTCGCCGGGCCGGCCCCGACGCTCCCCGCCACCGAGCCGATCCCCGCCACCGAGCCGACCCCTGCCACCGCGACGAATCCTGCGGACATCGTCGCCCGCCTCATCGTCGACGGAGAGCCGCTCGAGATCCCCGCAGGCCACGTCACCGGCATCCGCGCCGATCCCGAGCGCATCGTCGATCTCGCCCGACTGTTCGGCGGCCTGCGCGACCCCGAGCCCGGAGAACTCGTGATCGGCGAGTGCGACGCCGTGCATCTGGGGCACGAAGGGCTCCGGGCCGAGGTCTTCGCGCCGCCGCACGATGCGGCCGTGTTCACCGGATCGGCTGCCGAGAACATCGCGGCGGAGATCGACCATGCCCGTCTCGCGGCATCCGCGTTCGACGAGGTCATCGAGCGACTGCCCGACGGTCTCGACGAGAAGGTGGGGGAGCGGGGTCTGCGGCTGTCGGGAGGTCAGCGTCAGCGCCTCCTGCTCGCGCGCGCCCTGCACCAGCCGCAGCGACTGGTCGTGCTGCACGAGCCGACGACCGCGATCGATCCGATCACCGAGGCGCAGGTCGCCGCCGGTCTGGCCGCCGAGGGACGGACGATCGTGCTCCTCACCGATCGTGCGTCACTGCTGTCGAGCTGCCATCGCGTGCACGATCTCCGGGGAGCCGACGCATGACCGACGACAGGCTCCCAATCGCCCCGCGTCGTGAGACGGCGCGGGGACTCGCCGCCGCCCTCGGGCGCCGACGCGGACTCTGCGTCGCCGCCGTCGTGACGCTGTGCGCGGGTGTCGGTGCCGCGCTCCTGGCCCCCTGGATCATCGGGCTGATGGTCGACGACATCGTCTCGGGTGGGGCTGCACTGCTGCCGTTCGGGCTCGCACTGGCGGGGTCGATCGCGGTGGGCGCCGTGCTGACCTGGGCGGGCAGGGTGCTTCTCGCCCGGCTCGGTCAGGGGACCGTGCGCGACGTGCGCGAGCACGCCTTCCGCACCGCGCTCGCACAGCCCTCCGCCCGCATCGAACGGGCAGGGACGGGAGACCTCGTGGCCCGGCTCTCGGGTGACGTCCGGGCCGTGGGGCAGGTCGTGGAAGATGCTCTGCCCGCCTTCCTCACCGCGTTCTTCAGCATCGTGCTGAGCCTGCTCGGCATGGGGCTGATGGACTGGCGCTTCGCGCTCGCCGCCCTGCTCGTCGCGCCCATCCAGTACTTCTCGCTGCGCTGGTTCCTGCGCCGCTCGGCGCCGGTCTACCGCGACCACAGGGTCGTGGTCGCCGAGCGCGGTCAGCGCACGATCGAGGCCGTGCGCGGAGTCGACACGGTGCGTGCCCTGCGCACCGAGGAGCAGCACCTCGCGCGGATCGCGGAATCGAGCGAAGACGCCATCGCACTCGAGGTGCGGGCGACCCGCGCGCGCAACGACTTCAACGTGTTCCTCAACGGCGCCGAGCTCGTCGGCCTCGCCGCGGTGCTCACGGTCGGCTACCTGCTCGTCACCGGCGGCGAGGTCGAACTGGGGGCCGCGACCGCGGCGGCACTGTACTTCCTCGGACTCTTCGGTCCGATGGGCAGCCTGCTCTACCGGATCGACGACCTGCAGGATGCCGGGGCCAGCCTCGCGCGCCTGTTCGGCGTGATCGGACTGCCGACTCCGCCCGACCGTGAGGTCGCGCGCCCGTCCGAGGGCGCGGAGGGTGCGGATGCCGCGAGGCGCGGGGTGCTGCCGGGGACGATCGAGGTCGACGGGCTGAGCTTCGGCTATCGCGCCGATCGGCGCGACCTCGACGCGGTGTCGCTCTCGGTCGCACCGGGCGAGCGGATCGCGATCGTGGGCGCGAGCGGGGCGGGCAAGACGACGCTCGCCCGCGTGCTCGCCGGCGCGCTGCCGGTCGACGACGGAGAGGTGCGGCACGACGGGATTGACATCGAGCAGTGGCATCCGCACGATCTTCGCGACGCCGTGGTGATGCTCAGTCAGGAACCCCACGTCTTCGCGGGCACCGTGCGCGACGACCTGGCCCTCTTCAGCGATGCCGACGATGCGCGGATGCGGGCCGTGATCGCGCAGCTCGGCGCCGACTGGATGCTCCGCCTCCCCGACGGCCTCGACACCGAGATCGGTGAGGCAGGGCACCCGCTCACACCCGGGCAGGCCCAGCACCTCGCCCTCGTGCGGGTGGCGCTGTCGGCGGCATCCGTCGTGATCCTCGACGAGGCGACGGCCGAGGCGGGGTCGGCGGACTCGGAGGTGCTCGACCTCGCATCGCTGGGGGCGATCGGCGATCGCACCGGCATCGTGATCGCGCACCGGCTGAGTCAGGCGGCCACCGCCGACCGGATCCTCGTGATGAGAGACGGGCGCATCGTGCAGTCGGGATCGCACGACGAACTCGTGGCGACGCCCGGTCCCTACGCCGAGCTGTGGGAGGCCTGGACGACCTGGTGAGGCCGCGTCAGCGCCCCGCCCGCACTCGCCGCGTCAGCGCCCCGCCCGCACTCCGGCCGTGTCGCTGATCGTGATCTGCGGGGGATACAGGCCCATCACCTGCATGGCGGCGGCGTGGTTCTCGGCGGTCGACCCCGCACACGCGTCGGCTGCGACCGTGACGTGCGCCCCGGCATCGGCCGCGGCGAGGGCGGTCGAGATGACGCAGCAGTCCGTCGAGACGCCGACCAGCACCACATGCGCCCCGCGGCCCACGACGGCCTCGATCTGCGGACCCCACTTGCCGAAGGTCGGCAGGTCGAGCGTCGGATGCGGGGAGAGGTCGACCGCCTCAGGCACGAGGTCGAACAGCGGATCCGTCGGCGGCCGGTCGGCGAACGGCCAGGCCGCGAAGTACGCGCCCCACGAGGTCGCACGGTCGGCGGTCGGCATCCAGCGGGTGACCAGCACCCGGTCGCCGAAGCTCTCGGCCAGCTCGCGGACCTTCGGCATCGCGTCGCCGAAGAAGGGCGAGCCCCATGCCGAGTCCGGTGAGGCGAAGATCGCCTGCGGATCGATCACGACCAGCCACGCCTCCGCCGCCGAGGCCGCAGGGGCGCGGGTCACGCGGTCGCCTCCTGCCGGCGGATCTTCCCCGCCCGCGCGAACCAGGTGACCACGAACGACAGGACCAGCGCGAAGAACACCCCGAGGTTCGCGTACGCCCAGTCGCCGTCGACGCCGCCGACGAGTCCGAGCAGGTAGCCCTGCCAGTTGTTCCACGGTGCCGCATCCGCGAAGCCGTTGAGCACGAAGCCCCAGCCGATCACGCTCGCGACGACCATCGTGCCGATCGAGGTCCAGTCCCAGGCGCCGTAGCGGCCGCGGCTGTCGAACAGGGCCTCGTCGTCGTAGTCCTTCCTGCGGCGCAGGATGTCGGCGATCAGGATGCCCGCCCAGGACGCGAGCGGAACTCCGAGCGTGATGAGGAAGCTCTGGAACGGACCGAGGAAGTCGGTCGAGAAGAACACGACGTAGATCGTGCCGATGGTCAGGATCACCCCGTCGATCGCGGCGGCCGAGGGACGCGGGATGCGGATGCCGAGGCTCAGCAGAGTGAGGCCCGACGAGTAGATGCCGAGCACCGCGCCGGAGACCAGCGCGAGCACCGCGGTGAGGAGGAACGGCACGAGCACCCAGAGGGGCAGGATCGTGGCGAGAGCGCCGATCGGGTCGGCGGCGATCGCGGCACTGAGCTCGTCGTCGGATCCGGCGAGCAGCAGACCGAAGACGACGAGGATGATGGGGGCGATCGAACCGCCGATCGTGTTCCAGGCGACGATCGCGCCGTCGGAGGCCGTGCGCTTCTGATAGCGCGACCAGTCGGCGGCGATGTTGATCCAGCCGAGCCCGAACCCGGTCATGACCATCACGAGTGCCCCGATCACCTGTCCGAGACCCCCGTCGGGGCGCGCCATGACGGCGGCGAGATCGATGCTCGGGGCGGCGAGCACGATGTACAGGATCGTCACGGCACCGGTGACCCAGGTGAGCACCGACTGCAGCTTCATGATCGTGTGATACCCGAGCACCGAGGCCGCCACGATGAGCGCCGCGACGATGACGGTCGCGGTGATCTTCAGCGCGATGCTCTCGCCGTCGCCGCCGAGCTGTGTGATGACGGTCGCGGTCGCGAGCACGGCCATGATCGCGAGGAACGTCTCCCAGCCGATCGAGGTCAGCCACGAGACGATGCCGGGCACCTTCTGCCCCTGCACGCCGAAGGCGGCGCGGGACAGCACCATGGTCGGCGCCGAACCGCGCTTGCCTGCGATGGCGATCAACCCGCACAGCAGGAACGACACGACGATGCCGACGACCGACACGATCGTCGCCTGCCAGAACGAGATGCCGAAGCCCAGCACGAACGACCCGTACGACATGCCGAACACCGACACGTTCGCCGCGAACCACGGCCAGAAGAGGTCGCGCGGCTTCGCGGTGCGCTCGGATTCGGGGATGATCTCGATGCCCGCGCGCTCGATGAGAGCAGGCTTGATGTCCGTCATGCCCTCATCCTGGCACTGCGCGGGCCGTGCAGGGGCGCTGCGCGGGCGTCGTCGAGCTCAGCCGGCGAAGAACGCTCCCGCGACGCGGGTCAGGTCGTGCAGGTCCGAGACCCCCGCGAGCTCACGCGCCGAGTGCATCGAGAGGATCGGGATGCCGACGTCGACCGTGCGGATGCCGAGGCGCGTCGCCGTGATCGGGCCGATCGTCGAGCCGCAGGGCACCGTGTTGTTCGACACGAACTCCTGCGTGACGACGTCGGCGGTGTCGCACCAGCGGCGCCAGGCGGCGGAGCCGACCGCATCCGTCGCATACCGCTGGTTGGCGTTGAGCTTGAGGATCGGTCCCGAGCCGAGCACGGGCTGCACCACGGGGTCGTGCTTGTGGGCGTAGTTCGGGTGCACCGAGTGCCCGACGTCGCTCGAGAGGCACCAGGACGACGACAGCGCGCGTCGGCGCTCCGACGCATCGGCGCCGAGCCCGTCGTAGATGCGCCCGAGGATGTCCTCGAGGAACGGTCCCGCCGCGCCGGAGCGCGAGTTCGAGCCGAGCTCCTCGTGATCGAAGGCGGCGAGCACGGCGATCGGTGCGCCCTCCGCGACGTCGGCGGCCGCCAGCGCCACCACCCCGGCGTGCACCGAGGCGAGGTCGTCGAGACGGCCCGAGGCGAAGAACGCGTCGTCCTTGCCGAACACGGCACCGCGCGCGGTATCGGCGATGACGACGTCGTAGCCGCGGATGTCGGATGCCGAGACATCGGCCGACTCCGCGAGCTCGGCCAGGATGTCGGCCTGCGACGGGTCGCCCAGACCCCAGACCGGCTGCGTCTGGTACTGCTTGTCGAGGGCGAGTCCGGTGTTCGCCTCGCGGTCCAGGTGCACCGCGAGCTGGGGGAGGCGCAGCATCGCACCGGTGTCGGCGAGCACGACCTGACCGTCTGCGAGCGCCAGACGTCCGGCGAGGCGCAGCTCGCGGTCGAGCCAGGAGTTCAGCAGCGGTCCGCCGTAGACCTCGACGCCCGCCTGCAGCCAACCCCTCGAACCGGTGGTCGGCTGCGGCTTGAGCTTGAACCCGGGGGAGTCGGTGTGCGCACCGAACACGTGCGCGGGTGTCGTGGCGACCGCATCCGCCGGAATCGTCCAGGCGATGGCCGCGCCGTCGCGGACGACGACGTACCGTCCGCCCGGGGTCAGGTCCCAGGCGTCCTCCTCGGCGAGGCGCCCGAAACCGGCATCCTCCAGGCGCCGCGCCACCTCGGCGGCGGCGTGATAGCTCGAGGGCGAAGCGGCGACGAAGTCGGCGAGATCCTCGGCGTGGGCGAGAGCGTCCGGGGTGACGGGCATGGCGACCTTCCTGCTGATGCGGTTCTTCGATCGTAATCGTGGCCCCGATATTCCGGTATCGATCCGGTATCGGCCCCGATTCCGGGGGTGTTCGTGTCGGAACGTCGTCGCTAGGGTCGGCTCAGAGGTGCATCGTTCGGAACGGTGCGGGGAGACCTCCGGGGAGAAACAAGAGGACAGCTGTGTCTGCACACGCTCACTCGTCCATCCGTCGCGCCATCGCGGGAGCGACCGCCGCAGTGCTGCTCGCGGTCGGACTCACCGTGGTGACCGAGACGGTCGCGCCGCTTCCGGCGGCAGCGGCCCAGGATCCGACGGTCTGCCAGAACACCGTCGCGCTGACGAACGGCGGATTCGAGGCTCCGACGATCGGGAACGCCACGTATCAGCTGATCCCTCAGGCGCAGGTGCCCGGCTGGTCGACCAATGACAGCCAGAACCAGATCGAGATCTGGAGCAGCGGCTTCCTCGGGGTGCCGTCCGCCGCCGGACGGCAGTTCGCCGAGCTGAACGCGAACAGCGCGAGCCGCCTCTTCCAAGACGTCGCGACGACGCCCGGCCAGACGCTCTCGTGGTCGCTCAAGCACCGGGGGCGCAGCGGCACCGACGTGATGCGCGTGCTGATCGGATCGCCCTCGGGCGCACTCGTGCAGAACGGTCCGAACCTCACCGACGGAACCGCCGCGTGGGGCACCCATACGGGCACGTACACCGTGCCTGCCGGACAGACCACGACCCGCTTCGCCTTCGAGGCCGTCAGCGCGACCGGCGGCGCCTCGCAGGGCAACTTCCTCGACGACATCACCTTCGGCACGGGACCGTGTCTCATCACGTCGAAGACGGTCGCCAACCTCACCCGCGGCGGAACCACGGCCGAGGTCGGCGACGTGCTGCGGTACACCGTCACCACGCGCAACGACGGCGGAAACCCCGCTCTCGAGTCGGTGTCGGCCGATCAGCTGGCGTCGGGCATCGACTTCGTCCCCGGCTCGATCCGCATCGTCTCGGGCCCCGGTGCGGGAGCACTGACCGACCCCGCGAACGACGATCGCGGTGACTACACCGCGGGCGACCGCACCGTCAGGGTGCGTCTCGGCGACAGCGGCACGGCGACTGCCGGCGGATCGATCGGCGTGGGCGCGAGCACGACGTACACCTTCGACGCCAAGGTGAACACCTCGGCCGCGGACGGAGTCGTGCTCAACGAGGCGCGCGTCGCCTTCCGCGATGCGGTCGTGAACCAGAACCGCACCTCGATCAGCCAGGAGACGCAGACGCCGGTGAACCCGGCCGCCGACCTCGCGATCACGAAGACCCTGGACACCAGCCCGCTCGTCGCGGGAGAGCCGGCGACCTTCACGATCGCGGTGACGAACAACGGACCGCAGGTCGGCACGGGGGTGACGGTGAACGACGCCGTCCCGGCCGGACTGACCGGCGCGACCGCCACGTCGAGCGCGGGCACGTGCACCGTCGGCGGGTCGATCAGCTGCGCGCTCCCCGACCTCGCGGTCGGCGCGAGCGAGACCATCACCGTGACCGGCACGGTCTCACCGTCCTTCAGCCCGGGAGACGGACTGGCGAACAACGCCTCCGTCACGGGATCGAGGACCGATCCGGACCCGGCGAACAACACGGCGAACGCGGTCGGCACGCTCGAGACCTCCGCCGATGTGTCGGTGACCAAGTCGTATGCTCCGGCCACGCCCATCGCCGGGCAGAACGTCACCTACACGCTGATCACGCGTAACGACGGCCCCTCCGAGGCGCGAGACGTGCGCCTGACCGATCCGCTCGATCCCGACACCGCTTTCGTGAGCGTCTCGACCGACCAGGGCACGTGCGCGGACGCCGGGACGACGGGCATCGTCGACTGCGACCTCGGCACGCTGGCTCCGGATGCCGTGGTGACCACGACCATCGTCGTCACGATCGCCTCGGGCGCTGCCGTCGTGCAGAACTCGGCGAGCGTCACGAGCAGCACTCCCGATCCCGACCCGACGAACAACGTCACGTCGACGAGCTTCCAGCCCGACGTCGTCGCCGACCTCGCAGTGACCAAGACGCCGTCGGTGACCCAGGTCGCCGCCGGAGGCACGGTCGACTTCACCATCACCGTCACCAACGACGGCGACTCGGATGCCGTCAACGCGGTGCTCGACGACACCGTGCCCGCCGGCTTCACCGTGACCGGCGTCACGACCCCTGCAGGCGCCGACTGCTCGTTCACCGACGCCGCGGTCCGCTGCACCTGGGCGACGCTGGCGAACGAGGCCACCGCCGAGATCGTGGTGTCGACGGTCGTCTCACCCGACGCACCGGCCGGCACCGTGATCAACACCGCGTCGATCGCGTCGCCGGCGCAGGACATCGACACGACGGACAACTCCGACTCCGCCGAGGTCGAGATCGTGCAGAGCGCCGACCTCGGCATCGCGAAGACGGCACCGGCCACCGGTACGCCGGGGAGCGCGTTCACGTACTCCCTCGCGGTGACCAACAACGGCCCGTCGGTCGCGCGTGCCGTGACCCTCACCGACACCCTGCCCGCCGACTTCACCGCAGAGTCGACGAGCGACGCCGGCTGCCTGATCAGTGCGGGAACGGTCTCGTGCACGGTGGGCGACCTCGCGCCATCGGCGACCGTGACCGTCGACATCGTCGGAACCTGGAGCGCGACCGCCACCGGGCGCATCGAGAACACGGCGACGACCACGTCGGCGACCCCCGATCCCACGGATGGCAACAACACGTCGACCGTGGGCGTCGATCTGACCCCGAGCGCCGATGTGAGCGTCGAGAAGACGACCTCGACTCCGAGCGTCCCCCTGGGCGGCCAGGCGAGCTTCGTCATCACCGTGCGCAACGACGGGCCGTCTGCTGCGGCGGGCGTCGTCGTGTCCGAGGCCGCACCCGCGGGGCTCGCGATCATCGCCGCGACCCCGTCGACCGGGACGTGGTCGGAGGCCGACCAGCAGTGGACCGTCGGAACCCTGCTTCCGGGTGACACCGCCACCCTCGAGGTGACGGCACGGGCCACGGGCATCGGCGCGCCGGAGAACACGGCGACGGTGACCTCGCCGACGCCCGACCCCGACCCGACCGACAACACCGACACGACTCCGGTCACGGTCACCCCGTCGGCGGACCTCTCGATCGTGAAGACCAGCTCGGTGTCGCCCGCTCCGCTGAACGGGGCGATCACGTACACGATCGTCGTCACGAACGACGGCCCCGGGGCGGCATCCGACGTCGCGGTCTCCGATGCCCTGCCGGCCGGTCTGCTCGACGCGACCACGCCGACCGAGGACTGCGCGATCACGGGCGGACAGCTCGACTGCCAGGTCGGTGAGCTGGCGCTCGGCGCGACGTTCACCGCCACGGTGAGCGGCACGGTGGATCCCGCGTTCGCCGACGCCACGCTGGCGAACACCGCGACCGTGACCTCGACGACGCCCGACCCCGACGGGTCGGACAACTCCTCGACGGTGGAGGTGCCGGTGTCGGGCACCCCGCAGGTCGCGCTCCTGAAGGAGGTCTCGGCCCCTGTCGACGCCAACGGCTCAGGGCGCATCGACGCCGGGGACACGGTCGCGTACACCTTCACGGTGAGCAACACCGGTGACGTGACCCTGACGTCGGCGGCGATCACCGACCCGATGCTCGGCGGCGCGCTCACCTGTGCGGCCCTCGAGACTCCTCTCGCCCCGGGCGACGAGGTCGTCTGCGGGCCGGTCGAGCACGTGCTCACGCAGCAGGACCTCGACGCGGCGACGGTGCGCAACGAGGCGTCGGTGGCCGCGGAGTCCGCTCAGGGCCCGGCATCCGACGACGCCGAGGCCACCGTGCTCGTGCCTGCTGTGAACGGCATCGTGCTGACGAAGTCCGCGAGCGCCGTGGTGGATGCCGACGGCGACGGTGCAGCGAGCGCGGGCGACACCATCGCCTACGGCTTCACCGTCACGAACAGCGGCACGACCACGCTG